>Ga0172362_10004626_pt1 | contig 11929 bp, 11 predicted proteins | sample LakKivs1_kivu2a2_FD_114534 | JGI IMG/M metagenome (GOLD analysis project Ga0172362, IMG submission 114534) | Sediment microbial communities from Lake Kivu, Rwanda - Sediment s1_kivu2a2 | ecosystem: Environmental > Aquatic > Freshwater > Lake > Sediment | place: Rwanda: Western Province, Lake...
CGGTCGATTATGCAACATGAAGAAACTGATGAAAATTGCAGAAGAACATAATTTAATAGTAATTGAGGACGCCGCCCAAGCTTTAGGAGCAACCTTTGATGGCAAGAAAGCGGGTTCTTTTGGATTAACTGGTTGCTTCAGCCTCTATCCAGCAAAAATACTTGGAGCGGCAGGGGATGGAGGATTCTTAACAACCAACGATGAGGAGATAGACGAAAAAATACGGCTTTTAAGAGATCATGGCCAAGAGAGAGGAACGGGAAAAATCTTCTTTTATGGGTTTAATAGTAGATTAGATAACATTCAAGCGGCGATTCTCAACGTGAAGCTTAAATATTTACCTAAATGGATTGAAAGACGCCGAGAAATTGCCAGAATTTATCATGATGGACTCTCGGATATAGCTGAAGTGAAATTGCCACCGCCGCCCGCTACAACTGGTCCATACTATGATGTGTATCAAAATTACGTTATACGCATAAAAGACCGCGATGAACTTGTCAAATTCCTCGAGGCGAAAGGCGTAGAGACCATGGTTTCGTGGCGGATACCAAACCATGTTCACCCTGCATTAGATTTAAGTCATTTTAGCCTACCAGAAACAGAAAAGCTTTCTAATGAAGTTGTTTCATTGCCGATGTATCCAGAGTTGCCAAATGAACAGGCGCAGTACGTCATTGACGTTATACATGATTTTTACGAAAGTAAATAGGTTGAAGGAAACAAAATAGAGATGCGCAGTATATTAACGGATAAAGAATGGGCTACAAGACACTTACGTGAAGGCGAAGATTGGATAGAAGGCTACTGGAAATCACGAGACCATCCAAAGAGAGCTTTTTTAATTGATAAAATATGCAAATATTTGCCAATCCATAGCGCCTTAGAGATAGGATGCGCCTCGGGCCCAAACCTATACCTACTTGCTAAAAAACTTCCCAATGCTGAAATAAGAGGCATTGACATTAACCCGATGGCTGTAAAAAAAGGCAACGAATGGTTTATGCAGGACGGAATTTCAAATGTAAAGCTGGAAGTTGGCAGAGCTCAGGAACTGGAAAGATTCGCGGACAAAAGTTTTGATGTAGTTTTAACAGACGCCGTTCTTATTTACGTTGCCCCAGAGGAAATCAAAAAAGTCGCCGAAAATATGCTTCGTATAGGTCGCATAATAGTGCTGTGTGAGTGGCACATCTTCCACGAATGGTTAGCCTTACTCATAAATGGATACTATTGTCTAAGATTGAAAACTGAAGCTTTTAAGCTAAAATCCTCTTCCCTTGGTGTTTTTGTTGGACACTGGGCAAGGGATTATTGGACATTGTTCAAAGAACTCGCGCCGAAGAGAAGAGTACAAATAACCAAACTTCCAAAGCGATTGTGGAACGACAAAGATTGGCAAAGATGGGGAGCGATAATTGAGGTAGCAGAGCGAGGCACTAATCAATGAAGAAAGTGCTAATAATAGCAAATCTGTTTTATGCGTCTCCACGGATACCTGGTTTAGCTAAATACCTTCCCGGATTTGGATGGCAACCGATAATTATAACAGTGCCGCTTGGAGAGAACCCAGATTCTAGTTTTGGACCGCCTAACGATTTTAGGAAAAGAAATTTGGTAATAGAAACTGGATATACTTCTGGAAAGCTTATGGGAACAAGAGTGCAAAAACGGCTTAGAAGAATAAAACCATTATTGAGATTTCTTTATAGACGGTATTCAGAAATTGCCCATTATCCCGATAAGGAAAAGAATTGGATGCCCTTCGCCATAAAAGCAGCAGATGAACTACTTAAAAATGAGAACATAGATGCTATTGTAAGTAGTTCTTCGCCAGTAACATGTCATCTTATTGCCAGAAAAATAAAAGAGAAATACAGAATACCATGGGTTGCGGATTTCAGAGATCTATGGACCCAAAATCACAATTACCCATACAGTGTTTTCAGAAAATTTTTTGAAAGAAGACTGGAAATAGAAACACTGTCGATGGCTGATGCTCTTGTCACCATTTCCTCGCCAATGGCAAACAGACTCAATTTACTGCACAAGGGAAAACGGGTTTATGCCATTACTAATGGCTTCGACCCCGAAAAAATGAGCATGGGTAAAGTTGATTTAACAGCAAAATTTACCATGACTTATACTGGCCAAATCTACGAAAAGCAGAATACTGAAAAACTGCTTTATGCTTTAAAAGATTTAATATCTCAAGGAATAATTGAGAGGGAGAATGTTGAAGTTAGAGTTTTTGGACCAAGAAGCGAGAGGCTGGAAAAACATGCCGCAGAATATAGTTTGACAGATATTGTGAAGCAGTACGGGGTCGTTCCAAGAGAAGTTTCATTTCTGAAACAGAGAGAATCGCAATTGCTGTGGCAGATAACATGGGAAGACCTAAGAGAAAAAGGGGCTTATTCAGGAAAAATTTTTGAATATTTAGGAGCAAATAGACCCATACTAGCTACAGGCGGATTCGGTGGTGATGTGGTGGAAGAGTTAATTAAGGAAACAAACTCAGGATATTATTGCCCCACTGTTGAAGACATTAAACAAACTCTTCCCCAATTATATTCAGAATATAAGATGAAAGGCGCCTTGACATATCAGGGCAATATGGAAAAAATTAACAAATACACATATAAGGAGATAGCAAGAAAATTCGCAGAAGTCTTGGAGGAGTGCTAACTTGTTTCAAAATAAACGGATTCTTTTGGTAGAAGCACATCCCGACGATCTGGTGTGGGGCTGTGGTGGAACAATAGCGAAATTGAAGGATAAAAACCAATTTATGTCTGTAACTTTCACATCATGTAACGAAGACCCTTTAAACGAAGGTATTGGACAGGAAAACATCAAAGCTCTAAACTTGCTTGGCGTCAAAACCATAAGACAAAATGGTCTACCTAGGCGAACCTTGTCTTTACAAGCCCAGGAAGTCAGAGACGCACTTTACAAGATAAAAATGGAATACAATCCTGAAGTTGTATTTTGTACATCGCTCAGTGATTTGCACCAAGATCACTCTGTTATTGCTGAATGTAGCAAAACCATTTTTCGTGATTCCGCCACGATCCTAGCGTATCCAATACTTCGTAGTTTAGGTGATTTTAGACCAGCATGTTTTGTGGCTTTATCCGAAAAGGAAATGAAATTGAAGCTCAAAGCGCTTGGTACTTTTAAAACACAATATAGGCGACGGTATTTTAAAAAGAAAATCATCATATCAGAGGCGATTTATTACGGCACGCAGATCAATACTAAATACGCAGAGGCATTTGAAGTGCTGAGGTGGTTAATGTGATTAAGATGGGGAAAGGATGCAAAATTGGAAATGTAAAAATAATCGGTAAAGGCGAGATAATTCTAGGCGATAATGTAACAATCGGTAATGAAGTGATTATCAACGTGTCGGAACGTCTTTTTGTAGATGATAGAAGCATGATAGGGGATTATTTTGAAATTGAAGGGCGACGCATTGAAATTGGCAAAGAATTTTGGAGTGGACGATACTGTGGCATCGGCGGAGGCTCATGCTTTGAAAAACTTAGTTCATTAAAAATTGGACACCAATGCCACTTAGGAGATTATGCTTTTATTAACACCGCAAGACCAGTGATTATAGGAGACGAAGTTGGTTTAGGACAGTTTTCAAGAGTCTATACGCATGGAGCATACCAAAGTTTTCTTAATGGATTCCCAGTCGAGTTCGGTTCAGTTACATTAGAAGACAGAGTTTGGTGCCCCAACGCAACAATTATGCCAAATGTGACAATAGGGCACGACACCGTTGTGGGCGCTGGTGCAGTTGTCGTCAAAAGTTTACCCCCTAAATGCTTAGCCGTAGGGGTTCCAGCCAAAGTAGTAAAAGAGAATTGCTTTCCCAAAAAGTTTTCTAGAGAGGAAAAAGCGCGTATGATAGAACAATTCATCAATCATTTTCTGAACAACATCCAACGTAGCAGACACGTGAAACAGTCTGGAACTAAAGTTTTCATCGGCAAAACCTTGTTTGACTTAGAAAAAATGATTATTGAAGGCGAAGCTAACGAGTTGACTGAAAAGTTTAAAAATGAGCTAAGACGTTACGGTGTAAGATTCCGCTATTACAATAAAAACAGGATTTATACTAAATGGCCGAACTGTTAACAACGGATGTTCTAATAGTTATCAAGAGATAGCAAGAAAATTCGCAGAAATTTTTGATACCTTAACTAAAAGAAGCTAAGGGATAAAAACCAAACTGTGGAAACCAGCAGAAAGGTTCAAAATCGATTAAATTTTTAATGACTATGCTCAGCTAAGATTGACTTTTAATCGATGAGCTTCTTCTTCCAGAAGTCTATGGTGAGCTCAAGTCCTTTTTCCAAGGTATGTTTTGGTCTCCATCCGAGCAGTTTTTCAGCTTTTGCGGAGTCTCCTACTAGTTTGGCTATGTCCAACGGACGTTTTGGAATTGTGTTCCAAATCACTTCACCTTTAAAGTTGATTAGTTTCTTTATCAAATCAACGAGTTGGGCAATTGTGACGCCGCGTTCAGTGCAAAAGTTGAATGCTTCGCCAATTGCCTTCTCGTTTCCTAAGCACCTTAAATAACTATCTACGTGGTCGTCAACGTAAAGAAAGTCTCTTACAGGGTCTGGGTCTCCAAGTTTTACAACTTTTCCTTTAAGCATCTGCGAAATTGTCCGCTCTACTATAAAATGAGTATCATCTCTGCGACCGTACGTGTTGAAGTTTCGTAGAACAGTAGCAGGAAAACCGTAGGCGTCATGCATGTACTTTAGGTATTTGTCTGCTGCGACTTTGCTAACTGCATAGGGGCTATTGGGGCGTAGTTCCGCAGTTTCTTTTATTGGAAAAGTGTCTTGATTTCCATACTCTTCAGAGGTCCCGGCGAAAAGGAAGTGTTTGAAGTGAGGGACTTCGCGCAGACAAGACTCGGCTAAGTTTACTGTGCCTAAAAAATTAGTTTCTAAAACTTCGTTGGGATGGTCGTAGGAGTAAGCGACAGCGCTTATTGCCGCCAAATGGCATACCGCATCGGGTTGAATTTCGCGAACTAGTTTTCGAATGGCAAATAGGTCACGTAAATCGCCGAAGATTGTTTTAACCGTTCGGTTACCGCCTAATACGTATCTTCCAGTAACGTATCGTTCTAAGGAATAAACGTCGTACCCCGCGTCCAAAAGGTAATGTATTAAGTGCCCGCAGATAAAACCACTTCCGCCAGTCACCAAAATTTTTTCACATTCCATGATCAAGCCCCGGCATCATTTACCCATTTTTACACATATCGTTGATAGTCCTCAATAACTCTTTCTCTCTTTTTCCAATTGAGAATAGATCCTTCACCCGCTTTCTCGCCTTCATCCCCATATTGGAAGCACTTGAAGCTTTTTTAATAGCTTCTACAGTGGTTTTTACATCGCCATAAGGAGTATAAAAGCCGTATTCCCCGACAGTTTCTCTAAAAACTTTTGCCTTCAGCGAAACAACAGGAACGCATTCACATGCCATCGCCTCTATTAATGCAACACCAAATCCTTCTTCGTATGAAAGTTGACAGTAAACTTTCGCCCTTTGATACCATGTAAACAGCTCTTCGTTGGGGACAAACCCCGTAAATTCAACATTTGGGGAGGAAATTTCCTTAAGATAATTAATCGAGTCATCGGTATGGGAACCTATTAACGCAAATCTTAATTGAGGCAGAAATTTTGCGCTTTCTACAAAGGTTTTAAGACCTTTTCTTTTTATGTTACTTTCATCCACATAACAAACGGTAGTGACCAAGTTTTCCTTCTTTTCATTGTTTGGTTTGAACTTTTCAGTGTCGCAAGCAAGAGGTATGGCGTAGGCGTTAACCTTTCTGGTTATATTTAATACTCTTTTTTTCGCATAATTTGAAAAAGGCAGGATTTTTGAGGCGTGGTTTAATATGAACTTTGTTCTAATGCGCCCAAAAGGAGACTTCAGATCGCCGTAGTTGATTTCAGGGATATAAGTTATGTCATAGCCGCCAACTACTATCATACTCTTCCTACGTAGAAACTTACAGAACAAAACCATGAAAAAAGCGTTTGCATCTGCGAACCAAGTAAATGCAATATTGGCCCACAGAATCCCTTTGATTAACCTTAAAAAAGACAGAAAGTTCCTGCCTCTCTGAGGGACGAAAAAAGTCTCGACTTTCAATTTCTTAATGTCAAAATGCTTTTGTAGTATTTCAAAATCTGTGCGAATGAAAGGGGAAAAAACCGAGTAAACAAAGAGAATTTTGGTTTTCCCTTTTGAACATGACATTACAAACAACCCTATTTCTATCTCTCTCTTGTATAGCAACAACAGAAGCAAATTAGTATTTTAATCCTTATTCTTCGCAATTTGAAATATATTAATTTTCACGGTATTTCAATAAGTTGTGAGATTTTTATATATAGACATATTAAAAGTGAAGTGTTTCAGTTAAATATGCAGACGGAGACTGATTTGATAAAGTTAAGAATCGATGTGGATTATCCGTATCCTTCGCGAATAAGAAGCTTCATCTACGTAGCCTTGGGAATAAAGACAAGTAGCAAATTTCTGAAAAATTCAAAGATTATTGCAAAAATGGTTAACGAATCAAACGAAAATGTGAAAGCCTATTGGTTTTTCACGCCCAAGGCAATTCCTGACAAAGAATTATTAGCGTTATTAGATGATAGCAAGCATGAAATCTGTCTCCACGTTGTAAACGATCCTAAAAAGGAATTACTGCGATTAGAAGAAGCGGCGGGCAAGAGGATAAACTATTATACAATACACGGGACTGGCCGTTTAATCGCGAGAATCTTATGGAAGAGATGGAAATCAAAGGAACCGAAAATTCCTGAAGGCTTTCCATTACAGTCTTTTCATCAGTTCATCACAGTTGGATTAGATAGTTTATGTTACAATCATGATAAGGAACAGGTCATTAAATTAGCGAAAGATTCAATTTCAAATGGCCACATCCTATACTTTCACCCCATTTGGCTCTTCCAAAGAGGAAAAATTAACCATAGGGGACCATTCTATCAAGCGTTGAGGAGAATTTTAGAAGTGGACAAAGAGCTTGAAACTCTGACTTTCCGCAAAAAAGGCTTCTTTATAATGGCTAATGACACAAGAGAATATGAAAGAGACATTATTCCAACAGAAAGGCTCATTGAAAAACTTATGGAAAGAGAAGTAGACGTATTCACATTTATCGAGAGAAAATGGTGCTACCCAATTCCTAAACCTTCAAAAACTTGGTTAGGGGCAAACGACAACATTGCACTTCTTCAGATAACAAGTTATGATGAGTGGTGGAAGAACATTGGGAAAAAAACACGCAACATGGTTCGCAAAGCAGAAAAAAGTGGAATAAGAATTGAAGTTGCTGAACCGAACGAAAAATTAGCGGAAGGTATCTGGAGAATCTATAACGAAACCCCAATTCGCCAAGAAAGAGCCTTTCCGCATTACGGGGTATCTTTACAAACCGTGACCGAAGATGTGCTTTCGTCAAAAAACAGCACTTACATAGGAGCTTATTTTCAAGGAGAGCTTGCCGGGTTCATACAGCTTGTTCACGGCGACAAAATAACCCTGATATCTCAAATACTCTCAATGCAAAAACATTGGGACAAAGCAGTAAACAATGCCATGATAGCGAAAGCAGTTGAAGTTTGTGCAAACAGACGAATTCGATGGTTAATGTATGGCCGAATGGGAAACCATCCAACCCTTGACGCCTTTAAACAGAACAATGGGTTCAAACAGTTTCTACTCACACGCTACTACATACCACTAACAGAGAAGGGCAGAATAGCCACAAAATTAAGACTGCACAGAGAGATAAAAGATTCCCTTCCAACCTCAATAAAATACGCGTTGATACCCGTTTATAACTGGATCAGCAGAAACAAAATGAAAATCAAGCTCCGTTTAAAACCAAAAGCTGCAATCTAATGTTTTCACTTAGCGCAACATCGCAAAATTAAATACTCACAAGAGATTATGCTTGAGGCAACAAGGGTGTTCAAGTGACCAAAAGGGAAATCAGAACACAATATTCTGGTTTCATACTTTTTACTGCTAAGTTGCTCACGGTTGCAACAGGCATAGCTTTCACTTTAATGATAGCACGTTCTGTAACACAACCCGAATACGGGGTATATGGAACCCTCAACATCATAATCCCATATTTCACCATTCTGTCAACAGCCATTCCATTTTGGGTAATGCGTTTCGTTGCAAGAGACAAAGAAGGAGCAGCTAAAACAGGAATTGTGGCAAACACCGTTATCGCTGCAATAGCAATGCTTGTTTACGCGGCATTTTTTCCTCTAATGATAACTACATTTAGATTAGAAGGCTACATAATGCTTTGTGGCGTAGCTGCAGCACAAATAATTGAATTTTATCTCATCGCAGTCTTAGAAGCATGTTTACAAGCTCAGCGCCCACATTTCGTAGGATACGGTTTACTGGTTGGAGAGGTCTGCAAAGTCACATTTGCTTACATCTTTATAATAGGACTCGAACTATCCCTTTTAGGAGCGATACTAAGCATTGTAATAGCGTTAGCTATCAGAATAGCTTTTTATTTTAAAACAATATGGAAGGAACTACAAGCCAAAATCGCATTCAGCTACACAAAAGAGTGGATAAAAGGGTCAACATTCAACATATATAACATAATAGGCGATAGAATAGCAGCCATTCTATTTCTCATGATCCCCACATACGGAGGAGAAATAGCAACAAGCTACTACCAAGCTGCCGTGTCAATAGCAAACATAGTAACATACTCTTCTTTTCTTGCTTATGCATTGTATCCCAAAATATTAGCCGAGAACGCAATAGAAGACGCAACAATATCACTTAAAATGGTTTTAATGTTTGCAATTCCGATGACTATAGGAGCGTTAGCAATACCGCAATCATACCTTATCATCTTGAAAGATATTTACAGTGTCGCTACACCAATTTTAATAATCTTGACACTTGACGCTCTAATACTCACAATTTCATCAATTTTCAACACAGTGCTTTATGGAATTGAAAAAGTAGACGCAAAGGCTAAGATACCATTTAAGCAGGTTGCGAAGAGCCGGTTATTCATTGTCTTTTCACTACCTTACGTGCACTCATTGATAACGTTGCCAACAGCATTTTACATTTTAACCAATTTTACAAAAAATGAACCATTATTAGTGGCAACATATGTAACTGCAATAAACACAGCAGCGCACCTTGCAATGTTTATTGTTGTATACACCATTGTACGCAAGAATGTTAAGGTGGAAATTCCTTGGAGAAGCATAGCGAAATACATTTTTGCTTCGATTTTTATGGCGATAATCCTAATTGCTGTTCATCCAACAAGGCTTATTTTGACTTTAAGTGTGACTGCGGTTGGCGGAATCGTTTATTTAGCATTATTAATGTTGATTGATAGAGAAACAAGAACATTGGCCACTGCAGTGCTACAAGAAATTAGAAAAAGATAAGCTAATAGCTTAAGCGTTATTATTCCATAATTCACTGAAAAGCGCTTTTAAGGCTTTCACAAATGCATCATAGTTCGTCCATAAGGCCGCCAACTTCTTTTTACCGTTGTTGTTTCTGATTAGCAAAAGCAACTGCGCATCATCTGTGAGTATAAAAGTTGGCAACTCCTCAGCATTTGAAAGCGAATACTTGGCCTTTTTCAACTTTATTTTCTCAATGAAAAAGCAGCTTTTTGGAGAGTAATTAGTCAAAAGCTGGACTTTTACACTTTCCTTAGCGGTCTTTTCAAGCTTATCCAATAGGCCTGAATGATAGAAGTTTGTAATATCATGCTCAGATGTAAAGACGGAAACTTCTTTCTCCGCATTGTTAAGTATTTCATCGGCCTTTAAGTTGATCTGCTCTTCACCCTCCAATATTTGGAAAACTTCTTTTCTTTCATTTTCAGTTTCTGGTTTGGGAAGTGAAATCCAAAGGTCAACAAGACCTTTCTTTTTCTTTTCCAACAAATTTATTTTCATTTTTTTAGTTTCGATGAGTACGTCTAATGCCTTTTCAAATGGTGTGGCAATAAACTTCAAGGGTTTCTCAAAAACAGACGATATTAACCCTTTTTTCTCCAAGTCACGCAAAATTCTGTATGTTTCGGTTCTATGGAGGGATAATGCCTCAGAAATTTCACTTGCTTTGTGTTCGCCTGTTCTTGCTAAGTGAATGTAGATTCTTATTTCGTTTTTTGATAATCCAAGTCTGTGGAGCGCCTTCTCAATGATTTCTATGGATTTAGCCGGTCCAGTATCCGTCCTTACAAACCGCCATAATCCACTGTTTTCATCGTATAGTTTTATGATGCTTTCGGGCTTTTCAACAGTTAACTCCATTTGAATCCCTTGTAGCCTTGCTCCTTATTCAGCTTCTGAGATAGAATTCGATTCTGTGCCCGCGTATTTTATACTTCTGAATCCAAAATATGAATCAAAAATACATAATCAAAAGATTCAAGTCGGCAACGTTTTTAACTATAAACAATTAAGATAAAATTAGAGATTGATAAGGAGAAAGGAAGTGCAGAGCAGAATAGGCACGATTCCTAGTCTAAAACATTTTTTGCTGCCAAAAAATAACCATTGGCTTAAAAGGAACGTTCTGGTTTTTGCTTTTATACTGTTCGACTATTCTTCAACACTTGTTTTTTGTCGCGCCCCTTACGAGGAGGCTAACTTGTACGCAAGGACATTTATGGAAAGTTTCGGCATGCCGTTGGGACTGACACTGTTTGTTCTAGTAGCTAATTCACCGATTTACATAACTTTATGTTTGGACTCTCATGTAATTAGGCTGCCATTTAGAGTAGCTGTTGCCATTGAATCTCTTGTAGATGTTGTTTTTGCATGGTTTGTTGCTGGATTACATTTCAGTGGAGGCGCAAGTTGGTTTTGGTATGCCCCAGATTTGACGCGACAGGCTTTTGGTGCGATTTTATATTTAGTCATCGCTCTTCTGCTTGTGAAACCATATAGACCATGTTATGACGGATAATCAGCGTTTAGTGTGTAACAATCAGCAACATACTAACTCTATTATCCTAAATGATTTTGATTAGTTAACAGAAGGTTATTGCAAAATCTTTAGGAGATATGCTTATGGAGAAAAAAGATGCTAAACCTAATGAAAACGTAAAGCCTCAGCCACAAAAACAAGAAGAAAGGCAAGAAGAGGTGGTTGAAGAGGCTCACTTTTTCCATCCTGTGCAGCTTTCTGAAGAAAGCGGAGAGATATTAGATGAAAAAGAAATAGAAAAATCTAAGGTGGAGATTGAACAGAAACTTCAGGAACTTTTGAAAAGTATAAACGAAGAGACTTTACAATTAAGCGAGTTTTTGTTGGAGGAGAACAAGATAATGGATGATCTTTGCATGTCTCTTAAACAGATTTTGAAAAAACTCAATGTTTCTTTCAACATTCCTCCGAGTGACGTACCGCTTCGAAAGAAGGTAAAAAAAGTGATCTTGAATGAAGAGGGACATCTAATACTTGTTTATGAAAAAGGTGAAGTGCATTCGGCATTTTTGGCAGAATACCCACCTGAAATTGTCATGGCCGCTCTATTGGTCGTAATGCCTGAAATGGCTAAAGTCATAATGTTATATAGAAAGAAGATAAGCACGAGGGTTAACTTCTTCGGAAGAATAAAGAGAGAACTAAAAGGCGCTGTCAAAGCAATAGTAGGTGGCAAAGAGGCAGCATCAGACGCCAGTGGAAAACAGACAATGGACGCTGTAAAAGAGTCGCTGAAAACTGAAGATCAAAGCTAAAACTTGCTGGTGCTTAATTTGAACGGATTTTTAACTGAAATCCGAACCTTTTACTCGCTTAAAGAAATCAGAGAAAAAATAGAGGAGGA
>Ga0172362_10004629_pt1 | contig 11926 bp, 6 predicted proteins | sample LakKivs1_kivu2a2_FD_114534 | JGI IMG/M metagenome (GOLD analysis project Ga0172362, IMG submission 114534) | Sediment microbial communities from Lake Kivu, Rwanda - Sediment s1_kivu2a2 | ecosystem: Environmental > Aquatic > Freshwater > Lake > Sediment | place: Rwanda: Western Province, Lake...
AAATTGCGCGAAGCGTCCCTCGTAGCTGCCGCTGCGGTCGAACCAGTCTTCGTTGCCGATCTCCACATAGGTCAGCTTGAACGGCTTGGGATGCCCGTCCTTGGCACGCTGCGCGCCCCATTTTGTTTTCGTATCGCCGATGACATACTCAATTTCCTCCAACGCCTCCTGCACGTAGGGTTCCAGATTCGGCCCTGGCTCTACCCGCTGCCCGCGCAAAGAATAGCCCGCATAAACTCCCAGCACCGGCTCCATTTTCAAATCCTCGCACCACTCCAAGAACTCCAGCAAGCCAAAGCCGTCGGTGGACCAATAGCCCCACGGGCTGCGGTGCCCGGGACGTTGCGCAACGTCGCCGATGGTTGCCTTCCAGTTGAAGCGTTCGGCTATGGTGTTGCCCTCCAAATAATTGCCGCCGGGGAATCGCAAAAATTTCGGCTGCATTTCCGCCAGCAATTGCATGATGTCCGGGCGTGTGCCGTTCGGACGATTGTGGTAAGTCGGCGGAAAGAGCGAAACATTCTGGAACCAAACCGTGCCGGGCTTGGTGGTCGTGATGACGAACCGGTTTGCTTTCGAAGGCTGAACGGTTCCGGTTTTCAAAGTGGCTTCATACTTTTTCCATTCGCCGGAGATGTTTGAAATCGGCGCGTTGGCGAACACCGTTTTGCCGTCAGCGCTTTCCAGCGAGAGGTTCAGCGGGCCGGAAAATTCCTGTCCGCGCGCGTAAAAAGAGGCGCGATAGGTCGTATTCGGGCGGACGGGAATTCCCCAGTAGCCTCCGTTGGCGATCCCGACAGGTGAAGCTTCCGACGCCTTGCTTGTGTCCATTTTCAAACTCACGTTCAACGCGGAGTTGAGAGGCTGGTTCGTGTCGAGTGCGATGGTCGTGTCGCCGACGTAGCTCCAGAAAACGGGATTCTGCGGGCTTGCCTTGAACGTGCGATTGCGTATCAATTCGGCGTATAGTCCGCCTTCGTAGGAGAAATTGATTTCCTCGGTCATCAGCCCGTACAGCATGAGGCTGACCGTGCCGGTGACTTTGCCGGCGTCAATTTGCAGAACAGGGACCGCAGACTCAGGGGCTGACGCACCTGTCTCAGCCGCTGTTTGCGGAATTATTTCAATCGCGTTGATCTCCGGGTTTTGGACCTGGCTCGTGAAAACAATGCGGAATTCTCCATTGGTCACTTCCACGGGCACGGACTCGATGTAGGCACGATTGGGGCCGCCAGCCTTTGCCCAAATGTCGAAATCCTTGAACTCATGCCCCTGCACATTGTAGGAAAAAACGCGCTGACCGGGGCCAGTAATGCCCTCGAACGTCTCCGCAAAGTAGAGTTTTGCGAGATACTTGCCGTTGGGAAGCTTGCAGGAAAAAGACTCCATTGAATAGTGCTCGCTTAGGAACAGGCCCGGGTCTTTGGTGTTTGCAATCACCGTGGCCGGGTCGCGATCAATCGTGTTGCCTCCCTCGAAACCTTGCTCCGGCAGCCAGACGTGGCCGCTCGAATCCGTAAATGGCCTGAACAGGCCGGCCTTGATCCGGAGGGTCGTTGCCGAAGGCGCAGAGGCTGCCGTACTTGTATCGGCCGTTTTCTGGGCGGACGGGATAGGCTGGTCTTGGAACAGCAGCGGCGCAAATTCGTGCAGACTACGCCGCCAGCTCTGCCACTCGTGAGCTGTGTTCGGAGAGACATAGAAAACACTGTTGATGCCGGCCTGTTTCAACGCTTCAGCGCTCGCCTTTGGGTCGCCGCCGAAGCCGCCGCGGCCGCCTCCTCCTCTGCGGTTGGCGGGGTCGATTTCGCGGCTGCCGTAGCTAACGAATACCAGCTTAACCTTCTCCTTGAAACCGGGCGTGTTGTTGACATCACCCAGGGAGATGGACCCGCCGCTGAAGAGGCCGATGTGGGAAAACTTATCGAGATTCTTCAGGGTAATCGACTTGGTTTCCATTCCGCCCATGGAGAGGCCGGCCATGGCGCGATGGGATTGATCGGAGAGCGTACGGAAGTTGGCATCGACGTAGGGGATCAACTCGTCGACGAGAACCGTCTGGAAGGGACCGATATCGAAATTTCTGAGGCTGCCGAACCGGATTTCGTTGGTCATGCCGTAGGTCATCACGATGATGAAGGGCTTGGTCTTCCCCTCAGCGATCAGGTTGTCTATGATCAGGTTGGCGTGGCCTTGGTTGCTCCAGGCAGTTTCATCCTCGCCCCAGCCGTGCTGCAGGTACAGCACCGGATAGCGCTTGGACTGGTCTTTGTCATAATCAGGCGGTGTATAGACAAACGCTCGGCGTGAGGTGTTTGTGCTCTTGGAGGGGAAGAGAATCTGCTGCACTCTGCCGTGGGGAACGTCCTTGAGGGCGTAGAAATCCTGGTCTTTGGCGGGGATTTCGATGCCGCTTTCCCAACGAGTAGAACCGTAGAAGTACAAGGTGCCGGGATCAGTAACCGACGCCCCATCAATCGTGATCCTATAGTAGTGGAATCCCTCGTCCAATGGCCGGGCGGTGGTGCCGACCCAGGCGCCGTCTTCGCCCTTGGTCAGTGTAAGTCCGCCCAGGCCCACGCTGACGGTCTGAGCCTGAGGCGCAACGATGCGAAATCGAGCACGGCCTTCGGAGTTGACCTGGGGATATAGTTGACCGGGCTGGTTCAAGGTTGAGGGCTTCCAATCGTTCGCTTCCGCAGGCTGGGACGTCTGAGCTAAACAGGTCCCGCCTGTTATGACGGCTGCTAACAAAATCATTATAAACCTGTGATTCATTTGATGAACTCCTAAATCATTTAGTTTTTGTCATATCTGCTCGATACATTGACTCAAATTTTATCTATTCTATCACTTAATCCTTAAAAAGAAACGACGCGAATTGATATAAGCTTCGTCGCCACGTCAACCATTCGTAAGCGGTCCCGGGGACTCGAAGTAGACGTACTGGATGCCGGCCTTGTCCAACATCGCGCGAAACGCTCCGATCGCGCCCGGGAACGGATTTGGCTCCGGAGGCGCTGCCGGTTGCTGCGCTCAACAGGCCTGGCCCCAGAGAACTGGAACCATCACCCATGCCACAAGGTTTTGTCTCATGATGCTCCTGCCTTTCACATTGGTTAGACTATTGACGCCTGGCTGATACTACTCTTTATCGGAATGATATAATCCGCAAACCGACTAGTCAACCCGCGAACGTCCTACTTCTTGGCCACTGTCTTTAACGCTATGGAACGACACCGACACGCCGGCCTCTTTCAATGCCGCTTCAAGCAGCTCGCTCTGATAGTGCGGCATGAGCGGATCGGTATCGCCGTGAATGATCAGAACCCGGGCATCATCCTTGGTGACGAACGCGATCGGATTGGCCTTGGCAGCCTTGTCTATGTTCTCCTGGACGGGACCGCCAACACCAACAGAATGGCCAGCCCGCAGAGGCCGATGTCCAGTTCGAGGAACACATAAACGCGAAGGGGGATGCTGGCGGGGCAAGACAATCTTTGGCAATACTAGACCGCCGATGTACATCCCGCCCATCAACCTGCCGAGCAGCACGCCCAGGGAAACCATGGCGGAGTCGATGACCAGTTCCAAGAACTGAAATCAGATGACCTCGTAGATGAGCGCTGCACAGCCGCTGCCGACGAACAAGATCAGAAGGTAAGGCAGGTGTGGAGACATCTGCGAGCAGGCGATCGCTGACGTCCTGACGACTTGTCCGCTCGCCGATTCGCCGTCTAGGTTTCCTTGCATGTCCACCGTCGATGCAGTCAACTCTTCGCAGGTCATAAGAGAAGTAGGATACCACAATACAAAAATAAAAGACAGCACGTGAAAGAAGGCCGCGTGCCAAACGAACCTACCGTCCATCCCATTGGCCGACCTGCCCTCGACCCAGACTCATATCATGTGAGATTGTGCCATAGCGAAGGCGGCAGGAACCGCCTGCATGGGAGCGCACCGTCGCATTGACCAGCTTGTGGTCCTTCCATTCCATATCCAACTCTAAGCCACCGCGGGCGCGAAGGCCCTTGACGGAGCCGTTTGGCCAGGCTTTGGGCAAGGCCGGCAGCAACTCAATCTCGCCCGCACAGCTTTGCAGGAGCATCTCAATAATACCGGAGGTGCCACCGAAGTTGCCATCGATCTGGAATGGCGGGTGGGCGTCGAACATGTTCGGATAGGTCCGCTCCGGCCTCAGGAGCATGGTCAGGATCGTGTAGGCGTGTTCGCCGTCATGGAGGCGTGCCCAGAGATTCAGGCGCCAGCCGATGCCCCAGCCGGTGGCTTCGTCGCCGCGAATCTCCAGACTCTTGCGTGCTGCCGCCGCCAGATCAGGCGTGGTCCGCACGTGAATCTGATCGCTCGGATACAACCCGTACAGGTGCGAGACATGCCGGTGATGGATCTCCGGCGCCTTCATGTCCCAATCCTCCAGCCATTCCTGGAGCTGGCCGGCACTGCTGATCTGGTTCGGCGCCAGGCGCAGGCGTGTCGCGGCCGCTTGTTTTCGGAAGTCCTCATCGATGCCCAGAATTTCCGCTGCACGAATGCAATTGCTGAACAAGTCGCGGAGGATTTGCATGTCCATCGTGGGTCCCGCGCAGACACTCGTACCGAATGGATGCCCGTTTTCCGGCGACAGCGACGGGCACGTCACCAGCCATTTGTGCTTGGGCTCTTCGACCAGCGTGTCGAAGAAGAACTGCGCGGCTCCCTTCATAGCCGGATAGACTTTGGCCAGGTATTCCTTGTCACGGGAATAATCATAATGGTCCCACAGGTGCAGGCACAACCAGGCGCCACCCATCGGCCACATGCCCCACTGGGGACCATCGATCGGTGCGGAGGCTCGCCACAGGTCCGTATTATGATGGGTGACCCAGCCACCGGCGCCGTAGCAGACTTTGGCCGTGCGCGCGCCGGTCTCGGTAAGATCCATCACCATCGCCACGAGCGGCTCGACACATTCGCCGAGGTTCGTCGGCTCAACCGGCCAGTAGTTCATCTCGGTGTTGATATTGATCGTGTACTTGCTTCCCCACGAGGGATTCATGCTCTCATTCCAAAGGCCTTGGAGATTCGCTGGCTGACAGCCCAGTCGCGAGCTGCTGATCAGCAGATACCGACCGAACTGAAAGTACAGCGCTGCCAGTTGTGGATCATTCGCCTTATTGGGATCGCGGATTCGCTCGTCCGTCGGGCGACTGGCGGCAGCCGTCGTGCCGAGGTCAAGCGTTACTCGACGAAACAGTTTCTGGTGAGCCGCCACATGGTCTTTGAGCAATGTCTCAAAAAGTTTCCCACTCGCCTTGGCGATGGCATCTTTGGTTAGCGCCTCGGGATCGCCGGTTACATCTTTGTAGCTCTTGTAGCTGGTTGCCGCCGCAATCAGCAGTAATGCAGAATCCGCATCGTTGACGGTGATCAGGCCGTCGCCTGGCACGACCCGTCCGCCCGAAGCCGCAATGGCCACGCGGGCCTGATACTTCAATGCGCCGGCAATGCCACGAGATCCCCCGTTGACGCCTTGCATCACTAAAGTATTGGGCGGCTCAACAGTCACCGACGTCTTCTGTGGCGTCTGCATGCTTGCCGTAAATCTGACCTTGCCGGGCTTGTCTGCTTTCAAGCGAATCACGATGACCTGATCCACGGGGCTGGAGAAAACTTCTCGCGTATAGCGCACTCCATCGCTCGTATACGCGACGGTGGCCACGGCCGTATCCAGGTTGAGGTCCCGCCAATAATCCGTCACCCCGTTAGCGTCCGGAAACTTCAGCAATAGGTCCCCCACGCATTGATAGGGCATTTGGGTCAAGGGCTTGGCCATCATCTTCTGACTGATCAGATTGTGCGCTTCCCGGTATTGGCCGGCGACAATCAATTCCTGTACCTTCGGCAATGCCTCAAGCGCATCGGGATTCGCCGGGTCGTACGGTCCACCGGCCCAGAGCGTATCTTCATTCAATTGGATCCGCTCTTGCGCAACGCCGCCAAAGACCATCGCCCCGAGCCGCCCATTACCCACTGCCAAAGCCTCGACCCATTGTTTGGCAGGCTGCCGATACCACAGACTCAGTGGCTCGACATCCGACTCGGCGGCTGCCACACTGCAGGAGATAGTCAGAACCATCACAAAGAACGCGTAGTGGGTTCTCCTCATGAGAAAGACCTCCAGAAATTGAGAATCCTTTGCTCTTTGGAAATCGGCACATAGAAGGGACCCACCTCGGCATCGAAATGGGGCCCACCTAAGGCATACTATACCTGATTATGTCACACGGTCAATAGGATAATTGCTTTCCTGATTTACTTTGCTTGACCGACTCGCGCAACCGGTAACTTTCGCCGTTCATCTCGAAGATATGGCAGTGATGGGTCAGCCGGTCCGGCAAGGGGGCCGTCATGGGTTTGCCCCGGAAGATCTGGCCCCACTCATTGAACGGCAGGTTTCTGGTTACCAGCAGGCTGGCCCGCTCGTAGCGGTCTGCGAAGACCTGGAACAACAACTCGGCACTGGTCCGGCTGAATGACAGGTGTCCCTGTATAGTGCAAATATTGTCCGAGCGTAAGTATCTTCACGCACGCGAGTTGCGTTATGGTCTGGCGAAAGCCCTTGTCCGTCACTTCCGGGTCCATTAGCGTCTCGCGACTATTAAGCGGAATCTATGGTTTAAGCACGCGGAGGTGAAAGAAGCCAGAGTCCGAGTACGGTGGTGCGGCCGATACTTCTGCTTGTCGGTCTTGGATCACGGTCGGGGCTTCGGTCACAGAGAACTGCGGCATACGGCTGGGTACGGATTGCCAAGTATCCGAGAGCGAGTTGAATTGCTTGGCGGACACATGAAGATCAAGAGCGTCAGAGGAAAGGGCACCACGTTTGTTGTCATCGTGCCTGAGCGTGAAATGGCCAGCGCAGCTTATTCTGCGGTTGAAACGAGATCGAACGCACGGTCCGCGAGGATTAGAAGCAAGTACGCCTGCTTCTGGCCGATGACCACGAGATTGCGCGGGAGGGTCTGCGTTCGCTGCTAAGCGAGGAGCCTGATGTCGAAATCATGAGTGAGGCGGTACATAGCCGCGAGGCCGTGGAATTAGTGGAGCGGCTGAAGCCGGACGTGGTTATTATGGATGTATCCACGCCGCTGATTGTTGGCGATGTGGCCACGCGTCTTACGGATGATTAAAGTTCACCAGCCGATCTGCCGCAACCAGAACTCTGCCTACGAACTGGAAGCGTTCAGGGGATTTTCCAAAGCGCGTGAGCAATTCCCCAGTAGTTCGTCAAGAGCACACGTACCGATCAGAATCGCCCCGATTCCCACCCCGAGATTCGTGTCGCCAAAATGTCACCACACAACTCCACTGTGACCGAATCATAGCTTCTCGAAATCCCTGTCAAGCGCAATTTTGGCTGAAATGCCTGGACGTGGAGTCAAAATGGAGACAGCATTCTGCTAGGCACCACCATTGTCAGCAGATTGTAAGTGGCCTTGTCACCCACTGATTTTGAGACTTTCGACCCGGCTGCTGCGTCAGTTGAATTGACGAACAATATCCGCTCTTGAGTGGATACTTCATCCATAACCGGAGTCATCCTCAGCTCAGCGTTGACGGGGTCGGCATACGCCTGAAGGACGTGGGCCCTGATGGCCAGAAGCGTAAACTCATTCATCCCCTCCATCAGGTGGCTCCCCAGAAGAACTTCAAGAGTCCTCCAAGGTACTTCAGACAGGCCATTTCAGCTTCCAGCCAGCATCATCAAAAGTATGCCCATCGGTTTTACTTTCACCACGACTCCATCCTTTCACCTTCCAACCTTCCATCCAGAGAATCAAGGCGAGCTACTATAATGCGAACGCCAGGCGAGATCGACCGTTTACGTTGGCACTTTACCATCAGGGTGACATCATTTGCATCGGGCGTCTGGGTGGGTTGCTGGAAATCCTATCGCCGCAAGGCTGCTTGACACCATCTGCATGCCCCTTGTGTAGGCAAAGCGCGCCTATGAGCGATCTGGGCATCCGAAACGCCCATCCAAGCAGTGTTCAAGGATAGCCGATCCATGATCTGGGATTTGAAATATCGTGCTTCGAATTCAGCCTCCGTCCACATGTCATCGCTATCGCGCAGGGTCCTCGTCTGGCAAGCCAGGCTCGTTGTACCACCGCTGGAAGAAATCCGCCAGGGATGCGCCGTGCACGGACTCGAAGCACTGGCGACAGTAGTCGAGCGTGACCGGCTTGCTGGTGCTCACAGCAAAGAGTTTCTTGAACCCCGCAAAGAACTGCGTATCTCCGATTTGCGTCCGCAAGGCGTGGAGCGCCAAAGCCCCCTTGAGAAAGTAGAGGGTGGGGAACACGCGCGGGTCGGAGATAGCCAGCTCGCCCAAGGAGGCATACGGCCAGTAGGGTGCGACAGCCTGCACGGACAAGCCCAGTGTCTGGGCGGCCTGCTCGATGGTCTGCCCTGCGTCCTTAAGGGGCTTAAGGCGGTTTATCATGTCGACGATCTTCATGTACGCCTTGCGGTAGGCAGGCTTGGCCTTAGCCATCCGATTAGGGTCCACGAAACGCTCAAAGAAAAGGTCGTCCGTGTACTGCGAGAAGCCCTCGGCCAGGTAGTTGGGAAACTTGACATAGTAAGCGTTCCACTGCTGGCCGCACTCATCGATCAGCACGATGGCCGGCATGGAGGTGTACGATATGCCAATGGGGGCAGCGAACCACATCTTCTGCGAGAGCATGATCAATCCCCGGGCCGCCAGCCCAATATTGCCCTCTTTCAGGAAAGTCTCGACGATCCGCAGATTGGGCAGATGATAATTCCCCATCAAGTCCTCCAGGAAGGGTAGGACCTTCGTCGTGACAAATTCCATCTTGTCACGGGCATAGTTCGCGTCAGCGGCGGAGCTGTAGAGGCCCACCCGGACCCGGTCGCGGTAGACCGCCTCCTGCACCACGTAGGGATAAGCGGCAAACGGGTACGGCAGCAGGCCGCTGGGATAGGGGATGTCGTAGACAAACTGCGTCTGCTTGTCGACGGACTTCTGCTCGTGGAGGGTACCAACGCTGACGCCCATCCATCCCTGCGGGACCGTCAGGGCAATCCGGGCTTGCCCAGTCAGGCCGTCGGTGTAGGGATAGTAGTACAGATGACTGGAATGGACTGCCTGCGACGTGATCTGTCCCAGCGAGAAGTTGTCCAGAGTCGTCGGATTCAAGGCGTAGCTGTAGAAGTCCTTGCCGCTGTAGTTGTATCCGAGATCTAGGGTACACTCCTGGCCCAGACCGCGCAAATCCATCGTGTACCGGTAGATGCCGTTCTCCGGTGAGCCCGTCAACTCGAATTTGTATGACACGTTTCGCCCGGAGGCAGCGTCGCGACAATAGTCCATCCGGTTGGGTTTGAGAAAGGTGCAAACCAATTGTTGTGCCCCAGTATTGTTGCTGACTGTCAGGCGGACCTGGGCCGTCATCGACCCGCCGTTCGGGTCAATAACCAGATCGATTTCCGTCTTGTCGATCTGTGCTGCCCAGGCCGGGCCACTCACGATCAGCGTTCCGGCCATCACCAGGATTGCCCCGGCCGCTCCAAAGCCCCACGTATATCCTACTTGCTTAAACATCGCAATCGACCTCCAACCAGACACTTCTCATTTGGCTATACATACTGAATCACGTAGCCTCTCAGGTGTTATGATAGTGCAGCCCCTGGATGATTTCAAGCCCGAATGCTTGTATTCTGCGACAGTCGATGCCACGTGAGAGGCAAGAACGGCTTGATGATCTCACTGCTGATGCCGGTTTATACGTCCCGCTAGCATCATCCAGGGCATTCCCATGTGTATTACTTTCATCACCACTCTAAGCTCTCTCGTATTGAACGATCTTCCAAAACAACAAGGCCCTGCCATTCTAACCGCAACACCTCTGAATAGCGACCGTTTTCCTGAGAACACAGCCGCTGTGAGGCAGTGCGATTACCGCTTAATACGCGCATGATGTCCTTTCTACAGCGTCCATCCGCTCCGGTATTGCCGCCTGACGTATGCGTTGGCATCCTTATCATTGGTCACTTCCATCTTCTCACCATCCCATTGGAGTTCGCGGAAGGGGAAGCGGATGGCCAGGTTCCCCATAAGAACGGTTTCAGCGAAGGAGCCGGAATAGTCGAAGCTGGCGCTCGACGGTTTGCCGTCCTTGCACGAGCGGACCCAGTCTCTCTCGTGGCCGCTTTCGCCGCCCGGCACACGCGGCAGCGTCGGAGCGGGTTTCTTGTACTCCTTCATCCGAGACTCGGGGATCAAGCGTGCACCCTTGCCAAAGCAGCCGCACATCAGCAGGCCCTTATCGCCAATGAAGAGAACGCCGCCGTCATCGTCCCCCATGCGGCGTCCCTTCTCCAGGACCTCCGGCCTCTCGGGCATCATACCACCATCCCACCACGTCAGTTTGACTTCAGGCATACCATCTCGCGCGGGGAACTTGTAGCGCACGATAGTCGAGCGGGGATACTGCTCATTCTTCGGCTCAGTCTTCCGCCACAGACCCTCCCAGTAGGTCGAGATGCACCCTTCGACACTAACGGGGTACTTGAGTTTCAAGGCCCAGAATGCCGGGTCCATGATGTGGCAGCCCAGGTCGCCGAGCGACCCTGTGCCGAAGTCCCACCACGCCCGCCATGTGCCGGGATGATAGGAGGAATGGTATGGTCGCATGGGCGCCGGACCGATCCAGAGGTCCCAGTCGAGCGTGGACGGTACAGGCGGCGTTTCCTTCGGCCGCTCGACTTCGATACTCTGCGGCCAGACAGGGCGGTTGGTCCAGCAGTGGACTTCGCGCACCGCGCCGATGATACCATCAGTGATCCACTCGCTGATCAGCCGCGGACCATCACCGGAGTGCCCTTGGTTGCCCATTTGGGTCATCACCCTGTACTTGCGGGCTTCCTCCACGAGCACCCGTGCCTTATAGACGCTGTGGGTAAGGGGCTTCTGGACATACACATGCTTGCCGCGCCGGATGGCCGCCAGGGCCACGACCGCATGAGTGTGGTCGGGAGTGGCTACAATGACCGCGTCTATGTCCTTCTGCCGGTCGAACATGACACGGAAATCCTTATAAGTCTTAGCGCCAGGGTATTTGGCAATGGTCTTGGCCGCGTAGCCGCCGGCGTCCACATCGCAGAGGGCGACGATATTCTCCCCGGCACAGGCGGATAGATTGTTGGCACCCATGCCGCCGACACCCACCGCCGCAATATTCAGCCGCTCGTTGGCCGAGGGCTGACCTTGACCTCCCAGAACGTGGTGCGGGATTATCGTGAACGTTGCTGCGGCCGCCGAGGCCTGAAGCAAGTCCCGGCGGCTGACCGTACGTTGTGTGTCTGCCATGATATATACTCCTTGAGTTACGCAGAACTACTCAATTTCCCGTTGGACGAAGGTTGTTACTCCATATCTGTTTGATTGTCTCTTCCTGGGAGTACCCTATGGGGCAACTCGGGCTCTTGGTATTGGCCCGGTAACTACCCTGGCTCTCGTTCGGACAGGAGAGCATCCGGCTTACCGGCATTTGCAGATGACCGTTCGGGTCGGTTCTTTGAAGCCAGTCGTAGGCGTAGACGAGGAACTTATTCCGGTACTCTTCCGGCTGGAGGGAGAACCACGAGATCTCGTCCCAGCCCCAGACGAAGATCGTCTTATTGTCCGCGACATTGGGCGTTCGGCTGCGGCCGAAGTTGTCGAATTCGACCAAGTAAGGCAGGCTCTGGCAACTCCAGCCGCTGGGCGAGATGCAGCCCTTGCTACGCTTGTAGAGGCTGTCCAAGTGGCCGGCTTGCAGCTCAGCTTCGTGCGGTTTCTCCGGGATGGCCTTTATACGCATCGGGAAGGAGTTGAAATCCAGTAGGCTCACGCCGT
>Ga0172362_10004631_pt1 | contig 11924 bp, 10 predicted proteins | sample LakKivs1_kivu2a2_FD_114534 | JGI IMG/M metagenome (GOLD analysis project Ga0172362, IMG submission 114534) | Sediment microbial communities from Lake Kivu, Rwanda - Sediment s1_kivu2a2 | ecosystem: Environmental > Aquatic > Freshwater > Lake > Sediment | place: Rwanda: Western Province, Lake...
AGCGTTGGGGCAGTTTTCCCATCCCGGACAGACCTTGATCGTCGCTTCCTCCGATCTGTCGCATTTTCATTCATACCGCGAGGCGCAACAATTGGACCGGCGCGCCGCGCAAGCCATCGAAGAATTTTCCCCGTCTGGATTGCTTAAACTGCTGGACCGCGGCGAAACCGAGGCTTGCGGTGGTGGTCCGATTGCCGCGGCCATGATTGCCGCGCAGAAGATGGGTGGTGACAAGGTGACCGTCTTGTACACCGCGAATTCGGGTGATGCCGAGCCGGGCAGCGGCGATCGGGTGGTCGGCTATCTCTCGGCGGTCATTCACGCAGTCTCCGCCCCGGCGGACGACATCCGGGTTCATGAACTTGATCCAGCACCTGCCAAATCCGCCGGTCACACGTCGGCCGCGCTGGAATATACTGAAGAAGAAAAACTGTTTTTGAAACGTGTCGCGCGGAAATCGATTGAAAACGCCGTAAAAGGTTCACGGTTTCCCGACCTTTCGCCGCCAACCGCGCGATTGTCGGAAAGGCGCGGGACCTTTGTCACCCTCAAAATAAACGACCAGTTGCGGGGGTGTATCGGATACATCCAGCCGATCAAACCGCTTTCCGATGCAGTCCGGGAAATGGCCCGCGCCGCAGCAGTGGATGACGATCGCTTTGACCCGGTATCTCCCGGTGAAATCGAACTCCTCGATATTGAAATTACCGTGCTCTCCCCATTGGTCAAAGTATCCAACGAACTGGACATCCTGATTGGGCGCGATGGGTTGTTCATTCGGCTGGGATATCAGTCGGGTGTGCTGTTGCCTCAGGTGGCTGTTGAGGAGAAATGGGATCGGGAGACATTCCTGGCCCAGACCTGCTTGAAAGCCGATTTGCCGCCGAATGCCTGGCGTGAGCCGGATGCGGAAATCTTCCGTTTTTCAGCAACCGTTTTCTGATGTCAACGCATGCGACATTTGCCTGGTGGCAGCATGCCGTCAGTGATTCATGGGCCCGGTGGGTTGTTGGGTACATTCCTGCTCCTGAAACCTGGCCGCCTCCGCCGGATGGGCACCGCTTGCCGCCTGCCGCGGGCGTTCCGCTGCCCGGACCGGTCGCCTCGGGCTGGGCGCTCGATTATTATCGCCGTCGAGGGTGGTGGCGGCAACGCACGCCGATAGGCAGGGAAATGTGGCGGTTTAAATACCGAGGCGACCTTGATGCCGGCTGGCGGCTGGTACACGTAGCGGCCGGATTCCTGTCCGCGCAATTGGATTCGAACGCTGTGGATTGTGTCGTCCCGGTGCCGTCTTCTCCGGAATTTCGGGAATATTCGGCGTCCCAGTGGCTGGGTGAGAAACTCGCCTTGACCATGGGTAAGCCGGCGATGACCGATCTGTTCATTCGTTCGCGGCTGGGCACTCAGCAAAAAGAGCTGTCTACTTTCGAGGCCAGGCAAGCCAATATCCGTGGCCTATTCACGGTGGCGCCGCACCATAAGCGAAAGATCCGCGGGAAACGAATTTTATTAACCGATGATTTGAGCAAGTCCGGCTATACTCTGGCCGAGTTGCGCAAAGTGTTGAGCGATGCCGGGAGCGGCAAAATAATACCATTTGCCTTTGTCGAAGCCGGGAACACACGAAAAGGACTGTAAGAATCATCATGGACGAACGCGCGATAATCTACAACCTCAAGGAAGCCGGGCGAGTCGGGCCGCGCACGATGCTGGCCTTGTTGCGGCATTTCGGTTCGCCCGAGGCGATTTGGGACGCGGATTCTGCGGAGCTGTCCCAGGTCCCGCGCATCGGGGAAAAGACCGTGGCGAATATCGTTGAAGGTCGAAAACTCGAGGATGAAATCCGGCAGCAGATGAATGGTCTGGATGAGCAGGATATCGACGTCATTACCATTGTTGATGCCCATTATCCCTCGCGGCTTTCGACAATCGGTGATCCGCCGTCGGTCCTGTTTGTCCGTGGGAAAATACCCGACGTGAAACAGACTGTCGTGGCCATCGTGGGCACACACGAAGCCGACGTTGAGGGTATATTGCAGGCAGAAAAATTAAGCGCGGAGATTGCCGGACGCGGGGCAGTGGTGGTTTCCGGCCTGGCCCGGGGGATCGATGCCGCAGCGCATGTCGGAGCGCTTCAGGCCGGTGGAAAAACGTTGGGCGTCCTGGGTTGCGGCTTCGCCCAAATGTATCCGCCTGAAAACGGCACCCTGGCCGAACAAATTGCCGAAAAGGGCGCGGTCCTTTCGGAGTATTGTCCCTCGACGAAGGTCGCGGTGGGCCGCCTGATGGCCCGAAACCGCATCATCGTGGGGCTGGCCGATGTCGTATTAATCGTGCAAGTCCATGCGGCATCGTCGGGAACAATGGATGCCGCGACCAGGGCGCACCGCCAGGGCAAGCCGGTATTTGTCATTGAACGTCCTCAAATCCCCCAGGTCGGACAACTGAAAGCCCTCGGCGGAGTCATCGTCGAGGAAAAAAACTGTGTCGATTGGGTCCTCAATTACCTCTGAGGATCGCCATCACGGGGAATCCACATGAGTGATGATCAAGCCCTGCGGGCCGAGCACGACAAACTGGAAGCGTTGCGCAAGCTGGTTGATCGCACGGCATTCTTGCTGGCAAATGTGCCGATGACCGAGACCGCGCGAGATGAATTACTGATTGCTACCCGCCATGAGGCGGAAAAACTCATCCCGGATCAGATGGATACATACACTCTCATTTACGAAGCCCGTTTTTACCGCCTGAATGAGCAATTCGGCGGGCGGCATAACCTGGCCGAGTGAATCGCTCCGGTTCTCCAAGCTGAATGGTTTGGGTGACATTTCCTTCGCTTGACGAAGTATTGACATACTTCAGTATTCCCGGCAATTGGCCAACATGTTATATACTACTATAAGTGTGTCGGCATAATGACTGGTTTGCCGCGAATGTGGTTCACATAATGCTCAGCGAAAACGCGAGAAAAGGAATCAGCCGATGATCGAGGCAATTATTCTGGCGGTTTTGATTATTGCGGCTGCCGTGTCCTTCTGGCTGCCGGTAAAAAAGCGTATTGACTTGATCAGTTCAGGCAAAGGGAAACTGGCCTTTGATGATTTGGGGCGGCGCGTGGGGCGCTGGTTCGCCGAAGTCGTATTTCAGAGTACGGTGATTTCCCAGCGCCGGGTGCCGGGATTCATGCACGCCCTCGTGTTCTGGGGCTTTATTTTTTATATCCCTGCTACTTTGCACCATTTTGCCGAAGGTTTCGGTTTTTCGCTATTGGGGCATGGCCCAGTTTTCCGCATTGTCTCGCTGGTGGTCTCGTTATGGTCGGTGCTGGTCCTGCTCGGTATTCTTTATCTGGTCTTCCGGCGGTTTGTGCTGCGCCCTGAATCATTGGGCAAACATCTGTCGGTGACCTCCGGCATAGTGGCGGCATTTATCACCATCCTGATGCTGACCTACCTGTTCGGCATTCATCTGTTCCGTCCGGATTCCCCGGCGTACAAAATCAATTGGTGGGTGCATGCGTTGACTATTCTGGCCTTTGCCGCATTGATCCCGCACAGCAAACATCTGCATCTGGTATTTTCGCCGCTGACGACATTCACCAAATCGTTTCGCCTGGCGGACATCAGACCACTGGATTTTGACGCCGAGGAATTCGGCGCCGCAGCCTTGCAAGACCTTTCCGTGCACACTGCGCTGGGCGCGTTCACCTGTGTGGAATGCGGACGTTGCCAGGACCATTGCCCGGCCTATCAAACGGGAAAGGTGCTCAATCCCAAACAAATCATGCTTGATTTGCGGCAGGGGTATTTGACCAAGCCGTCTGATACAGCGGTGCTCGGTGAGGAAATTTTGCCTGTGGAAGCCATCTGGCAGTGTACGACGTGCGGTGCGTGTACTCATCAATGCCCGGTGGGCATCGACCAGGTGATCCCGATCCTTGAATTGCGGCGCGGCCTGGGTGCTGAAGGTGAATTCCCGGAACCAATGACGGCATTGATGAAAAACCTCGAACGCAACGGCAATCCCTGGGGCTATACGCAAAACCAGGCCGAGGAATTCCTCGAGGAGCACAACTATCCGGCGTACAATGGCCAGGAGGTGTTGTATTGGATGGGGTGCCTGGCGCGGTATGATGTGCAGTATCGGCAGGTATCGTTGGCGTTCGCAAAAATCCTGAGGGCCGCCGGCGTGGATTGGGGTGTCCTGCGCGAGGAAAAGTGTACCGGGGATGCCGCCCGCCGTGCGGGGAATGAATATCAGTTTCAGGAACTGGCCCTGGAGAATATTGAGGTACTCAATGCCGCCAATCCCAAGACCGTCGTTACTACTTGTCCACATTGTCTGCGCACGCTGAACGAGTATAAAGGACTCGGGCTCAATGGCGGCATGCAGATCATCCATCATGCGGCGTTTATCGATAACCTGCTTGGGACGGGCAGGCTTCGACTTGCCGGCGGGAATGGCACCTGCGCAGTTTATCATGATCCATGCTATCTTTCGCGGTACGAAGGCGCTGCGGGATGCCGCGCGCCGCGTGCGGTGTTGCGTGCTGCGGGGGTTAACGTTATCGAACCGCCGCGCACGCGCGACAAGTCGTTCTGCTGCGGCGCCGGGGGCGCCCAACTGTTCAATGAAGAACACCAGGGCGAACGGATTCCGCACAGGCGGACTGCCGAATTGTTGTCCACCGGTGCCAAGCAGATTGCCGTGTCCTGTCCGTTTTGCCCGATCATGCTGCGCGATGCGCTGGCGGTCAAAAATGTTGAGGATGTGCACGTCAGGGATCTTGCGCAATATGTTGCCGACCGGCTGGGTTAGGCATTTAATGACCCGCAGCACGCGGCGGGGCACCGGTCATGGTGGGAAAGCAGGAATCCAATCATTGCGACATAGAAGATTGGATGCCTCCGCCACGGCGGACGGGCATGACAATGAAAAGATCGCTTCCGGGACAGCCTCCGGACATCTGCCGGCCGCAAATGGACGGTGTCTATGAAAAACCGGTGCCCATGGCTTACCGATGACCGGCGTATGCTGGCATATCATGATACTGAATGGGGCGTGCAACTGCATGATGATCGGAAATTGTTTGAATTCCTTGTGCTGGAAAGCATGCAGGCGGGATTAAGCTGGTCGACAATCCTGAATAAACGTGATAATTTTCGCAAGGCGTTTGATGATTTTGATCCGGAGAAGGTCGCGCGATACCGGCAGGGGAAAATTAGCAGACTGTTGCAGGACCCGGGGATCATTCGCAACCGTCTGAAAATCGAGGCGGCCGTGAACAATGCCGGCGTTTTTTTGCGTGTCCGCAAAGAATTCGGCAGTTTTGACCGGTATATCTGGCAGTTCACCGGCGGCCGGATGATCGTCAACCGCCGGAAAAGTCTCGCCGAAATTCCGGCCTCATCACCGGAAGCCGAAGCGATGAGCAAAGACTTGAAAAAGCGGGGTTTCGCGTTTGTCGGCCCCACGATCTGCTATGCACATATGCAGGCCACCGGCATGGTCAATGACCATCTGGTGAGTTGTTTCCGGCATAGGGAAGTGCAGAAAACCTGACTGCCGACGCCGGGCCGCCATGCATTTCAACAAGACCACCGGTCGGCAATCCGATAAAGGAAATATCAGCAACGCGGTACCATATTGACTTTTTGGTGATAAAAAGGATACTTATAGAATTGAATCATCGGCGGTGACGGCCTTGTGGGCACCGATGCGATGAGTTGTCGTCATCCGTCGAAACAGGTATATTGATTATCACGATGATTGGCCGGACGCTGGGCGATTACGAAATCCTTCGGGAAGTCGGTGAAGGAGCGATGGGCAAGGTCTACCTGGCCCGCAATATTCACCTGCCCGAAATGCAGGTCGTTTTGAAAATACTCAAAGACGTGCGCCAGAAACAGCGGTTCATGGCCGAAGCCGCCAGTCTGGCGCGGTTGGACCATCAGCATATCTGCCAGTTGCGGCATTTTTTTCATGCGGGAAATGACCTGGTCATCGCGATGCAGTATATCGAGGGTCGCGCGCTGGCCGAGATTATGCGGGAATGGATCAGGATCGACCTGCAGCAAGTTCGTGGAATCGCGCTGCAGGTGTTGGCGGGGTTGCAGCATGCGCATCAAGCCGACGTATATCACCGCGACATTAAACCCTCGAATATCATGATCGACCGTCACGGGACGGCGAAGATTATCGATTTCGGCATCGCCCGGTATTTGCAGGATGCCCGGTATACGACGACGGGGACGCTGGTCGGCACGCCGCAGTATATGGCGCCCGAGCAGTTTACCGAAGAGCGCATCGATGATTACTCACAGGCCGATATCTATTCGTTCGGGATTTGCCTGTACCAGATGGCTTGCGGCCGGCTGCCGTTCATCGACACCAACCCCTTTGTCCTTAAAGAAAAACATTGTACGGAACCGCCCCCCGCGCCGTCACTGATTAATCCCGAGATCTATCCCGCACTGGAAGCCATCATTTACAAAGCGATCGCCAAACAGCCGGCCGAACGATACCGTTCTGCGCAGGAGATGAGCGACCACCTGCGCCGAGCCGGTCCGGAAGATGTGCTTGTTTCCGTGCCGCCGATTGCCGAGAAACGACGGCGGACCGGCAAGCGTTCATATCGGCTGGCATATTTATTCTGCATTGTCGTGGGCGTAATTCTGGGTTATTGGCTGTTGGATAATGCCATTGCCCCTGATGATTTCACGGGAATGATGTCCGAACGTGACAGGATGCGCGACAGCGTAGTCATCGCCCCGGTGGATTCGGGCAGCGGACAAACCGGTACCGTGGCGGACACTGTTGTGTATGCTCCTCCCCGGTTGAAACTTGATGATCAATATACGGTGGTACGTGACGCCGTTGTCGGTTTTACAGCGACGGTCGAATTGACCCGTGATGATGATTCGGTTATTGATTTTTATTGCCGGCCTGCCGAGGGTATCACCATCGAACGAAAGTCGCCGGCCGAATTCGGCATAACCTTTGCCCCGTTCACCGGGTGTCCGCAAAAGCATGAAGTAGTGTTTTATACCAGGGGGCGGGGAGGAATAAACTGGGCGCGTGTCGGCTTCACTATCCGTGAACCGCGACGGAAAATCGAGTTGGTGATCAAACCGCCGAGCCACGTACGCATCGGCAACGAACTGGTGACCACATCGGCAGTCAGCCGGTTGCAACGAGATATCGATGCGGACGTCGAAACCATGACCATCATCAACCCGTATTTCCCCTTACATACAATCGCCCTTGACCGTTCACTGAAAGCGTATGATGCTGCCATCGACCTTGAGTATCTCTTTGCGGGCACCGAATTGGTGGAATTGCGTATTGATGCGGTCGGCGATTACGCCGTTGATTTATTGAAGTCACCGGTATTAATAAACGGGGGCGCGAATTGTCCATTGGCGGAACGGTGTGAGTTGCGGGCCGGGAGATACGAGATTATCCTCGATCCCGAACTGGGCTTGCGGCCGGACAGCATTAAATTCAACGACAGGCCGGTATCCGTCTCGCAAACGGAATATGAACTGCAGGGATCGGGAAGACATCCGACCATCAACACCCTCGTTTTTTACACGCATTGATTTATTGCCCGATTGAGCCGATTGTTGCAGGCACTCTGTCCGATGTTTTGGCAATAAACACGGACATCAATCACCGCGCGGCACATGCCGATACTGAACAAGAGGGATATTAGCTGCCCCCGGCGGGCGGGGTCTGTCCGCCGGGAATATGGAACGTGGAGCAAGATCATGAATCTTAAGCAGTTACTTTCAGAGATGACCGCCCGCCGGGCGTCGGATATACACCTGCGCGTGGGGGTAAAACCGATCCTGCGCGTGGACGGGCAACTGGTGCCGATTGACAGCGAGGAACTTACCCGGGACAAAGTCGAGGAATTCGTCAAGCAAATTCTTTCCAAAGAACAACTTGACCGATTTTACGCCCGCAATGAAATGGATTTGGCCCTGTCGGTAGCGCAGATGGGGCGGTTCCGCGTCAACTTGTATCGCCAGCGCGGGACCGTGGGACTGGCTTTCCGCGCGGTCAATACTGTCGTCCCCACGTTTTCGGAATTGCATCTCCCCGAGGTCATTAAGAAACTCTGCTCGGAACGACGCGGGCTGATTATCGTCACCGGGACCACCGGCTCGGGAAAATCGACGACACTGGCGGCGATGATCGAACAGATCAACAACACCCGCGCCGAGAATATTCTGACCATTGAGGACCCGATTGAATACGTGTATCAAAACCGCCGGTCATATATCTGCCAGCGGGAAGTGGGCGGCGATACCGAGTCATTCGGTGCCGCTTTGCGGCATGCATTCCGGCAGGACCCCGATGTGATCTTAATTGGTGAGATCCGGGATCTGGAGACGATGTCGATTGCGCTGACTGCCGCCGACACCGGGCATTTGGTCCTCACGACCTTGCATACGCTCGATGCCGTGGAGACTATCTCCCGTGTTGTTTCCTTTTTCCCGCCGCACCAGCACCAGCAGGTGCGGTTATTGCTGGCGGGTACGCTTAAGGCCATTATTTCACAACGGTTGCTTTCCCGCAGTGACCAGCAGGGCCGGGTCCCGGCCGTGGAAGTGCTTATCGGTACCGGGGCGATTTGTGATGCGCTCCTGGATGAAACAAAGACCAAGACGATTCACGACCTGGTTCAGGATGGTCAGGTCCAGTACGGGATGCAGACATTCGATCAGTCGATCATGAAACTTCACCGCGCAGGAATGATTTCCTACGAAGAAGCCATGAACTACGCGACTAATCCTGATGATTTTGACCTGCGCGTGCGCGGAATTACCGGCGCCTCCGACCGTGGCTGGTCGGAAGTGAGCCGCGCGCAGTCCTGATCCCGGCCATAATGGTGCTTATGAAAGCTGCAACCGGCCCCAATGTTGCGGGGCCGGAATTGCCTATAATCAAACATCCCTTTCAACCTGCGGCACGGCCACCTGCTCCGTCGATACCGCCCGCTGGATCACGATGTCTCCTACGAGGTCATCCAGATACGTGAATTTGTCGGCCTTGAGTTTCAGTTCATCGGCCATGGCATGGCGAAAAAAGGACACCTGCACGCGCAGGCCCTGGGATTGCACCTGTTCGATGGCCTCGCAATAGTCCTGGTCGCCGGAAACCACGATGGCCCAATCGAATGAGCGGCGCATGCCGTTGGCGACCAGGTCGGTGGCCAGGGCGACATCCACACCCTTCTCGCGTGTCTCCCGCCGTCCATTCTCGCCATAGGACTCGCGCAGGGGTTTAATGCGGGTTTTGAAACCCAGATACCCCATTTTTTTGAAGAATCCCTCTTGCTCCGATGTGGCATTTGCCGGACGAGAAGCATAATAAAATGTTCGTACCAGGTCAAAACCATGCGAGAGTTCCTCGCGCAGTTTTTCGAAATCGATGCGCAGTCCTTTTTGAAAACGGTCGGTCTCATGGTAAAGGTTTGAACCATCAATAAAAATCATAAGTCGATGCATCAGCTACCGCCTTTCAGTAACCTCCGTAAATATTTGTCACGCGCCACAATGTCGTCGGCCTACTCTCAAAAGGCAAGGGTCTATTTTTTTCTGTATTGGCTGATTTGAGTTGCCCCCCTTTGCCTGTTCTCCGTACACTGTACACAATTGGCGCACGGAAGGTTTGCAAAATAAATGCCGTGTTGTCAAATCAGGCCTGATGGCGGGAGTCCGTTGAGCGGCCTGCCGGGAATGGTGGTTCTTCGATGCTGGACAAAATCCTGATTGCCAACCGGGGGGAAATCGCCCTGCGCATTATTCGGGCTTGCCGTGAAATGGGGATCAAGACCGTGGCCGTGTATTCTGAGGCGGATGCCGAATCGCTGCATGTGAAATTCGCCGACGAGGATGTCTGTATTGGTCCCCCATTGCCCGCCAAATCATATCTGGACCCCAAACGCATCATCGCCGCCGCAGAAGTCACTAATTCCCAGGCAATTCACCCGGGGTATGGTTTTCTGGCCGAAAACGCGGAATTTGCCGAGATTTGCGAATCCTGCGGGATTGAATTCATCGGTCCGCCGCCCAATGTTATCCGCGAGATGGGGGATAAATCGCTGGCTCGAAAGAAGATGCGTGATGCCGGCGTGCCTGTCACTCCCGGTTCGGAGGGTGATTTGGCCTCCGTTGAGGAAGCGCTCGAATTGGCCGAGGAAATCGGCTATCCGGTGATTATCAAGGCGGGGGCCGGGGGGGGCGGGCGAGGAATGCGGATTTGTGAGGACGAGAAAGCCTGCCGCAACAATTTCCAGGCCGCTCGGGCCGAGGCCGTTGCCGCATTCGGCAATCCTGCCGTTTATCTCGAAAAATACCTGAATACTGCGCGGCACGTGGAAATACAAGTCTTGGGGGATAAACACGGTAATATCATCCACCTGGGTGAGCGTGATTGCACGGTGCAGCGGCGCCATCAGAAACTAATCGAAGAGTCACCCTCGGTGGCGGTCAATCCCGTGTTGCGTGAGGCCCTGGGGGAGGTGGCTGTTCAGGCGGCCCGTGCTGTTGGGTATTATTCGACGGGGACAGTGGAATTCCTGCTCGACGGCTCGGGGGGATTATATTTCATGGAAATGAACACGCGCATTCAGGTCGAACATCCGGTGACGGAAGAACAGACCGACATCGATCTGGTGAAAGAACAACTCCGCGTGGCGGCGGGTGAGGAACTCAGGTTGCGGCAATCCGATGTTACCTATGAAGGGCACACTATTGAATTGCGGATTAATGCCGAGGACCCCTGGCACAATTTCGCGCCGCGGCCGGGCCGCATCACCAGTTTTCATGTACCCGGCGGGCATGGTATCCGGGTGGATACCCACGCCTACGCCAAGTATGTCATCCCGCCGTTTTACGACTCATTGATCGCCAAATTAATCGCCCACGGGAAAACGCGGGAGGAGGCGTTACGCAAACTCCGGCACGCGCTGGATGAATTCATTGTCGAGGGGATCCCGACGACCATTGATTTTTTCAAGCAGGTCATTGACCACGAGGTGTTTATCTCGGGCGATTACGACACGTCATTTGTCGAGCGGCATCTGCCCGAATTGATTAAGTCACGCCGCGGGGCATAAACCAGGGCCGGTCTCCAATCGGCTTGCGGATGCCGATCGCCCCGCACAACGTGGGCAGCCGGGTGGCTTGACCTATGCACATCGAATAAATTCCAATGGGCTGTCAAATTATTGCCTAAACGCCATTGCCCGGTGCAACCGACGAGTATTTCTTAGGCCGTTGTTGAGGGCATAGACACTGAGGGAGGGAATGATGGTCCGGGATGAACTGAAGTATACCAAGGAACATGAGTGGGTGTTGATCGAGGACGATCTCGCCACAGTCGGGATTACCGATTTCGCCCAGGGCGAATTGGGCGATATCGTGTTCGTCGAATTTCCGGCAGTCGGCGACAGCGTCACCGCCAATGAGCCATTTGGGACTATTGAAGCGGTGAAGGCCGTGGCCGAGTTATTTTCGCCGGTGTCCGGGACGGTGGAAGAAACCAACGAGATGGCCGCCGATGATGCCGGGATTATCAATTCCGATCCCTACGGCAAGGGGTGGATGATTAAAATCAGGTTTTCCGATCCGTCGGAGATCGATGCGTTATTATCTCCCGATGAGTACCGGGAACTTTCCGGGGATAAATAGCTGATTTTTGGCCAGTCGTTGGACTGCCATAGAGAAAGCCGGCAGGAGTATGACCTACATCCCACATACCCCCGAAGACCGGGACGAAATGTTGTCCGCCATCGGGGTGCGCTCGATCGAGGAGTTGCTCGTCACCATCCCCAAAAAACTGCGGTTGACCGGTCCTCTGCGTTTGCCCGGGTCTCTTTCGGAGGTGGAGCTGACCGAGCATCTTGAGAC
>Ga0172362_10004633_pt1 | contig 11924 bp, 16 predicted proteins | sample LakKivs1_kivu2a2_FD_114534 | JGI IMG/M metagenome (GOLD analysis project Ga0172362, IMG submission 114534) | Sediment microbial communities from Lake Kivu, Rwanda - Sediment s1_kivu2a2 | ecosystem: Environmental > Aquatic > Freshwater > Lake > Sediment | place: Rwanda: Western Province, Lake...
CCTGGACGCTACAGGCTACCCAGGTACGGCTGTCGTCAATCAGCCCAACGACGGTAAAACCGCCAATGCTCCCCGGCTGCCGGGGTCGAGCAAGCCCACGGCTTTAGCCGTAGGTAATTGACCAAACTTGTCATTACTGGTGGCAACTGTTTTCGCTCTTGTAGTTTTCATTGTGATATCCTGTTGGCGAGTTGTTCGGGACTATTCTTCCTCTGACAACCTGTTCATAGAGTTAGACGCCATGTACCCCTGGAGTTTATTTCCACGGGGATAAAACAGCCCAAACACTTTCTTTCTACACTCAGTACCGCCAATGTATGCCTGGATCAGCAAATCCTTTTTGCGGCACAAGAAAATCATGTTCCTTATCTCTTCGTCCATCTGTCCCTTTCGGGACTTGAGCAATAGACCCAGTTCTTTGTCAGTCAAAGTTTGAGCATTCTCATGCTCAACCTTGATTTTTGCCATAATGTCATCGAACTTCTTTGACAAAATGGCAACAATGTTCTCCAAGTCTTGACGTAGTTCCTCCGGTATGATCTTGGAGATTTCGGTCATATTGTCTCCATTGACCATATTCTCCCAAATGCGAATGGGAGTGATACCGGAAACAATTTTGTGAAGGCGCTTGTATTCTTCGCCCTTTATTTTGACCCTGTAGCCATTGTCAAAACGAACAACAAAGCCCTCTTGGTCAAAAGGCAAAGTTTCACATAGTTTCACAATGTCATCAACGGAGTTGAAATAACGCTGTTCTGTCAAACGGAAAACCGGGTTCTCCTGCTGTGTCCTCTCCATGAAGTTCCGGTCTACTTCAAAACCATCCGGTCCATAGGCAGACAAAAGAACCAGTCCTTCAAAGTCATAGGGCACAACTATCCGATTTTCCTTGTAAATGACTTCCGCCAAATAGGTGTATCCAGACAGCAACTTGGTCGAGTTCGTTGATTCTAGCCAATCCTGGGCCCATTTAGCCTGGTCGGAAGTGAACGAGCCACGGGTGGAAACATGCCAAGTGTCGTTATGCTTCCAGATGATGCCAAGTGAACCATCCATTTTGTTTGTGGCGGAAAATCCACAGGGAGGAACATAGTAGCCCATTTCGGAAAAATTTGCGAACGCGGGGAATGGAGTTGCTACAACTTTCTTCTCACCAGGACAAAGTATCAGTCCCCTAGAAATCAGAGAATACACATTCCAAGAGGCATTGAACTTTGTATCTGCGGTATAGGAGTATAACTCTAACTTGCCAGTTGGATCAATTGTCTTGATAATGGCCCCTTTTTGGATCTCGTTTTGAAGAGCGTCGTAGAGAGAGTCAAAGGGGATCGTCCTGGCCGGGTGTATCCCACAGGACATAAAGATGAGATTGTGGTCAATTGGCATTTGTTTCTCCTGTCAATGATTGACAATCGCACTAATGATTGCCACGATTAGCCATACAGCCAAAATAACCACCAGAACCGCAAGGAAAATTATCGCCTGAAAATGAGTGCTATTACCCCAAGAACAAGAGCTACAATTAGCCATATCGCCAAAACAGCTAAAACTATGGCAAAAGGTATTAGCAAAGGCGAGAATACCCATAGCCACGACCAGGTTATTACGCCACAGAGCTTTAGGACAAGGAACACGATGAACAACAACGCAGGAAACCCAATCCCATTACCGACATAAACTGTTTTTTCATCACTCATGTTTTTCTCCTTGTTCCATTATAGCCCAAGTGCAAAAATCGGGACTTTCTTGGACAACTTTTCTAAGTCCTCATCGGACATCCCGCTCTTTTTCAGCCCCATTTTATTTTGGGCGTACAAAAATACACCCACGCATTTCATCCTGCCATCGACGAAAAAAAGGTTGTCGACTTCCTTGTCGATTTCGCTCATTATGTTCTCAATCGTTTCTCCGGTTAAGATCAAGTCGTCCACAATGACGTATTTGGTATGTCTGTTGTCGATTGTTCCTTCAACTACATAGGACGAATGTGTAGACTCGTTCCCTTTGCGAACAACGATCAGCCCCTTTTTGAGCTTATAGGCCAAAATGGGTGCCATCAAAGAACCAGATACTCCACGAAATGCTATGGCATCGAACTTGATTTTTCTCATGGCCTTGAGAAGCTTCTGGATCATACGATTAGAGTTCTTCCTGCCATAGTCCAGTGCTACTTCAAGGTATTCCGACAACATGGCAAACTCCTACTAGCTCCATTTGATCCTATCGGATACTCCAGCCGCTTCCAAAATCAACGATGTCGAAAGTACGCAGGTGACATCTTCGGGACAGGCATACTCATTGCCCGGTTCGCCAAAACCAGTTTGGTTGATTCTAGTGATAGTTCCCACTATCATATCAGAGCCCTTTTCCTTCATCTTCTGGGCTTCTTGGTCGATGTTTTTGAAGTAATCGACCGCCGTAGTTAACGGATCGTGCCCCATTCGGATTACTTGAACATTGCCAGTGGCAACGTAGAACTTCTTGAGCGGTTTGACACTATCATCCTTGTTGTCCAACATATTTCCCTCATTTCACTTATCGTGCTGTTCACTTCTTGTTGTTCACAAACAGAAGGTCGATTCCTGTTAGTTCATACACATCTTGCCAATAGGCTTCACAATCCAAGCAGGAAACATCTCTCCAAGCGCATGTTCCATCGGCTTCAATGGGTCATGTTTTCGCTTCTTATGAAAAGTATTCCGCGGAGTGAAGGATCGTTGCCACGTCAGACGAAGGCATCTGCTCCATCGGAAGATCGGTGGCTATTGCCTTGTAATGGAGACCCAGCCGCTCCAATTCGGCCTGCTTCTCATTGGAGGAAGCATAATTCCAACTACGCTCGTACCTCTCGGAATTGAACTGATTGAACATTACTTGACCTTTCTTGAAAATGGGTTATTCGTTCTTGCACTTATTCCTATTGCCGAAAAAATCTTTCGGGACTGCTGGGGCCAGCGGGACTATGCTTTCAAGTCCTTCTTGTTGATCCACACCTTCATAAACACTGACTGACCGCCTCCGGAAGCAACAAAGTCATCCGCCTTCACGTAGACCGGAATGACCCTCATTGCCCTGGTGCTGTCCCAGAGATAAACGGCTTTCGATTTCAATGTTGCCCTTTCTACATTATTGTAGACGTGGATACCCCTGTCTATCACACTCTCGTCCCAAATGCTCTTATAGTTCTTACCTATACCCTTGCCCCTCCTGTCGGAAATCATCCAACCAGCCTTGACAACCTTGTTTCTGCGATAATACGGAGAATAGAGATTGCCCTTTGTGTCAACCTCAAACATCTTCCAGAACCTAACTTTGCCGTTTTTGATCCTGCGAAGGATGTCTTTCGTCTCTACTGTGTTGGCGATCAAGCACATTTTTCTGCTCCTAAAGACCCAATGACAAATACTCGTTTTCGATGAATTGTCCAACGTGGACAATTTCCATGTCTGAACTGACTGCGAAATAACTTCGGGACTGATACAGTCTCCTGATCAAATCACACCATTCATCTGAGAATTCGTTGCCGTTGAACTTCATTGCACAGAAGTCCCAAAGATTACGATATGCCCTTATCGATGCATCAAACATATACCGATACCGCTTTTGCCCTTGATTCAACCTTTCTTCCAACAAGATCATCTGACTAATGTTGTCAATCAAGCGAAAACGAAAACCGGCGTCTGGTGCTCTAAACTGACAACAACGGTCGAAGAACCTGTTGTCGTTGTATATTGCCGCGGCAAAAGTTCGCCACATCGTTTTCAGGTCGTTCATTTTTGGTTCAGTTGGTTTCATCTTGTTATCCCATAAACAACAGACTTGTTTACCTTGCCGAAACTCATCCGGCTCATCTGCCCCCATCCCCATTTCCAACCTGTTTCATCATTTACAGCTTTCTTGACAACTCCAATTTTTGCCTTGAAGGTAGGAACATGGACTAATCCCCAAATTGTATCACTAACACAGCAGGTTGCATTGACTCCACAAACACGGAACTTTTTGGGGACAGCTATGCCATAGCCCATCAGTTCATCAAGTATTTCCCTGCTGCCATCATCGCTGTACTTCTTGATGGTTATGGTATGCTTGTAGCTACGCAAGAGTTTCCGGAGGCATTCATGGCTATCCTCATCTATGTTGCAACTATCATACTCTACCAGAAGAATCAACTCCTTATTCTTCTTGGCCCGGATTATTTCCCTTTTGCAACCATCAAGAACAAACTTCGGATTGGAAGCACGAAAATATGGCTGCATGTCAATGATTAGCAGTGCCGCCTTATACTCTTTCAGCAGACTTTTCGTAGGCATGTTCCAGTTCCTTGTCAAAGACTTTCTTTGTCTCTGCGTCAATAAGGACAAACTGAATGTTGACCAATTCGGGACAAGTTTCATTTTGCAGGAAGTTGATCACTTCTCCAATCATGATCTTGGCACACTTTTCGACAGGGAAGCCAGCTATACCAGTGCCAATGGCTGGAAATGCCACACTTATCAACTTGTTCAACTGGACAATTCGTAGAACCGCTTTGGTGGAATCCCGCAAAGACTTTTCCGTTGTTGGTTCGCCAACTGACATAGAGGCTTGGTGAATGACGTACTTGCAAGGAAGTTTGCCAGCATAGGTTATGGCCGCTTGGCCAACTTCAATTGGCCCAATGGCATCACATTCCTTTTGTACGCCGGGGCCACCGGCTGTACGGATTGCTCTAGCCAAACCACCACCAAGCCACAGATCATTGTTGGCAGCATTGACAATGACATCAACTGGCATCTTTGTCAAGTCTCCAACCATAATGGAAACCATAGTAGAGCCAAACAGTTTCGATGCTATGATTAGTGATTCACCATACCCTGTTGGATTGCCATCTTCATCGATCTCATCATGGAGCAAGGCTTGGCAGTAATCATATGATCCGCTATCATCTGGACAACGGCAACGATCAAGTTTTGGCTCACGGCCAAGTTGATCGTATCGACCATCGTACAAAGATCGGTTGAAATCACAACTTGGGCAATTACACTCTTCGCTCATTCCATGTCCCCTGTGTTGAGTTTTCTCTTGGTATCCCGTCGTTCTTTGCGTCGGGACTTGCCCTTTTTGTCCGCCACTCTGGTATAGAGTCGGCCAACAAGTCCGGCATCAATTTCCGCATTTCTGCGGGCTCGTTTGAAGGCTTTGGCTAATGTGGCTTTCTTATTTTTCGGCATGATAAACTTCCGAAATGCCCTGTTGTATGCCTTCCAAATCCTGGATCCCGTTTATCAATCGAGCGAGCATAGTTTCGGTGTTCAGTTCTTTGTTGTCTTCCGCAATTTCAACAATCGCCCATCGGATCAGGCTATCAACGTCCTTATTGCCCTTTACGGCCTTGCACAAAGTCTCCATGTTCTTCCAGTCCGAATCTTTGATCGGGCACAGAATGTCCAAATCACTAACAGAGTTCTTGATTGCCTTGGCTAATTTTTCGCTATTGGTCATGGCTTCTCCTACTTCTTGTTGGTCTTGGCTTCTCCTACTTCTTGTTGGTCTTGCCGAACTTCTTGCGATATGCCGCCATCGCTATACAAACCGAACTTCGCGGCACATACACCTTCATAAACACGGCTCCGTTATCATACCGGTAGCTGTTTCGCCCTGCTGCAACAAAATCGTCCTTACTGACAGAAACAGGGATTGCAACCAAAAGACCTTGTTCACCCTCGTAACGCAGATCATCGCAATTATACAACCACTGATTGTCTCGTTCCATCTTTCTGATGTTGGGGAATATATCAGTTCTATTGCATATAACATGGATACCACGATAAATACTCCAACAGTCGTAACCGTCGTAACTGTCCACATCTTTGGAGTCATGACCGGCGACAACTGATTACCTGTCGGAGCGTAGCCATCCCTGCTTGATTGGCTGTCGCCAATCCAACCAAGAGGTATATAGTCCATCCTTTTGAACCCATACGATCTTATAGAATGTCTTGCGGCCTTTGGCGAGTTCATTCTTCACATCTTCGGTCAGGTCTCCATAGGTATCCAAGCACATTTTTGTTTCTCCTGTTGAACTATGTTGGTTGTGTTCAATTTCGGGACGATTAGTCGGCTGGGGACATTATTTTTGCGGTAAAAAGAAAATGGAGCACAGGTTCAATCCCATGCCCCATTCAAGTCAAGTTGTCAAACTGGTTACTTGTCCTCAACGATTACGACAAAGTTGCCATCGAAGAAACACTTCAATGGCTTACCATCCAAATTGGCCTTCTGGAGCAAAGTTTGGCCAATGCGGACATTGTTATCCTTGTCAACCCTATGCTCTGTCTCTTGGCTGGGAGTTACGGAATGAGTATCAATCACAATCTCATTGGCAAATACGTCAACATGCACAAAAACACTTTTACCAGAGGCAACGCCAAGCTTCCTCAAAGCATCAGCAGGAACGCAAACGCGGCCACGGGAGTCCTGCCCCATAAACCACTCATTGCTTGTGGTTGCTGAAACTGCCGGAGTTGCCGGAGGAGCTACCGGAGCAAGAATAGCAGCCTTTGGAGACGGGACGACAAACGGGACACTGGAGGACATGTCGTCCTCACGATAATTTGACAAATCGTCAACATTCTCGTTGAGATACACAAACGTAACGTCCCCATTGTTGAGAGTGTAGTTCTGCCTGCCATAGTCTCCCATGTCGCCATTGGCAAACATATTGCGAACTACATCACGAACATCACGATGGAGCACTTTTTCCCCATCGGCACGTAGTGACTTCGTAACATCGTAGGCCGAAAACATAATACCGGCCTTCACAAACTCGTTCACCTTGTCCTCAATAATCTTGATCGTGTCCAAATCATTGCACATTTTTTTCTCCTTGTTGGTTAGTTGTGCTTTTTCAACTTCGGGACGAGCTTCTGTTCACAAATTGCTTCAATTCGCCACACTTTGAACATTTGAAAGTCAAAATCTGGGTATTGACAAACATACTTAGACGAAGACCGTCAATTTGAGAGGGGGCCGTTTTTTGCCATTTGTTCAAAAGCGGAAGGAAGGGTTGTTTCATTGACAATTTGCCAGTCATGTTTGTGAAATATGCTCATGGTGTTAGTTGTTCTGTTGAGTGTTCGGGACGACTATTCCAACATTGCCTTTGCCAATTCTCAACTGGTCTCAATGTCCAATCGAAAAACATGGCCACAACAAGTGCAACTTGTTATTGGTCGCCAGAGAAAATGGCAGAACAAGCAAAGTTGTTTGATGGTTCGGAACATTATTCAAACTCCACAAGAAAGCGGAGAACATAGTTTTCGGGACTACTTCCACTTATAAGCCAAACTTGCCACAGGAGGCGGTCCTATGACATTATAGAAGTCTCCAGCATATTTTTGACGCACAAATAACGCCCATCCTGTGCCAGTGTTGACTTTTCTGACAGACATTTTGATTCCAAACGCCTTATCAATTTTTTCCGCAAAAAATTGTTGCTCGTCTCGCTGAAAGGCTTGGGAGCATATTATAATCGTGATCTGTTTTTTGCCAGATCTCTTCCTACGATGAGAACAACCATCATCCAAAAATGCGTGCAAAAGCATTTCTGGCGTAATAGATATATCGTCCGGAATGACCTTGACATAGTTGTTCCATTTTGGGTACCAACGACGATATACCGGAAGCAACTCTTTATGAGACAGAGTAGACATGTGATAGTATTTGAATGTTTTTCCATTACACTTATGATATTCTGGTGTTATTCTGTCAGAAAATTCGCCAGAGAAAATCTGTTGACCAACATAATACACATGATCATAAAACTTGTTTCTCCGATCAAGATGAGGATAGGAGCCAGTTATACTCTCTCGATTATGGAGGATCATATAAGCGTCCCCAAATAAACCCCCGTCAATTGCAGGAACATTCAATACAAAGCCGTCATCTTTCCTGTTTCTTGTTAGCCCATCGCTAATAGAACATATCGGTATATTATTGCGATGAAGGGCTTGTCTAACAGAATTACACGTTTTTACTCCTACAATTTCTGCTATTCCTTCTGTGCTAAGTTTTTCTCCAATATATTTTTGTTGAAGCCATTCAGGATCGTTTAGCTGGTCATATTTATATGATCCTCGAAACCCACCGGCATCAGATCTATGTATCTCAATAGATATGCCATTCTTATGTAAATGTTTACAAATTGTTGATGGAGAACATTGAACAATATCAGAGATCTGTTGAGGAGATAATTTTTCTACTTCATATTTTTGCTTTAGCCATTCTGGATTATTTAGCTCTTTGAAATAACTCGGAGGTATCGGATCTTTATATTTCGCCGCCTCTTTCAAATCTCTCGACGGGATGTTGTGAAACTTGAGAGCCCTCATTACCGAATGCTGATTGGAACCGCAGAGATCGGCAATCTCATATGATGTTAGTAGTTTGTCCCAGTATTTAGATCTCAACCATTCTTTGTCATTGAGTTCTTTAGCTTTGAACCCTTTTCTTTTGCGGATTTTTGCGGCATCCTTTAGCCCGCGCAACTGAATGCCATTGCGCTTACACATTGATTCAATTGTTGATGCTGGAACCCCAACAATTTTACCGATTTGGACGGTAGATAATCGTTCGACAACATACTTCTGAACAAGCCAATCTTTTGTAATTTCCATAATATACTCCTGTGTTATATTGCACTGGAGTATATTTTCGGCAAGATTACAAAAAATCCTTCAATTATTTTTGCCTGAACTCAATCAGGTAGCGAAGGTTGACTTGGGCAGTGTTGTAAACAATCTGCTCATTATGTTGAACACCGCTCATTCCGGCTTTAGCAAAACAGCTATCATAACCGGAAGGTAGCCGATAATTGCCACTTTGATAGCCATTCGGAGTATGCTGTTTGCCGCAGGCGACCTGCGCGATAAACATAAACACTCTCTCCGTGGTACCATAAGACGACCATGCTCCAGTAGCGTATCGGATCGATTTGGTCCCCATATCACTGAAATACACGCCATTCCCGAAGAGTCTCCCGGTAACATATGGAGACGAAGCAGGTGGAATGATGAGATTTTTTGAAAGTATAGAAATTACGCTGGACCCCTTCGTTCCATGAAATAGTTCCTGAACATTCCCTAATGGTTTGCCATACTTGTCAAACGCTGCTGCGGCATCAACCATTTCAACCGCCCACACAGCAACAGGGAAATACGACTGAACATCGTAATGGTTTCCCTTGGAATCACGATACTTTCTGTCGATCCTCTTGAACTCTGTATCATGTGGGTCAATGAGAACAAGTTTCAAGTTGAACAACTTCGGTGCGTCCTTTGTATCCTTCTTCTCCGCGGAATCTTTCTTTACCGGAGCCGTTGTCACCGCATCATAGGACGCTTCAAGTGCATCGAGAATGGAGTTCTGCTTCTGGACCGTTGCCAAATCTGGCAAAATGTTCTGTGGGATGAACTTCATTCCAATGTCCTGCGGGACCAATGTCAAATAATCTTCCAGAGTTCTTGTGAAACTCTTGCTTTTCCAGTCATTCTTGGCAACACAATCGCCCAATGTGGTTAGCAGAGTTCTGGCTTGTGCAACAGAAGCGGGCTCCACAATACCAAGAGGAGTAGTGAATAGCCCCTTGGCAGAGTTCCACTCAATTTTGCCACCTGTGGCCTTGTAAATGTCATGCCGATTGACTTTAACCAAGTAATCGATCAACTTTGCCACTTCTGGGCATGAGTACTGGATCTGTTGCTTGGCAATGTTCTTCAACTCGGAAGATGAAGCCGTGGAAGCCGTTTGAACAATGGAGCCTCCATCGGCATCGAGAATGGAAACTTCGGTGTAGGATTTCTTGCTTGACTTGTTCAACTTCTCGTGGATTTTCTTGTCAAAAAATGTTCTTCCTGCCCCGAAAAATGTCTTGGACTGGAGAGCCTTGCCGGTTCTCCCCCATTCGGTTTGAACGTCATCATTATCGAACAACGTAATGACGTATAGTTTGTTGTGATTACTCCCGATTTCCACACAAACAAACTTCCGTTTTTCTACTACGTTGGGCATGGTTCTTCTCCTACGCCATTGTAGCCAAGTCTACTCAATTTCCAGTGTCTCTTTGCACAATTTCACAGCTTCGGGACGGCCGGTGTTCTTGCCCTTGTCGTCCGACAGCTTGCACACCGGCACCCAGTCTTTGCCTTCGGGACTGGCTTGGCTCATCTTGATCACAATGTTCAATGGTTTCACACCTTGAACATTACAGGTGACAAAGGTTCCAATTCCCAATAATGCCTGAATGGGACAATTGTTCTCTTTCCGCCAATTTTGGATTTTGGCAACCTTTTCCACATTGAGAGCATCGGAATAAATAATCGTCTTGGTTCTGGGGTCAATACCCAACTTGACGTAATGATCCCACATCTGCTTTGTGAACTTGTCCGGATAGCCCGAATCCTGCCTAACTCCTTTGAACAAGTTGGCATACTTGGAGTTGAACGCTTGTAGAAAAGCGTCGGTTGTGAATGTATCAGTCAGAGCAATACCAAGTTCGCCCTGGTACACATCGATCCACTTCTCCATAGCCATGATGTTGGCAGAGCGATAGCCATATTTTGCAGCATGGAACATAATCCATTCATGTGCCTGTGTTCCTATGGATTTGAGATTGTACTTCTTGGCAAGGAAGCAGTTGCTTGTGCCAATAAAGTTAGAACCGGCCTCATTTTTGCAAATGAATACGACGGTGTTATGCCATTCACTGGAGAACCTTCTGCGAAGTCCAAAGTCGGCGAAAGGAATCCCGATCTCCACTAACTTACGAGCCGTTTCCTTTGCATGGAACATATCCAGCTCCGCGTTCTTTTGCCCAATTGTCCTGTAATACAACTCGGAGATAGTGGCAAGGATCGGCATCTCCCACATCATAGCCGAGTATATTGGGCCTTTGATGGAAACATCCAACTTCTTTCCGGGTTGATCAATTTTGAGCTGGGAGTAGTCCAAATGAAAACATGGTAACCAGTCCAAATAGTTCCTTTTGAACCAGGGCATCTTTTTCAGCCATTCAATTTCATCTGGGCGGAAAGAAAGATCGGACAATCGCATCAATTCTCGCTTCAGTTTTTCAGCAAAGCCATCAGGGAACGGAGTATTATCCCTGTTGATGAACACATACTCCGCATCGGCTTCTGGATACAGCAAGAAAAATGCTTGCTGCATCGAAAACTTGTAGGCGTCATTTTCTAATAGACTGGTAATCATGTTATACCTTGGGCTGTTTGTTCATTCCAACTGCCCTACGTTCCTCTGGAGTGGGAGTATGTCAGATTCTCTCCGGAACCAAATGGCTCCACTTTTTCTTGTTCTTTTGCAACTGGCGAACCTTGGAAATGTGCTTTATGAACCTGTCCACTTTCCACTTGCGACCATGTGCAAAGATACCAATGGACTTCATGTTCTTGCTGATTCCGCAGCAAGACAAACACTTTTCACAAGTTGTCTTGTGGCCCGCTTCCTCTGATGCTGGGCAGAGAAACTCATTCTTTTCCACTTCATCACCTGGAATCATGATCCTGAATGTTCTCCAGCCCTTTTTCTCCGCCAGTATCTTTCCCTTTGGCGTATCGACAGAGGCCATGCAATAGTTCTTGATACCCTTGTCGCAGAATGAGTTATTCCACTGGTGAGTATAGCCAACCATTGACTTTGCTCTTTTTGCCAAAGCATCAAATACTTGTATTGGAATAGCCGCCGGATCGCCATACGAGCCAAGCCGAATTACGGCATTGTCGAAATACATAATGTTGGCAGTTGTGCAACGTTCATACTTGCCGGTTTTGTAGGTTTTCCAAATGTTGTGTGGGGCCTGGAAACAATGGACATAGCAGGTTCCATTTCCGCCATTCTTCGGGCTGGACATTGGACAATTGCCGCAAGTTGTC
>Ga0172362_10004636_pt1 | contig 11918 bp, 10 predicted proteins | sample LakKivs1_kivu2a2_FD_114534 | JGI IMG/M metagenome (GOLD analysis project Ga0172362, IMG submission 114534) | Sediment microbial communities from Lake Kivu, Rwanda - Sediment s1_kivu2a2 | ecosystem: Environmental > Aquatic > Freshwater > Lake > Sediment | place: Rwanda: Western Province, Lake...
ATCCGGTTCACCCCCACATACGTGGGGAACATTACTGCTACAACAACCAGCTCAAGGAACTCAGCGGTTCACCCCCACATACGTGGGGAACATATATTATTAGCTATCAGTAGTTTGTAAAGTAACGGTTCACTCCCACATACGTGGGGAACATGCTGGAATTACAAAGCTAAGGTCTAAAATCTCCATATCTAAATTCTACTTCCCAGTATCAGCATTTTGGGGTGGAAGATGAAGCTTGCCGGCTGATTCGGACAAGTTGTAATCCTTCTAAATCAACCATTTCGCGATCAGACGATCCAATTTGACGGAAAGAAAATCCCTGAGGATTCTTATCCGTCCATAGCTGCAATATCGAGCCTATACCCTTAGAAGCTTTAATCGACTTTTCCCAGAGCTCATCGCGCACTCGTGCGCTCGGATTCCCAAGGAATACCCCAGTCCTCGGCTCCAGCATCCAGCGTGACAATGCGCCCCTCAAACTCTTCGGGACTTTCTCCAAGATCATTACCAGCATCCAATACCTCCGCGATATCAGGAAGAATACGATCCAGAAGTTTAAATTCATAGAATGCTTTTCGACACTCCATTCTTACCACTCTTTCAAGTCCCTCCGGTTTTTCCGCAGTCATACGAAAAGCCACAGGTATCGTGAGCTCTGTCTTATATAGATCAGCTATATCATATACGAAGCTAAGCATTTTCCCTGTGTGGATGAAACCTAGCGCCGGAGAGTAACCGGCTGACAATATTGCTGCATGACAGATCCCGTATAGACAGGCGTTAGCCGAAGACAACGCGCGATTTATCGGATCAGCGTCATTCCAATCATCCTGCTTGTAGCTTCGGCCTTTCCACTCAATGCCATACTTCTGAGCTGCCTCAGCATACGCTTTTCGTACTCTGAGCCCCTCCATTCCGCGAATTTGTTGTAATGTCACTTCCTCAGGTATCTGTTCGTCGAAACGGAAACAGTATATGCGCCAAGCTATTCTCAATCGATCCTCTTCATTGCTTACCAACTGAGCCTGTCGAATCATCCGTCTCGCGCTATATGTGCCACCGGTACTGGCGGCATAAAGCCTGATACCATCTTGCCCAGTCCAAGCGAGAAGGCAGTTATTTCTTGAGAGTGACTTTACAGCAGCGTGCGTAATCGTTGATCCTGGACCCAGCATAACCACTGCCAATTGATCGATAGGTACCGGTGTTACCTTCTCTCCTTGATGAAATGCCAAACTATCGGCATCAACGTCAAGCCTACCCATTTCCAGGTATAGATAACTCCATCGGTCACGAAAACGCGGTAATTCGTGCAATGTTCTCATTTCAACCTCTATATGGCGCTATAGAAATCAAACCAAAACCAAAGCCCTTGCCACTGCCTATGCCTTGCTCAATAGTCTGTCGAAAGGTATCCGGCTCCCTCACTCGTAATAAGCCGTCAAAACGTGTGGAGAGAATGGTCAGGTCGTGTTTTCTATCATTTGTATCTGTCATCTTATCTTCGGCAAAGCCTTCATCCATCACCGTAGCATCGATAATCTCAAATCCGTTTTGCGAACTTTTCTGACGTAACCAGTCTATTTGTGCTTCTTCTCCTAAGACACCTTGCCGCTTGCCAGAATCTTTGATGCGTTTTGTAGGGTTCGCCCGAAGGCGAAAGCGAAGTACTTGGCCCTTCACTAACTCCGGATCGAATTGTTTTGATTTGCACTCTGTGATGAATCCTGTCGCTCCACTGAGTTTACTCCAGTCTGGCTCCTTTTCTGATTGCACCAGAACTGATACGTTACCTGTTTCACGATCGATATCCAATCGAAAAAGCACTCGTCCTGGTCGACCTGCCGATTTGCCAGGAAAAGCAGTCATCAGAGATCTGTGTAGTTCATAAGGGCGCGACGCTTCTGTCATCGCCCTTCGTGATCGAGGATTCAATCTTAAGATGGAGAGATACATGGTTCCTCCTTCCCACGGGGTATTTCCGAGGTTTGTGTGAATCTAACCGTCACATGTCTTGGCTTGAAACGTCGTTCGCTAAAGCATAGGGGCCAGTCATGCTGGGTTCTTTCGCCATTAGGTGCTTCCAATACCACACGCTTGTTTGGCTTACCTGACAGCAGGTGCTCTTCCAGACTGCCCGGTTTCACCGGATTTTCAGGATCGATAATAGGAGGAACAGAGAGGGGAAATGCCTTGCGACCGAGGAACAGTATCCATCGGGGAGACAACAATGCTATTGCGATATCCTCCAGCAGTACTCGATCAATAGATTCCAAACCGACACTGAATGAAGCATCAGCCAGATAATCCCTATGGGACACAACCGTGTCCGTTCCGCTACCATCGGCTTTAATTACATCAAGTGCAGTATGATAGTCGTGTTCAGTCCGTCCTTCCCTATCCACCCGTACCCCCATTCGGATATTATCAAATCGTGAGATAGGCTCGCCACGGGCGATGCCCATTGAAGCGCATATCAGGCCGACCACGCCACTGCGGGTAGGCTCAAGTGCTGTATCGCGATAGTCAAACCGGCTGCGGTAGCCCCATGATTGCATGGGCCCTTCCAGTTGTAGAAGCAAGGTAAATACTTCACTCATCTTGTATACTCCCTAACTCACAAAATCGCATTGATTGCGTTCTCGACACTTCCTTTATCGGACTCCTTCAGACTGTTTAGATTGTCGTCCTGTTCGATATGGAAACAGGAAGTCGCTTTTACACCTTGCTCGCCGTAAACCTTCCTTAGCGCGTCCCAGTGCCTGGTGAGAACGTTCACCGACATACCAATAAGATCATCCTTATCCTTTGTTGGGCGAACTGGCTTGGCAAAGGCGTTGGCAAGAGATACTGGGACACCGCCTTGTCGTTTAACGAACAGTCCAAACGAGGGCAAATTCTGAGCGGCAAAGGAGTTCTGTTTACCGGTTGGAATAGCATAAACTATGGTTTGGAGAAAGGCTTGAATGACTTTGTCGGCCTCTTCGTAGTCTTTTGCTTCAAGAGCCTGCTTCCATGTGCCATTGGTCCTCTCGGTCTTTCGGGCAAGGTTACGGGCTAATTGATCACGATCTATAACCGCGTAGCGATAGTAACAAGCACTATTGAAGCCTACTACACCCATCATCCCGGCTCCGGCCTCCTCGGCAGGGTTCAGATCGTCCATAGCAGTAAAAAAGTCCATTTCCATATCCACCTTGTGAGTAGAAATAGGATGGGCAACTTGACAGGCACCATCAGTATTGCGCCCAGGCTGCTCGGCGAGCATACGGCCAAAGAGGGCGATATCAGCAGAAGTTCTAGCTTTATCCAGTGCTGTTGCAGCATCCCTTTCATCCCTAGCTTCTAACTCCTTCCCAGCAGCCAGTCTCGCCCAATGCTTGTCTATCAACTCCTTGGCAGTAGCTAGTTCTTCCTGACTGACAAAGAGTAATACTGCTGTCTTATCGCCATCCATCTTAGAATAGAATTGAGAGAGAAACGTATCGAGTGCAGTGCCGATTTCCTCGTCATTTCGTCCGCTGGTTTTCAACTTCGGGGCAAGTTCTGTCTTGAGAAGCTTCGTACGCTTTCCAACCAACTCGTTGTTAGTCCGTCTCCACATTTGTCGTGTACTTCGTTTACTGCATTGGCTCGATATTCGTGCTCGGCGGAAGCCGCCGAAGGTGGCGCTCTTAGGTTGTCCCGTGTCGTCACGGTTCAGGTTCGATGGTGCGAAGTTCTGGATCAAGTGCACTTCAATCTTGATTCCCGAATCCTTCATAATATTCCTCCTTCTTGATTATGATGTAGTTTTGTTCTTTGTTTCATTCACTGATAAGATTCATCTCGCATTCTATCCGTAGAAGTCACGCGCCCAGGCTAGCTGGACATGGCCGTCTGGATGATCCCACTGGATCAAGTCATCAAGAAACCTAAACCAATCAAGTGGTTGCTTATTGGACTCCAGCAGACTGATGACATGTCGCAGATGGCTATCGAGGTCGTCAGGATGGGCATTGAGCAGTGCAACGAATCTCGCCTCCATGCTCTCGCTTTTAGATCGCAGTGGCTGGAAAGCTGCACCCAGCGAGCGACCAACCTGATGCTTGGGGAATGAGCCGAAGAGTGTCGCTGTTACGTAGTACCAGCGGTCATTGTAGCTTTTCTCTGGCAAATATGGCACGACATACTTATGCACGCGCACCATTTGGCCAGGCTCCTTTCCGAGACCGCTGCGCAAGTCGGCAATAGCTCCCCGATCCTCCTGCCCTTCTTTCGCAAGGTTGAGCAAGTAGCCAATGAAGGACTTCTGTTTCTCATCAAGGCTCATTTCTTCTTACCTCCTTTCCCTTTGCTTTTTAACTTGGAAACTTTTTGTATAACAGGACTAAGATCGTTATCGTTGAAGTCGGTGCGCACGCGGGCAACAGCTTGAATAGCGCGTGCGGTTGTACCTAGAGAGCGGATGCTCTCCTGTAATGCCCGTTCCGCTTCGCGTTTGATATTCTTACGCCATGCTCGTGTAGCAGACTGCTGGTCATCCGTTTTCCAATCTTTACTATGTTCATCCCAATCGTACGGAAGTTCTTCGAGAAGGCGGAGGAAATGCTTCTCCAATTGTGCCCAGTAGGCAGGACGGGGATCAATAGTCTCGACAATCTTTGTTACCTCATCCTTATCAGGTTGATTTCCGCCTGGCGATTCGCAGTCGGGTGTTAGGTAGAGCTTTGCCATCCTTCGAGTCCGGCTGTTTAGTTCAGTGGCCGCTTGCTCAGCACGCTGAATCAGACCACCGAGCCGCTCAATCAGATTCACATCATTCAACAAAGCTGTCGGCACAGGCATCCGTTCATGCCGCCAGAGTAGAAACTTCCCGGGTTTGTTTGGCGCCGATGCCAAGCCCACGATCTGGACAGTAACGGACGAAAGATTAGCCTTAGCTACTAGATCGAAACACTTTGGTCTGTGTTCCCTGCTCTCGGAATCGGGTATTGTGAGAATTGAATGTGCATCTCGCCAAGCGGCTTTATTACTGCTTAACGGAAGTGCTGAAATCCCTTCTTCCTTTGAGTACCGGTATATCTTCATGGGATCACCATCAGATTTGTCCGCGGAGCGACCCTGAGTGAAATACATCTGTGAAACCGTCGAATTTTTCGGAATGAGTCGTACAAGTCGACTCTGCCAAGTTAGACGATCAATCACTCCAAAAGACGTGACAACTTTCTTTTCCTTGCCCTGAAGTCTGTCCCTATATTCGTTCGGATTCTCCAGTTCCCAAGGTGGCGATGAACTGTCATCAATTGGAACTAAATTTATCATCAGGGTTTCGAATAGATTCTTGCCTTGAAGCCAGATGCTCATTCCACGCAATGCAATCGCATCGGCAGAATATGGCAGCACCTCATTCACGCCATTTATCTTTGCGTTTCCACTTTTCCCAAAGCCCAAAGCGAATGACTGACAAGCAATTAATCGCCTTGCAGCCTGGAGAGGTGACCACTCAACTTCTACATCATCACCACAATGATCGAAAAGTGTTGCGTTGTTCCCGCTGGCACACTCTGTTGCGAGACGATTGACGGAGATCGGTTTATTGGTCTCGAATCTTGCCAGTTGATAGAAGGGTTTGTTATCTCCGAAAAGGTCGAATCTGGCTTTCCACTTGTTCAGATACTTCTCCACTCTTTGGCTATCAAAGACACCGGAAGAGTAAAGACTCTTCCAATCCGCGAAACTCTTTGGTCCCTCAAAGGCCCGGTATAAGATTGCAAGCAACAAACGATGAATAGCTACCGTGACGAGCGGCGAGTCGTCGCAAATCTCGCGTAATTGGTGTGCCTTTAGCAGCGTATCGCGGACGCCGTACTCCACATTTCGGCCTTCCATGTTTAAACAGGGTATCCATGACTCCGTAATCAAATTGAATTCAGCCATTGTTTTCACCATCCTTGTCGATAACGATGCCCAGTTTCTCGTCCACTGTTAGTACGAACCCTTCTACTCGGCTCTGGTTATTTTCATCCAGCTGCAGTAGGCGCGCGTGGCAAAGATGGGCGTTTTTCACCCATTCCTTCGGCACTATTCCGTTAGTCACTAGCACACTATAAATTCCAGGATGGCTCAACTTGGCCGAGCGATCAAGCAAATCTCTAACTTCTGCGACTGTCGGTTCCGGCGTTAGTGTTACGTTTGCTTCGATCATGACAACTGTAACCGATGGATCACCTTCGCGTGTTGCTGCTCTAACAGCTTTATGGATTTCAGGGTCTTCGTCGTCAGCCAATTGATCATTGAACTGCTCGATAACCTCGGTGGGATAAGTAGGTTCCAAAACCAGCAGTCGCGATGCTGCTTTCTCAGATTCGGATTGTCTGAATTTCATTTCATTTCTCGCGTCTGCCATTGCTTCAGCCCATCCATCTTCTGTAACCGCGATATCCGAGCCGTATACAAATTCCACTAGACTTTCGATTTCAGTTGGCACTTTGATGTTTTCTCGCTGCCGCAATGCCAGCCAAGTTCGCAGAAGAATATAACGATCATAAACGTGCTCAATATTTCTGCCGAAAGACTCAGGTGGCAGGCCTTTGCGCTCGGCATCGCAAATAACAACAAGGCGTGGTATTTCTAGTCCCTCCGGACGCACGCGCGAATGACGATGAAGTCTGCCTGATCGCTGAAGGAGCAAATCGATGGGGGCAATCTCCGAAATCATGAAATCGAAATCCAAGTCTAGGCTTTGTTCAATCACCTGCGTTGCGATCAGTACGGCGCGTTTGGGCCGCTTTGGATTTACGTACATCCCGTTTGCCTGTTTCTCGCCTTTGCCGAATTTCCGAATCACCTCCTCTTCCCTTTCGCGTCGCCATATCTCAAGCGTGCGGGCATGAAAGAGCAAGCATTCCGTTTCCTCAAGGTTGGCCTGCAGGTACTTGTATACCCCGATAGAACGGTCGACCGTATTACAAATCACAGCAGCACACCCGCCGTGTTCCAGTCTTTGAGAAAGAATCTCGGTTAGTGATTCAAGGTCAGTCTTGGCGAAATGCAGATTGATGCCGCGCACATCATCCTTGACAACCTCCTCGCAGATCGGTATCTGATCTGCTCGTCCATTAGGATAGTGGCGTGCCTGAGCTAACATAATACGAGGATAGCGTTTGTACTCCGCATCATTCCGACCTGAATAAGCACTGACGAGAGTCTTTCGCTTCGCCTCTGGAAGTGTTGCAGATAAGCGAATCACTGTACAATCCATCTCGGCAAGCCAGAGCAGAAGCCGTTCAAGGATCGTGCTCATGTAGGCGTCGTAGGCATGTACCTCATCGAAAATAACCACCTTGCCTGCAAGCCCAAAAAGCCGGACAAACCAGTGCCTGGTTTGAAGCACACTTAGCAAACTTTGATCGATGGTGCCCACACCGAATGGCGCAAGGAGTGGCCGTTTCTTTGCCGTGAACCAGGATTGGGCTTCCGTATCACCACCATACTCATCACTATTTATATTCTTGGGTTCGAACACCTGAATCTCGCCTTCTTTGGTTTCAGCAAGCTGGGCAAGCAGCGCATTGCCGTGTACGAGCTGTAGATTCAGCTTTCCTGTATGTCCACGCTGCTTCAGATAGTCGTCCAAGACTCTCCTAAACATCGCATTACCCGTTGCCTGAGTCGGCATGGCAATGTACATCCCTCGGGCAAATCCCCGGCACATTGCCATATCGGCTGCGTATAGCGCTGCTTCGGTCTTGCCCTGACCCATGGGCGCTTCTACGATCATTAAATAGGGGGATGTCTGTTTTGATGCAAGTTTGACTACGGCCTTTTGCAGATTGTTTGGGGTGAGGTTGGGAAAGACGCTACCGAACTCGCTCTCTTGGGCAAATGTTACACTTGGCAACCATCCAAGCTTCTCAAGAGCCTCACTCGCTCGTCCTTGCGCCTTGCTCCAATATTCGGCAATACTAATATCAACTTGTTTCCCACATTCTCCGACACAGGGGAAGAAATCCTGATTAGAGCCAACCCAGTCCACTGCAGAAATGAATCCGGCGAGAACGGGAATGATGAATGGATCGATGACCTCAAACTCGGATTGAAAGACTTGCTTGAGGTCGCAATCCACGACGTTGGTAAACTCATTTAATAGAATGTGCCGTGCCTTTTCCCAATCAGTATTCCCAAGCGTGTCTCGACCCATTCGGAGTTCGGCTGAACGTGGGAAAACGCCGTGGTGCCCTCCAGCGATTTGGCCCAATATGGCTGAAGCTGAGCAATGACCGATGACTTTATTCAAGACATGGGCGCTGATAAATCCATGAGGACGATACTGATCATTTTCAGAGAATGGAAGCCCCAAGCATTCACACAACTCGGACACTTTGTTCTGAAAGCCTGGGCTGGCTTTGCCGATATCATGCGCGCCAGCTAGAAATACAACTTGGGTGCGTGCGTCAGTCCCAAGCGCATCCCCAAGTCTCTTGCGAAGCTGTGGAGCAAGATAATAGTCCCACACGAGACCCGCTACGGCTGCGACATCCAGCATATGATATAGCAAGGGGTGATAGTGGCAATCAGTATCGCCTTGACCCGTCTTGGCCCACAGGTGCAATATTGCCTTTTGATTAGACATCACAGACAAAAACTCCTGATGAGTATTAAACAGTATATAGCATTATCAAACGACAAACACACAATCGGATTCTATCTAGTACATTTTATGAGTACGGCAGTGACTATAGCATAGTGTTATGACAACAGTCTGTCAAAAGACTTTAATCTTTCGAGAAAACGATGCTATTGATATAATGTTCCCACCAATCAGAATCTGATATGGGGGAAGTAGTATGGCTAAAACCGATAGGCTTGCCCGGCTGCACAGAGTGGAACACCTCCTTTACCTTAATAAAACTGGCATGACTCTCGATGAAATTGCTGGCGAGTGCGGTGTCTCCCCGCGCACCATACGTCGCGACCTAGAAGCCCTTGAATCAACAGTTTGCGTACCTATATATAAAGACGGAAATAAGTGGCACATAGTCGAGGGCTATCATTTACCTCCTATCAGTTTCAGCCTGCCGGAAGCAATGACAATTTTTCTTTCAGCTAGGCTAATGCTAGGTTATGCTCATAGATATGATCAAAATATTAATTCCACCTTTTTCAAATTAAACAGTATTATTCCCAGTCCTTTGAAAGAACAAGTCCAGCAAACTATGAGGTGGATGCGGAAACTGCCAGCGGATGATGGTTTCACGCGAACTCTGGCCCTTCTTGCCGAGGCTTGGACCAGACAGCGCAGAGTGAGGATTAGCTACCACACCTTCGGTGAAAAGAAAGCTAAACTGCGAGATATCGATCCTTACTTTATAGAGCCAGCAGCAGCAGGACATTCGAGCTACGTGATCGCCTATTGCCATATGGCTAATGATATTCGCATTTTCAAAATCGAGCGCATAAAAGCGATTGAAATGATGCCAGAAGTATATGAAATACCTAACAGCTTTGACGCTAATCAATATTTTGCTTCTTCGTGGGGTGTGTTTGCCGGGGGTGAAACGGAGACAGTAAAACTGAAGTTCAGTCCCGGTGTTGCACAAATACTTGAAGAAGTTGTATGGCATCCGTCGCAGATTATAGAGAGGCTAGTGGATGGTTCTCTGATAATGACACTGAGAGTCTCGTTGAATGCGGAGATGCTGGGATGGATTCTTAGGTGGGGAGAGAATGTAGAGGTGATTGAACCTCAGAGACTGAGAGAAGAAATAGCTCAAACGGCAAAATCCATGCTCGACATTTACAGAGAGCGATAGTCAGGTTGACAATCTAGCTGTCAAGCGACAGTGTTTAAAATCTACGAGTAGTTATGAAACACTCTTACGAAGCCTATCTGGACATTGAGACAACAGGCCTCTCCCGTTACTATCACGATATTACTGTTGTCGGTATATATTTAGCATGTGATGTAAAACATGAATTGATACAACTGGTTGGCGACGATGTCACCGCATCTAACGTCCTGGCGGTTCTGGATAGCACGGATAAGATATTCACGTACAATGGCAGCCGCTTCGATCTTCCCTTTATTGAGCATCGGCTCGGAGTTAGCCTAGAAAGCCTATTTACTCACTGTGACTTGATGTATGACTGTTGGCGGAAGAACTTGCGAGGCGGGTTCAAGGCTGTAGAGCGCCAATTGGATATACCTCGACAACTGGCTGGCATCGACGGATTCGAGGCAGTGAGGCTATGGCGACGATATGTGAACGATGGCGACCGTAACGCCCTAGCCTTACTACTGAAGTATAACGAGGAAGATGTAAAAAACCTAAAGGCACTCAAGGAAAAGCTTTATTAAACAAAACATCGCAATGTTAAATTCTTCCACCCGATAACAAATTGTTCAATCTTTTCGCACGGAGAAATCACGGAGCATATCAACATCTCCGAGATTTTTATCGCAGAGATATATCATTTTGTTTTATTCAAAGCTAAAAAAGGGGGGCCTCCCCCCTCCTTATACGAGTCATCTATCCCGAGATATCCCCGGATATGCGACGAGTGGATGATATGAGGTAAACGATATGGTAAACGACCCTGCAAACCGCATTGAACATAGTCATCTTTTGTTCAATAGCAGACTCTTCCGTCACCATTGCAGAGGCATGATAAAATAGGACTACATTTTAGGTTAAGGAGATCAGATGGTTGCCTTGATGAGCGTCACGCCTGTAGTATGCAAATCGATGGACTCGGGACTTCGAGACAAGATCATGAAAATGCTTCTGGGTATCCCTGACGATGTATTCTACAACAATGGCTTACTATCCTCTGAAGGATGCAAGGCATTTAACAGAAAGCTGATATCGGAATTGCAGAAGGAATTCGGCAACTCTTTGAAACGTGCATTGACCGAAGATCTGCAATCCTTCCATTCGTACCCTGTGGAGGAACTTGTGACTCTATTCTGCATGGATGAGAAGAACTGGCAGGGCTGCATGTTCATATCGGATTCGGATTTTGGGCGATTGCCAAAGGACGATATAACTCCATGCGATCTTGTTGTAAGGGATACGCACGGGCTGCTCAAACCTTTCCTGGAGCTGGCGGATTTTACGGACTTCTATGTGATAGGGTACTTCTATCCGCTGAGCCTCACAAGGTATGGAATAGACGTATCGTATGTGTGATATCTCCAGACGATGCCTTTGGGAGAAACATTTTCAGACGCAGATATTATATCTTCTCGAAGATCATTCTCTCGTGGCTGAATATCTCTCTCCTAAATATCTCCGCCTGGTCTTTGTTACGAACGAATGATAGCTGGGTTCTAAAAGCACGACTGGTGAGAAAACGCGGCAACAATTTTAGTGCAGCAACAGCGGTAGGAAATATTCTCCATGTGGTGTAAAGCAACCTGATGGACTTATCCCAACGGTCCAGGGTCTCGATATAATCCAGCCTTCCATTATTAGAGGATATCAGCTTGAAGTATGGCTCGGCGTCTTTTGCGAGCTGTTCTTTGCCGGTCGGCAACCATGACCCAGGATAAAACGTTGCCGCTTTGGCCACAATAAGCTCGTCGGAGCCCTTCGGAGCATCCAGGCTCAACTTGTCAGAATCAGGCACTTTCTTACCCCAAACCATCGTCTGGAGATATAGGCGGCCAGCACTAGGCAAGAGGACATTGCAAAACCTGAAGAAGTTCCTGTATATCTCGTCTTGCCGGCCATCCTTGAATTCTTCGATAGAGCAGAAATGCTCTAAGGCGCCGATGCAGACAATGCCGTCGAATTCCCCGAGCCTTTCGGGGTCGGCAGCCTTGTAGTCCTGCAGTCTGGCATCCAATCCTTGATTGACACAAGATTGTCGTTGGGCAGGGGAAAGGGTAAAGCCGACCGCTACGCCGCCTTTATCTTTGACGGCTTGAAGAA
>Ga0172362_10004638_pt1 | contig 11911 bp, 10 predicted proteins | sample LakKivs1_kivu2a2_FD_114534 | JGI IMG/M metagenome (GOLD analysis project Ga0172362, IMG submission 114534) | Sediment microbial communities from Lake Kivu, Rwanda - Sediment s1_kivu2a2 | ecosystem: Environmental > Aquatic > Freshwater > Lake > Sediment | place: Rwanda: Western Province, Lake...
AACGATGGAACGGCTTATTGTGCTTTGGCTAAATTAAATTCTGGCCACTATTGGTGTGTAGATAATCTTCTTAATTCATATGATGCTGGTACAACTGCTCCTCCTGCTTGTGCCTCTGCCTGTGCAACGGGTGATTCTTGCAAATGTAAATAAAGATTATAGCGGAGATTTTCGAAGTGAATCAGGAAATATCAAAACCTCGCTATTGAAGCGAGGTTTTGTGTTTAATTTTATAACGACGCAACGGATTTACATTATTAATAAATATTTTTAAGATACGAGCACTTTGTTGTGATAATTTTTTGTCTAAGAGAAATTGACTGTGCCATGTAACAAATTCTTTACATGCGCTAAGGTTAGGTGGTGGTAATTCCACAGCTTAATAAATTCACGAAGAGGATATCCACATGACCATTAGAAGCTTTTGTATAAATTAAAAATCATTAAATATAAGTTTTTTTGGAGTATTTTCTTGTTCGCTTGACTTATATATGCTATTATTGATTATGAAAATTACTTTTTAGTAGGAAATACTAAGGGGATAAAAAGGGCCTTTTCTTACCAATTTAGACTTGTTATTATAAAACAATAAAGGGACGAAAATATCTAAACTATTAAAATAACCAATATGTTCAAAAAAAAACAAAAAAGCTTTATCTATCCAAATCTCGTATCTGAAACTTACGGCTGGGCTAAAGGCGGGTTTACTCTAGTTGAGCTTTTGGTGGTGATTGCGGTTATTACTATCCTGGCGTCAATTGTCATTATTGCCGCCACTAGTTTTAGAAACAAAGGGAAGGACGGCCGGATAACAGCCCAGATGGATCAGATAAAAAAAGCCGCCGGGATTATTTTTTCCGAACAAGGAAACTACAGTAGCCCGGTTTCGGTTTCCTGCTCGACCACTAACCCAAACATAGACACACTTTGTACTGATATAAATACATATGCTCCTGCTACAGTAAATCTTTTTTCTTCAGCGACAACATACTGCGGTTATGCGCAATTAAATAGCCTTATGGGTGGCTCGACAAGTTATTACTGCATTGATTACACGGGAATATCCAAAAAAACTACTACTAATCCTGGTGGTGTGTCAGGGCAATGTAAAACTGGCGGAACCTATGTTTGCCCCTAACCTTTAGCCCTTATTCTCAGAAGAAACAATTAAAACCCTGTTAGCCAGGGTTTTAATTTTAAAGCAACTGTGGAATAATAGATAAATGTTTTTTCTTTTATTTTTTTTCATATTTTTAATCGGATTAATTGCCGGTTCTTTCGCTAACGCGATAATTTACCGGTTAGACACTAAGGAGAGTATCATTTTGGGGAGATCTCATTGTCCTCAATGCAGCCATACTTTAAGCTGGAAAGACTTAATTCCCGTTTTTAGTTTTCTGGTTTTAAGGGGAAAATGCCGTTATTGTCAGAAACCGATTTCTTGGCAGTATCCCTTGGTAGAATTAGCAATGGGGATACTATTTTTGTCGAAATTTCTTTGGCAATTTAATCTTAGCGTTGATAGCAACGCGCAAAGTATTCAATTTTCAATTTTCCTATCACAAGGAGTGATTCCCTGGAAGGTTGCTTTTCAATTATTCTATTACTTATTGACTGTCTTTTTTCTGGTTATCATTTTTGTCTATGACCTTAAACATTACCTTATTCCCGATGAAATCGTCTACCTTGCCATCGTCATTGCTTTTCTGTTTCAATTATTTAGAACCTTGAATTTTGAATTTGTTTTGAAATTTGTCCGCCAGCCGGCGGATTGGAATTTGGCTTTCAAAACCTTGGTCAATCCTCTTTTATCTGCATTTTTTGCTTCAGCCTTTTTTCTGTTAATCGTTCTTATTTCTCGAGAAAAGTGGATGGGCATGGGCGATGTTAAGGTGGCAGCCCTAATGGGTCTCTCGCTTGGTTGGCCGAATATTGTCGTGGCTTTATTTTCAGCCTTTTTCTTCGGTGCTATAATAGGAGTAGGATTGATAGTTTTAAAGAAAAAGAATCTTAAAAGCGAAGTCCCATTCGCCCCTTTCTTAATTACTGGTACTTTTATTGCCATTTTCTGGGGAGAAAAAGTTATCAATTGGTATTTAAATTTCTTTTTGTAAAATGCTTTCTTTTTGGAAAAGAGTTATCTTTCTTAAAAATGGCTTTACCCTGGTGGAGCTTTTGGTAGTTACCAGTATTATTTTGATTATCTCAGCGGCAATTTTTCCCGGTTATGGCAACATCAGGGGTCAGCTTTTACTTGACCGGTCAGCCCACAAGTTAAGCCAGGATATCAGAAAAGCTGGCGAAATGGCAATGTCAGCTAAGCTATCTGGAGCTGAGGTGCCCAATGGCTACGGAATTTATATTGTTGAGAATCAAACCAGCTATTTACTTTATAGTGACCTACCACCAGTAGATGGAAATGAAAGATATAATAGCGACCAAGATGGGATAATTGAGACAATTCAATTAGAGACAGGCGTGAAAATAGAAAGTGTCACACCCTCGCCATCAGTCAGCATTAATTATAAGCCGCCGAGTCCACGGGTCAAAATTTCTGATGCCAATGGTATCGAACCAGTTGACAAAACCGCCACCATTATTCTTTCTTTAATTAGTAATCCCTCAAGGACGAAAACAGTTAAAGTGAACGCTGCCGGTTTGGTGGATATTTATTAAATTTTTTAGATTTAGGATGTCATCCGTTATTATTCAAAGAAAAAAAAGAAATAAAGCTTATGGCTGGGCCAAAGGTGGATTTACGGTGGTCGAAGTTCTGGTAGCGATTTTTGTCATTATTGTCGGTATCACGGGAATTATCAGCTTGCTTCAACAAACGATTTCCACTACTAGCCTTTCTACTTCAAAGCTGATTGCCAATTACCTTGGCCAAGAGGGCATTGAAATCGTGCGCAATATCCGAGACAATAACTGGCTCGAGGGAAGATCAGTAGCGGTTAATTGGGACGAGGGCATTGATCCGGGTGATTACGAGGCGGATTATGACGATCAGTCATTAAGTAATTATACGGCCACTAATTTAACTATTGATGCCAGTGGCTTTTACAGTTATCATCCTGGTTCGCCGACAAATTTTAAAAGAAAGATTACCATTTCTAACAAAGAAGATTTTGATAATCCTCCTGATGGGATAGTCGACAAGTTCAGCGTGACTGTCTGGGTCAGCTGGCAGTATCAGGGAAAGGAGTATTCGATTACCGCTCAAGAGGATTTATACCGCTGGCGCTATTAGTGATGACCACAAACATTCAAGACTTAAAAGTGTAAAATGGCTAAATTTTTAAGTAAAAAACAGAATCGTCGAGGCTTCACCCTGGTTGAACTGCTGGTGGCGGTTTTAATGTTTTCTTTAATTGTCGTTGCCATCTCCGGCCTTTTCATTTCCGGAATTAGAAGCCAGAAGTATTCTTTGCTTTCCCAAAGACTTTTAGACCAGACAAGCTATGCCATGGAGTTTATGAGCCGGGCTTTAAGAATGGCGAGGAAAGAATTGATAGCCGGCCAGTGCCTTTCTACCCGTGGCACAAACTACGAGGTTAGTCCTGATGGCTTAAGTCTAAAATTCATTAATCATTTAGAGGGAGATGACTGTCAACGGTTTTTCTTGGATAATAGCCAATTAAAATTTCAGCGGAATATAACTGGAACTCCGGAAACTCTCGAGTTAACCTCTAGTCAGTTTGAGGTAACCGACCTTAAATTTATCGTTATTGGCGGCGACCAATATGATGATTTACAACCGCGCGTCAATATTCTCATGGAAATAAGATGGAAAAGCCTCAGGCCAGAAGAGGCAAGGAAAGTAAGAATTCAATCAAGTGTCTCCCAGAGAAACCTGGATATTGTTTATTAAAAAAATGTTTAAAAACTCGCAAAAAGGAGTATCGATTTTTTTAGCCGTTTTATTGATCAGCGTTCTTTTAGCGATCGGAATCGGGATCGCGGCGATTTTGGTTAGCCAGATGCGCATGCTTAAGGGAATGGGCGATTCAGTGATTGCCTTTTATGCGGCGGATACCGGGGTAGAGAGGGTATTATATGAAGACCCTGATTTCGGTGATCCGCCAACTGAACAAGTCCTTGAGGGTTCCCTCGCTAATGGCGCTACTTATCGGGTAACCAAAATACCTAAGCCCAGTTGTCCTCCTCCTCTGCCGCAAAACTATTGCATTAAGTCAATTGGAACCTTTAAAGATGTCAGAAGGGCGATTGAAGTGACCAGATAAAATCAATCCTTCGGCAGGCTCGGGATTGACCCTGAGTAGAATCGAATGGGGGTCAAATATCAATCCGCCATCCGCCAGCGGCGGAGGCGGACAAACATCAAAAATAAAAGACAAAACGCGCTGGCGTTTTGAATTCTCTGTGACCAAAGAAGAAGCTGAGAAAAGAATTAAGAAGCTGAGAACGGCAATAAACCACTACCGCTATCTCTATCACGTTTTTGACCGTCTCGAAATTTCTGAAGCCGCCCTTGATTCCTTGAAAAAGGAACTTTTTGATTTAGAGCAGGAATTTCCTGAATTGATCACTCCTGATTCGCCGACCCAAAGAATCGGCGGCAAGCCGCTAACAAAGTTTGCCAAGGTTCGTCATCCTCAGCCAATGCTTTCTTTTAACGATGCCTTTTCTCAAGAGGATATGAGGGATTGGCTGAGCCGCATTGAAAAACTGTTGACACCAGCAGAAGCGTCCCAGATTGATTTTTTCGGTGAACTAAAAATTGACGGACTAGCCATTGAATTGAGTTATAAGAATAATATTTTCACTATCGGTTCAACCAGGGGAGATGGAACAATCGGTGAAGAGGTGACCCAGAACCTAAAAACAATTGAGGCGATTCCCTTGAGACTAAAAGAATGGGAAGCCACCGGCAGCCTAAAGGAAACCAGCAGCGCTTTGGTCATTAAAAAATTGGAAACACTGACCCCTCTTTTTCTTCGCGGCGAAGCCTTTATTTCTAAGAGAGAATTTGCTGAGATAAACAAGAGACAAAAAGAAAATAATTTGCCTCTTTATGCCAATCCGCGCAACGTGGCCGCTGGCTCAATCAGGCAGCTCGACCCGAAAATTACTGCTTCCCGAAAACTTGATTTCTTTGCCTATGATTTATTAACCGATCTGATTGAGACCCACGAAGGAAAACACCGGGCTTTAAAAGCCTTGGGATTTAAGACAAATCCGCACAACCGTTATTGTAAAAATCTTAATGAAGTCTTTGAATTTTATAAACACTGTCAAAAATTAAGAGAAACCCTGACTTATGAGATTGATGGCATTGTGGTGATCGTCAATAATAACCGTCTTTTTGCCAAACTCGGGGTCGTTGGTAAAGCCCCGAGAGCGGCGATTGCCTATAAATTTCCTTTAAGGCAGGCCACCACGATTATCGAAGGCATCAAGATTCAGGTGGGCAGGACCGGCGCCATTACTCCGGTCGCTCATCTTCAGCCAGTTGAAATAGGCGGCGTAACTGTTACCCGAGCGACTCTTCATAATGAAGATGAAATAGAAAGGCTGGGGGTAAAAATTGGCGATACCGTCATTGTCGGCCGGGCGGGAGATGTCATTCCGGATATTGTTAAGGTTTTAACTGAATTGCGGATAGGAAAGGAAAAAAAATTCCAAATGCCTAAAAAATGTCCTTCCTGCGAAACGCCGTTAATAAAACCGGCAGGCGAAGTTGTCTGGCGCTGCCCGAATCCAAATTGTTTTGCCCGGCGGAGGAGACATCTTTACCACTTTGTCTCTAAAGATGCTTTTGATATTATTGGCCTGGGGCCGAAAATTATTGACCAGCTAATCGAAGAAGGATTAGTCTTAAATCCGGCCGATTTTTTCAGATTAAAAGAAGGCGATTTAATCCATTTAGAAGGATTTGCCGATAAGAAAACTAAAAACATCATTGTCGCGATTAAAAGCCGGAAGCAGATTAGTCTGCCGCGATTTATTTACGCTTTGGGAATTAGAAATGTTGGCGAAGAGACCAGCCGCGACTTGGCCGAACAATTTGGCTCGATTGATAAATTAAAGGAAGCTAGTCTCGAGAACCTTAAGGAGGTAAAAGATATTGGGCCAGTCGTGGCCGAATCTATCTTTTCGTGGTTTAAAGAAAGGAATAATTTGGACTTTTTGAAAGAATTGAAGTCCTTGGGAATTACCATTTTTTTAGAGGGTAAGGCCGGAAGCCAACCATTAAAAGGGAAAACATTTGTTTTGACTGGAATCCTAAAACAGATGACCCGGGAGACGGCCAGGGAGAAAATCCGGCTTTTGGGCGGCGAAACATCAGAATCTGTTTCTCATCAGACAAATTATGTTGTTGTTGGCGAGTTACCGGGCGTAAAATTCGAAAAAGCGAAGCAACTCGGTGTAAAAATAATCAACGAAGAAGAATTTCTTAAATTGATCAGCTAACCGCCGGCTCTAATAGATTTAACGATTTAAAAACAATAAAGGATGAAATCTTTTCTGCTTCATTTACGGAAGCTTGATTGGCTAATGATCATTGTCGTCTTAGCATTAGTCGCGCTGGGGCTACGTTCGCTTTACAGTATTTCTTTGGCTAAAGGAGATTTTCTTAATTTCAGAAAACAGTTGATTTTTTTAGCAATTGGAGTTTTTTTGATGATTGCTTTAAGTTTTTTTGACTGGCGGAGTTTATACGCGAACCCCTATTTAATCTTAATTCTTTACCTAATTTCCCTACTGGCATTAGCCGGCTTGATTTTTTTTGCCCCAGAAATTAGAGGGGTAAAAAGTTGGTATCGGATAGGCAAGATTTCTCTTGACCCAATCGAATTTACCAAAATTGTTTTAATAATTTTGCTGGCAAAATACTTTTCCATGCGCCACATTGAAATGTACCGGATACAGCATATTCTCCTTTCCGGTTTTTATGTTTTACTGCCGGTTATTTTGATTTTTTTCCAGCCGAATATGGGATCAATCTTGGTCTTGATTTCTTTATGGATTGGGATTTTATTTGTTTCCGGAATAAAAATACGTCACTTTTTGATTCTCTGCTGCTGCGGTTTTTTGCTTTTTCTATTAGGCTGGAACACCTTGCTTAGAGATTATCAGAAGGCGCGGATTATTGACTTTATTTTTCCTCAACAAGAACCACTGGGAGTCAGCTGGACTCAGACGCAAGCCAAAATCGCTATCGGCGCCGGCGGCTTATTTGGCCAGGGATTGGGAAAAGGGTCGCAGACGCAATATGGTTTTTTACCCGAGCCGCATACGGATTTTATCTTTGCTTCTCTCGCTGAAGAAACAGGATTGGTTGGGGTGGGGCTAATCCTAATACTGTTTTCTATTTTAATCTGGCGGATTCTTAAAATTGCGATGGATTCAAAAACCAATTTCTGCCGTCTTCTTAGCTTGGGCTTTGCCATTCATTTTGTTTCGCAGATCTTCATCAATATTGGGATGAACCTTGGGATCCTTCCGATTATCGGCATCCCCCTGCCTTTGGTAAGTTATGGCGGCTCTGGTTTAATTGCCAGTTTTATCAGTCTGGGAATTTTAGAAGGTCTTAAGGTGAGGCAATAATATAATTAGGTTAGGATAAAAGTTATAACTAACATTTTTCTAAACAAAATAATCTGCTATAATAGAAAAATATTTCAAAACATTATCAAGCAGAAAAACTTTTAAAGCAAGCAGGAAAATATGACTAATTCAAAAAATTCAGCAGAAATTTTAGGAAAAATTTCTAAAACAAGTATCCTCCTGTTAATCTTTGTTTTACCTTTATTTTTTCTCCCCGGCACAGTCAATATCTTAGATTTTAACAAGCAGATGATTCTGGTCTTGCTCGTCTTTTTGTCTCTTTTTTGTTATTTATTGAAGTCTTTAATCGAGGAAGAGATTACTTTAAACATTAGTCGGTTTAACCTGGCGGTTTTTATTTTTATTTTTGTTTTGGGTTTGGCCACTCTTTTTTCCGCCGCAAAATACGGCAGTTTCTGGGGCTGGCCATTAAATATTGCTTCAAGTTTTCTAACTTCTTTAGCCCTTGTTTTGTTTTATTTTCTCGTTTTACATCAAGGAGAGGCCCAGCGGTTGCTTTTTCCTTTGGTAGCCGCCGGTCTTTTAGCCGGACTGTTCGGTTTGCTTCAGATTTTTGAAAAGTTTTTGCTTCCTTTTGATTTTACTAAATTTTCTTCATTTAATACCATTGGCACGGTCAACAGCTTGGGTTTTTTTCTGGCTGGATTGATACCGCTTAGTTTGGGTTTGTTTTTCACTTCTTCGATGAAGATTAACAAGGTTTTAAACTTGATATTTATTGTCATTAGCCTGGTTTTTCTCTTAATAATTAACTTTTGGGTCGCCTGGATATGCCTACTAATTGGTTCTTCTCTAGTTTTGGCTTTTGCTATTACCCGTAAAATTCTTAATCTTCAATATTTGCTTTTGCCAATGGTTTTTTTGGTAATTTCTTTGTTTTCCTTGGGGATAAAAACTCCGCTTTTTCAAGTGGGGGCTGTACCGGCAGAAGTTTCACCTTTACTCTCAACAAACTTAGAGATTGCCATAAAGACAATCAAAAACTATCAGCCGCCTCTCTCCTTATTTTTTGGTTCGGGTCCCTCAACCTTTGCCTTTGATTATTCTAAGTATAAGCCTTTGGGGGTTAACCAGACAGCTTTCTGGGAAACCAGATTTTACACCGGTTCTTCAGAAATTCTTGACCGACTAGCCACCACCGGTATCTTAGGTCTCTTTTCCTTTGTCATAATTTTTGCCGTGGCTGGTTTTTTAGGAGTAAAAACCCTAATCGCCAAGGAAGTTAATAAGGAAGATGTTGGCAATTGTATTTTGCTAGAGGGAGTTTTGGCGAGTTTTTTTAGTGTTGTGGTCGGATTTTTCCTTTATTCAGCCAATCTTTCAGTAGCATTTCTTTTTTGGCTTCTTCTGGCGACGCTTCTCTCTTTGGTTAACGGAAAGACGAAGGCCTTTAAGCTACGACCATTAGCTCCGCTGGAAGGCAATAAAAAATCCACCACTAAACTGATTCTCTGGCCAAGACTAGGAATTTCTTTTATTTTTATTACGGTGGTGATTTTAAGCTTGGGAATTTTATTTTTTGAGGGACAACGATATTTTGCTGAGAGAAATTATTTATTATCACTAAAAAACATTCAAGCCGGTGAAAGCCTCAGAGCAATTGACCGTCTCGGAACAGCCATCAGGCTGACGGGAGGCAACCAAGACAATTACTGGCGGGATTTGGCGCAGGTTTATCTTTTTCGTATTAATGAAGAATTGCAGAAAAAAGATGTTTCCCAGCCGGAGTTAGTCAAAACAGTGAACAATTTAGTGGCGCAAGCGATTAACAACACCCAAGCGGCCACTAGCGCTTCGCCGAAAAATGTGGCTAATTGGACAATTCGGGGACTGGTCAATAGTAATTTATTGACTTTTATTCCCGAAGCAGGAGCCGCTGAAGCAATCAAGGCTTATGAAGAGGCGATTAACCTTGAACCGTTAAACCCTTCTCTTTTTACCGAACTGGGGAAGGTTTACCTCAGCCGAGCAGATCTTTTAGCTCAAAATAAAGAAAAAATGGAAAAAGCCCGGGAAGCATTAAATTCTGCCAGGGAAAATTTTCAAAAAGCGCTGAATCTTAAATCCGATTATGCCCCGGCTTACTTTCAATTGGCAATGATTGATATTCGAGAACAAAAAACAAAAGAGGCGATTGGGAAACTAGAGATGGCTAAGATCCTTGCTCCTTCAGATGCCAGACTGGCGTTGCAGTTGGCCTTGATTTATCAGTCCGATAATCAAATGGATAAAGCCAAAGCTGAACTTGAAAGAGCCGTCGCCTTGGATAAGAATTATTCCAATGCCCGTTATTTCTTGGGCTTAATCTACGATAAAGAAGAAAATAAAGAAAAAGCCATTGAGCAATTTACCAAGATTGCTGAACTAAATCCTGATAACGAAGAAGTCAAAAAGATATTAACTAACTTGAGAGAAGGTAAGTCGGCTCTCGAGGGGATAGCGGTTAATCAGGCACCTATAGAAGAAAAACCGGGAGAAAAACTAGAAGAACTAAAGCCATAACTTGATTTTGGGGGGCTTGACAGCTGTATTAGAAAGAGTAAAATGAAAATGATTTCTAAAATCGCAGTTTTTTAATCTGTTGATTTCTTTTATTAAAGAAAGACAAAAATTAATAAACTAACGCCCTAAATTGAACCTTAGGGTATTTTTAGTTTTTTGTTATCAGTTGATCTCTACGAAATATTGATATCGCCGGGATGGCGGAGAATTTTTTAGGAGTCTGTTTTTTTAATTGTTTCATCATTTTTAACGATGCTAGAAGAAATTAAGACAAAAAATTTTGCCAAGGCAAAAGTCTCCCTTCCCTTGCCTTATTTATTGACTATCCAAAAAAACAGCTGGGAAAAATTTTGGCAGGAAGGATTAAGAGAACTCTTTGCCGAAGTTTCTCCAATCAGAGACTATACCCGAAAGGAGCTAGAACTCTGGTTTTTAGATTATAAATTGGAGCCATCGAAGTATAAGGATGATCTCGAGGCGAAGCAGAACAACGACTCGTACGAAGTGACCATCAGGGTAATGGTTAGACTGGTTAACCTGAAGACGAAAGCCGTTAAAGAACAGGAAGTTTTTGTAACTGATTTTCCCATCATGACTGACCGGGGAACATTTATTGTTAATGGAGTAGAGAGAGTGGTGATTTCTCAATTGATTCGTTCTCCTGGTGTCTTTTTTAGTGGTTCAACCATTAGAGGCAGAAGATATTTTGGCGCCAAAATTATTCCCAACCGGGGGGCCTGGCTCGAATTTGAAACCGAATCCTCTGGTTTTATCGGCGTTAAAATTGATCGGAAGAGAAGGATTCCAGCAACCTTACTTTTGCGGGCTTTTGGCGTCGAGACTGATGAAGCGATTAAAGAGTTGTTCCAGAATGTTGACGTGAATCCGGAAATAAAATATATCGAAGAAACTTTAAAAAGAGATCTCTCGCATAATCAATCCGAGGCCCTAATCGAAATTTATCAGAGATTAAGACCTGGCGATATTGCTACTCCGGATACCGCCCGAGATTTAATCTGGAATATGTTCTTTAACTTTGAAAGATACGACCTTTCTAAAGTTGGCCGCTGGAAAATGGGGCAAAGACTTCCCAGTTTAGAATCCAAAAAAGACACAAAAAAGAAAGAAGAAATTACAACCACTGACCGAGTTTTAAAGTTAGCGGATATTATCGAGATTATCCGAGAGATTATCCGGCTGGCGAATGACCCCAATGGCAGACCGGACCAGATTGATCACCTCGGCAACAGAAGGGTAAGGACTTTAAACGAATTGTTGGTCAATCGGTTAAGAGTGGGTTTTATGAGAATGGAGAGGATAATTAAAGACCGGATGTCAACCTTGGATATTAATACCGTTACCCCCAACCAGCTGATTAATCCCCGACCGGTAATGGCAGTGGTCAAAGAGTTCTTTATGAGCTCCCAGATGTCGCAGTTTATGGACAATGAAAATCCTTTAGCGGAACTGGAACATAAAAGACGTTTATCTGCTACTGGACCAGGCGGTTTGACCAGAGAAAGAGCTGGCTTTGAAGTCAGAGATGTTCAGCCATCACACTATGGCAGAATTTGTCCGATTCAAACCCCTGAAGGTCCAAACATTGGTCTGGTTGGTCATTTGGCCAGTTTTGCCAGACTCAATGATTATGGTTTTGTTGAAGCACCCTACTTTAAAGTGGATCATGGAAAAATTACCTCCGAAGTCCATTATCTTAGTGCTCACGAAGAAGAAAGACACAATATTGCTTCTGGAGCCGTGCCGATAGACGAGAAAGGTTATATTATTCCAAAAAAAGTAGAAGCGAGAATAAAAG
>Ga0172362_10004639_pt1 | contig 11911 bp, 11 predicted proteins | sample LakKivs1_kivu2a2_FD_114534 | JGI IMG/M metagenome (GOLD analysis project Ga0172362, IMG submission 114534) | Sediment microbial communities from Lake Kivu, Rwanda - Sediment s1_kivu2a2 | ecosystem: Environmental > Aquatic > Freshwater > Lake > Sediment | place: Rwanda: Western Province, Lake...
GTGTGATTCACTTAATGACGAAGCAGTTAAGAAGCTGAGATACCGTAAACGAAGAGATGCAAAACCGTTCGCGGTTATGTTCAGGGATCTTAATTCCATGAAAGAATTCTGTATCATAAATGATGAAGAACAGAAAGAGATCCTTTCGTGGCGAAGGCCGATACTGATTCTCAGGCAGAAAAAAGAGCTTGCACCATCCGTCTCAGGCGGACTGAATACAACAGGCGGCATGCTTCCGTATATGCCGGTGCATTATCTGATGTTCAGAACCCTGAAAACTCCTGCAGTTGTACTTACGAGCGGAAATATCTCAGATGATCCGATAATTACCGACGATAAAACAGCAGAACAGCAACTCAATCCTCTTACTGCTGCAATACTCGGTTATAACAGGCAGATATACAACCGGACCGACGATTCGGTTATCAGGATGACCGGTGCCGGCATCTCCATTATACGACGCTCAAGAGGATTTGTGCCCCGTCCTGTGGATCTTAAACATAAAGTCGAAGGGATACTGGCCCTGGGTGCGGATCAGAAAAATGCATTCTGCATCGGCAAAGGAAATCAGGCGATAATGAGCCAGTATATTGGTGATCTTATCAGTCCTTCCGCGTATGATTTTCTGTCAGAGACAATTAGACGGTTCTCTGAGATGTTCCGGTTCAGGCCTGACCATATTGCATGTGATATGCATCCGGGTTATTTTTCTTCACAGCATGCTTCAGAACTGGAGAAGGAACTGCGGGTGCCACTTCATAAAATACAACATCATCATGCTCATATCGCCTCATGCATGGCTGAGTACGGGATTGAAGATGAGGTAATAGGTATTTGCTTCGATGGTACAGGCTACGGGACTGACGGCAATATCTGGGGAGGGGAATTCCTTATTTCAGGGTTGAAGAAATTTGAACGTTATTCTCATTTTGATTATATACCGATGCCGGGCGGTGAAATGGCAATCAGGGAACCCTGGCGGATGGCATACTCATATATATATAAGTATTCCGGAGAGAGCTTTGACTTTGATTCTTATCCTCTTTTCAGATCGGCTGGTAAAGAGAAGCTGTTATTTTTAAGGGAGATGATGGAAACAGGAACCAATTCTCCTCTAACGTCAGGTGCAGGACGCCTGTTTGATGCTGTTTCAGCTCTCCTTGGTCTTTGCACACACGAAACATTTGACTCTGAAGCTCCCATGCGCCTGGAATCTGCAATTGATTGTGAAACAGATGATTCGTACCCATTTCGTATAGGTAAAACAATTAGTTTTAAAGATACTCTTGATTCAATAATTGAAGACATTCCCCGGAGAAAAGCCGGTGAAATAGCTGCCATGTTCCATAACACTGTCGCGCAGGCAATATTTGAAGTATCCAGGCAGATACGGAAAGAAACCTCAATAAAAAGGGTTGTGCTTTCAGGCGGAGTTTTTCAGAACAGGTACCTTCTTGAAAAAGCTACCGGACTTCTTAAGCGCGACAAATTCATGGTTCTGACAAATCATCAGGTGCCTGCAAATGACGGAGGAATTTCTTTAGGTCAACTTGTAATTGCATCTAAACTGATAAGATAATGTGCTTAAGCGTACCCGCCCGGATAATAGAAGTTAAAGGAGATATGGCCGATGTTTCTGTCGGAGGAACGATCTTCAGGGCAGGAGTTCAGATGATTAAGAATCCCAGACCCGGCGAATATGTGCTCCTTCACGCGGGATTTGCCATTGAAAGGATAAGTGAAGAGGATGCCCTTGAAACCCTCAGGATAATTGAAGAGATAAAAGAAGCCGGATCCTCATGAAATATATCGACGAATACAGAAACAAGGATCTCATCCTGAAGCTGGCAGGCCATATAAAAAAGAGTGCCCTGGCCGGATATACATTCATGGAGGTTTGCGGGGGGCATACAAACGCGATACACAGGTTCGGCATTCCCTCCCTGCTCCCGGAAAACATAAGGCTGCTATCGGGTCCGGGCTGTCCCGTCTGTGTCACAGGAAAGGATTTCATTGATAAGGTGGTGTCATGCTCAGGAATGGAGAATGTGATCATTGCCACATTCGGCGACCTGGTAAGAGTACCTGGGTCATACTCCTCCCTGGAAAAAGAAAGAGCTTCCGGATCAGATATACGGATCGTACTGTCAGCCCTGGAAGCCCTCGATATTGCAAGAAAGAATCCTGATAAGCGGATAGTTTTTCCCGCCATAGGATTTGAAACAACTGCTCCAGGAACAGCAGTCACGATCCTGAATGCCCGGAAGGAAGGAACAGATAATTTTTCTGTAATCAGCTCCCATAAAATTATGCCTCCAGCCATGGAAGCGATCATAAAAGACGGCACAAGCATAGACGGATTTATATGCCCCGGGCATGTATCTGTCATTACAGGTTCTCATATCTACGATTTTATTGCCGGGAAATATAATATTGCCTGCGTTATTGCAGGATTCGAACCTGTCGACCTGATGCAGGCTGTCCTTATGCTTGTCAATCAGGTGAACAGCAGAAAGCCTGCAGTTGAAATACAGTACAACAGGGCAGTAACTCATAACGGCAATGACCTGGCAAAAGAATATATGCAGAGTGTCTTCGAGCCCTGCGATGCACGATGGAGGGGACTGGGCATGATTCCCGGAAGCGGACTCAGGCTGCGGAAAGAATTCGGGAATTTTGATGCGGAGAGGATACTTGCACCGGTATCATCCTTGACTGATGATGACGGACAATGCATCTGCGGAGATATCCTCAGGGGAATTAAAACCCCGGCAGACTGCCCTCTGTTTGGTACCTCATGTACACCGGATAATCCCGAAGGAGCCTGTATGGTCTCAGGCGAAGGCGCATGCAATACATGGTTTAAATACAAGATCAATGGCTGAAAAAATTACTCTGGGTCATGGAAGCGGCGGCAGGCTTATGCACACTCTTGTCACAGATGTATTCTTAAAACATTTCGGCACGGAAGGTCCGCTTACAGATTCTGCTGTTCGCTGTCAGGAAGGAGTGATCTTTGCAACAACAACAGATTCTTATGTTGTGGATCCGTTATTCTTCCCGGGCGGCAATATCGGTAAGCTTGCTGTATGCGGAACTGTAAATGATATTGCGGTTTCCGGTGCGGTTCCACAGTTCCTCTCAGCAGCATTCATAATAGAGGAAGGATTGCCTTTCGAGGTACTCGAAGCTGTTGCAGGAACAATGGCTGAAGAAGCGAGGCTTGCCGGAGTGAAAATAATTGCCGGAGATACAAAGGTTGTAGAAAAGGGGAAATGCGATAAGATCTTTATAACCACATCTGGAACCGGATGGCTGAAACCGGGTCTGGAATATATAAGCACAGGAGAAAAAATCAAGCCAGATGATAAGATTATTATCAACGGAGCCGTCGGAGATCATGCCCTGGCGGTTCTGTGCGCAAGGAATAATTTCAGCTTTAAAGCACCTGTAATTTCTGATTGTGCTTCCCTGAATCATTTGATCCGGAAGATCATAAGTGGCGGCATAATACCGAAATTCATGCGGGATATTACCCGAGGAGGGCTTGCTGCAGTGCTCAACGAGCTGGCTGAGATGACAGGAAGCAGTATTAATATTGATGAAGAGCATGTGCCTGTAAATGAGCCTGTCAGAGGAATGTGTGAACTGCTGGGTTTCGATCCGCTGTATCTTGCCAATGAAGGGAAATTTATCGCCGTGGTTGATCCGAGTGACGTTTCAAAGGTTATGGAGATTATGCGGAACGATGAACTTGGAAAACAATCAGCGGTAATCGGAGAAATAACTTCAGGAAATAAAAATATAGTAACACTTATAACACCCGCGGGAGGCAGAAGGATAATCCACATGCCGTCCGGTATTCAGCTTCCGAGGATTTGTTGATAATTATGCACGAATTAGGAATAGCAGAAGAACTGTCTTCCATAGTTGTTGAAACCGCGAAGAAGGAGAACCTGTCAAAAGTGACCAGGGTCAGCATAATATTCGGACAGCTTGTCCAGATCGTGCCTGAGATCTTCGAATTTGCCTTCAGGGAAACTGTGAGGAATACAATTGCTTCTGAAGCTGAATTATCAATGGAGATTGTACCGGTGAGATTACAGTGCAAAACCTGCGGAAGTGATCTTCCCCTGGAGGATAACAGGTTTGAATGTTCTGTCTGCAGTTCCTCCGACATCGAAATTGTTCAGGGTAAGGAAATGTTTATCAAAAGCATTGAAGGAGAATAGGAATGGAAATAAAGATCATGAAAAACATTCTGGACAGGAACCAGAATAAGGCAAATGAAGTAAGAAGCCTGCTGGCTTCGAAGAAAGTGTTAATGGCAAATATTATCAGCTCGCCGGGAGCAGGGAAAACAACCCTGCTTGAACGCACCCTGGAGAGCCTGGTAAAAAATTTCAGAATAGGTGTCATTGAAGGAGACATAACAACCGACCGCGATGCCAGGCGTTTAAAGAGATTCGGGATACCTATTGTTGTGATCAATACAGGAGGGGGCTGCCACCTTGATTCTCACAGTATTTCAAAGGTTCTTCCTCATTTCGACCTTGATAACCTGGATGTTATTTTTGTTGAGAATGTCGGTAACCTGATATGCCCATCCCAGTTTGACCTCGGCGAGACATTCAAGCTTGCAGTTGTAAGTGTCACGGAAGGGGATGATAAACCTGAAAAATATCCCATGCTTTTCCGCGAAGCAAAGGCAGTGGTCTTGAATAAAACAGATCTGCTTGCCCACACGAATTTCAGCATTGAAAATTTCACTTCTGATCTGAAAAAGATAAATAACCGCATAATCCGCTTTGATGTTTCATGCACAAGGGGAGATGGATTGAATACATGGATTGAGTGGATTTCAGGGCAGATTAAAAGTATATCTCACTGATAATACTACATTTGTATTATTCCAGGGGTATTGACTACAGAGGCAGGGTAATGGTTTCAGTACTTGTGAAAATATACGCGTTGTTATGCATTGTGCTTCCTGTATTCAGAAAGACTACGCGGAGATGGATGTATGATACAATGTCCAGGGTATTAAAGCAGGATCATTGGATATTTATGAATTATGGTTTTGCCGGTCTCGACGGATCTGAACAAAAGCCTTTACTCGAAGCATCTGACGAGGCATATCGTTTATCATGGCAGTTATACGATCACTTAATTCAGGGGATCGATCTCAGAAAAAAGTCCATTCTGGAAATCGGCAGCGGAAGAGGCGGAGGGGCGTCAATGATTGAAAAATACTGTAAACCCGGGAAGGTCGTCGGACTTGATTATTCATCTTACGCGGTTGAATTCTGCAAAAGGAACGTTACCCGGGAAGGCCTTTCTTTCGTGAGGGGTGATGCTGAAAACCTGCCGTTTGATAATGAAAGCTTTGATACTGTTATTAATGTGGAATCATCACACTGTTATGCTTCAATGACAAGGTTCCTTTCAGAAGTTAAGAAAGTTCTGAGACCAGGAGGCTTTTTCCTCTTCACTGATTTCAGGGGTTCAGGTGCTGTGGATCTTCTTGAAAGACAGTTAAAGGATTCCGGGATGACTATTCTTAAGAGAAGAGAAATCACCACTAATGTGGTTAAAGCCCTGAGTGAAGATCATGACCGCCGTATGGAGTTAATTTCCAGGGATGTTCCGGGTTTCTTCAAAAGCCAGTTCAGGGAATTTGCAGGTGTGAAAGATTCGGTTGTTTATAAGAAATTTAAAAACAGGGATATTGTTTATTACAGTTACATCCTGCAAAAAACATAACCTTGTTTATTCTGATTCTAAATTAGCAACTATGACATTTGTAAGTTTTTTTTGCGGAGTATTGTTATTATTTTACGGGCGCTTTAAAAGCGGGATTCTATTAATCATAAACAGTAATTAATTATCTAAAAATCAATAAGAAATGTATCAGGTAGGAAATCTTGTCAGGGAGCTGTCCGACAAGCATGGTCGCGCAAGGGAGAGTCTTATGCCAATACTTCAGGGTATTGTTGAAAAGCATAATTATCTCACAGATGAGGCTATGGTTGAAGTTGCCAGGGAGCTCGATATCTCAGCAGCAGAAGTGTACGGGACAGCATCATTCTATACTTTTCTGGATACACAGGTCAGGGGGAAGTATGTCATCAGGGTCTGTAAAACTATAACCTGCTCGATGAAAGGAAAAAATGAAATAATTCAGATCCTTGAGGATATGCTGAAGATCAAAGTGGGGGAAACAACATCAGATAAAATGTTCAGCCTCATTGAGACTAACTGTATAGGCTGGTGCCATAAAGCGCCGGCAATACTGATAAATGAAATTCCATATACGGAACTCACTCCCGAAAAGGTTGTTGAGATAATTAAAGGTTACATGCACAAAAAGTAATTTCTGCAACAATGGAAAAAGGACTAACTAAAGTAGATCTTATTTTTGAAAAGACAGATCCGAAAGAGGTTCTTACAAGAGCCTTTAATATGAAAAGGGAAGATATCATCCGTGATGTTCTCGAATCAGGATTAAAAGGGAGAGGAGGCGCCGGTTTCCCGACCGGTCTTAAATGGAAATACACTGCAGCCGAAAAAGAACCTGTGAAATATGTTGTATGTAATGCTGATGAAGGTGAACCCGGAACGTTCAAGGACCGTGAAATACTGGACAAAGTAGCCTACAAGGTTTATAGCGGAATGGCTATTGCCGGTAAAGCAATAGGTGCTAAAAACGGAATAGTATATCTGCGCGGGGAATACAGATTTCTCCTTCCCAAGCTTATGCAGGAACTTGAATCATTTCATAAACTGATAAAGGATATCGGCTACGATTTCAAAATTAACTATTGCCTTGGAAGCGGTGCATATATCTGTGGCGAGGAAAGCGCTCTTTTTGAATCGATTGAAGGCGGCCGCGGCGAGCCTCGTAATAAGCCTCCTTACCCTACTTCATCAGGTGTGTTTGGCAAACCCACTTCAATAAATAATGTCGAAACCCTGGTCACCGCCATGATGATAATCAAGCACGGGCCTGAATCATACAGCCAGCTGGGTACTAAAGATTCAAGGGGTTCAAAAGTATTTTCAGTTTCAGGCGATACTCCAAAACCCGGAATATACGAACTTGAGCTTGGTATGTCGGTGCAGGAATTTGTTAATGAATTCGGCGACGGAGATACGAAAGCGGTACAGGTCGGAGGAGCTTCTGGTTTCTGTGTTCCAAGAAAAAAATTCCCGTACACTGTTATCGGATTCGAAGGTGTCCCCACAGGTGGTTCAATGAAGCTTTTCAACAGCTCGCGTTCAATGTATAATGTGCTTCGTAATTATCTCGAATTCTTCGCTGAAGAATCCTGCGGACAATGCACTCCCTGCAGGGTCGGCTGCCAGCAATTGCTCAAGGGCGTCGAAAAGGTAAAGAAAGGAGAAGTGAAATCAACATATCTGAACGAGCTTGTCAAGCTTGCCGATACCATGAAAGTAGCATCAAAATGCGGACTGGGGCAATCGGTCGGCAATGCTTTCAGGACAATCGTTGAAAACTTCAGGGAAGAAATAATTTACTAACGTTAATCGACTTAAAATATATGGTAAATCTGAGTATAAATAACCAGAGAGTTTCGGTTCAGCCGGGTACAACAGTTCTGGAGGCTGCAAGGAAACTTAATATTAATGTCCCCACATTATGCAATCATCCGGACCTGTGCGTTGCAGGTAACTGCAGGGTTTGCGTTGTCGAGCAGAAAGGGGCAAGAACCCTGATCGCTGCATGCGCTATGCCGGTTTCAGAAGGAATGGACATTTATACAAACACCTTAAAAGTGAGAAATGCCCGTAAGCATATCGTTGAGCTCCTTCTTTCAGAACACAGGTCAGATTGCACGAAATGCTATAAAAACCAGAAATGTGAACTGCAGGCTCTGGCAAACGAGTTTGCATTCGGCGATACTATCTTCCTGGATCTGGTTGAGGATCACCATTATACAATAGACAGATCATCTCCGTCATTCATCAAGGATGACAGCAAATGCATACGCTGCCAGCGCTGCGTGAGAACATGCGCTGAATTACAGCATATATCAGCCATTGCAGTCGCGAATAAGGGTGAACATATGAAGATCTCTTCATTTCATGACAGACCAATGAGCCACGTGGTATGTACAAACTGCGGACAATGCGTGAACCGCTGCCCAACAGGGGCTCTGGTGGAAAAAACCTATATAGACCACGTGTGGGATGCAATATACGATACTGATAAACATGTTGTTGTGCAGACAGCTCCTGCTGTCAGAGTCGCCCTGGGAGAAGACCTGGGATACGATCCGGGCGAAAGAGTCACAGGAAAAATGGTTACCGCTTTACGGCAGCTTGGTTTTGACTCGATTCTTGACACTGACTTCAGCGCTGACCTGACTATCATGGAAGAAGGAACTGAGCTTCTGACGAGACTTAAAAAGGCTCTTGTTGACAAAGACAAAAAGATTTCTTTCCCGATGTTCACTTCATGTTCACCAGGGTGGATAAAATTCATTGAACATAAGTATCCGGAGTTCCTCTCAAATCTTTCAACATGCAAATCCCCGCAGCAAATGTTCGGTGCACTTTCCAAGACATATTATGCTCAGAAGATGAAGCTCGATCCGTCGAAAATTGTCTCCGTGTCAATAATGCCGTGCACGGCAAAAAAATATGAAGCAGACAGGCCTGAAATGAGATCAAGCGGTTATAAAGACATTGATTACGTCCTGACTACAAGGGAACTGGCAGTTATGATAAAGCAGGCAGGTATAGATTTCAGAAACCTTGAAACCAGCCATTATGATTCAATAATGGGTAATTCAACAGGTGCAGCCGTCATTTTCGGAGCAACAGGCGGCGTGATGGAAGCCGCTTTGCGTACTGCCTACGAAATAGTGACGGGCAGGGAAGTGCCTTTCAAGAATCTGAATATAACTCCTGTAAGGGGAATGGATGGCGTCAAGGAAGCTAAGGTGAAAATCGAAGGTTGTACAGATGACTGGAAATTCCTGGAGGGAGCAGAATTAAAAGTTGCTATTGCCCACGGTCTGACCAATGCCAATAAAATCATGAAAAAAGTCAGAGAAGGAAAATCTCCTTATCACTTTGTTGAAATAATGGCATGTCCCGGCGGATGTCTTGGTGGAGGCGGACAGCCTATACCCACAAGCATGGAGATCAGAAAGAACAGGATGAAAGCAATCTATTCTGAAGATGAACATATGGTTCTGCGCAAATCCCATGAGAATCCGGATGTGATCGCGATCTACAAAGAGTTCCTCGGGAAACCAAACAGCCATGTTTCTCATGAACTCCTCCATACACATTACGTTGAAAGAGAGAGCTACTAGATAAAAAAAGCCACCCTGAGCGTAGTCGAAGGGCGGCTTTTTTATTGTCATTAAGTCATGCAATCGTGCAATCGTGTTTTATCAGCCGAAGCCTTGGCGAAGGCTGGCAATCATGCAATCCCTGTCATTGCGATCTGCCGTCATACCGTAATACCGTCGTACCATAGCACCATTCATTATACCATTATCCGGAATAAATAGTAAATTAGCTTCTTAATCATTGAGACTTATGGAAACTAACTACACATGGAAGACAAAGTTTTTCAGGAATAAATATGTGATATTCCAGAATGAAATGCCGGCTGGAGAACTTAAGGGATCGGGATTGAAAAGAATAGCGACAGGTGAGCTCAAAGGGAATAAAGTACAGTTTGAGGCCAGGGGATTATTCGGCCATAAGTTTCAGATAATTGATCCGGGCGATAATACAGTAATCGGTGAAATTACACTTAAGACATGGAGAAGAAAAGCCTCAATAACGTTGCTGAATAAATCGTACAATTTTCAATTTGACAGTTTTTTTCATAGAAAATGGAGCATCGGTAATGAAAATGGTTACCTTATTAAATATGAGTCAGGATTCAAAAAAGGAATAATAGTCTCCTATACCGGAGATGAGGTCCTTATTCTGACAGGCCTCTATATCAGAGATTTCATCAGGCAAAGATCTGCAGCCATCGCAGCTGCTGCCTCCTGATCAGATCGTGGGATTGGTCTGCGCGGAAATAAATGTTGAGGAAAATAATACATATTGATATGGATGCATTCTTTGCCTCAGTAGAGCAGCTTGACAATCCTGAATTACGCGGAAAACCTGTTGCTGTGGGTGGAAGCGGCGCCAGGCATGTCGTTGCAGCTGCCAGCTACGAAGCCAGAAAATTCGGGGTACACTCAGCCATGCCTTCCGTAACTGCAAAAAAACTGTGTCCTGAGCTGATCTTTGCAAGACACAGATTTGAAAGGTATAATGAAATATCCGAACAGGTCTTTGAGATCCTGAAAGAGTATTCCGACCTTGTAGAACCTCTTTCCATAGATGAAGCGTTTCTCGATGTGACAACCGATAAGAAAAATATCGGGTCTGCAACTCTTATCGCAAAAGATATCAAGCGTGAGATAAAAAGAAAAACCGGACTGACTGCTTCTGCAGGCATATCAATAAACAAATTCCTCGCAAAGATCGCTTCAGATATCAGAAAACCTGACGGTCTTTTTGTTATCCCGCCGGAAGATGCCGGGAAATTCATTGAATCTCTTCCGGTCGAAAAGTTCTACGGGATAGGAAAAGTAACTGCGGCTTCAATGCACAAGCTTGGCATACATAACGGTGCCGACCTTAAAAAATGGGAACTTCCGGATCTGATCAGGAACTTTGGCAAGGTTGGTAAGTTTTATTATGATATCGTCCGTGGTATCGACGACCGTCAGGTTGAAACAGAGTCTGAACGTAAATCAATAGGTACGGAGCTGACCTATGAGAAAGATCTTACAACAGAATTTGAAATTATAGCCGAGCTTTATAAAGTCGAAAAAGAGCTGATGGAACGTATTGAATCTGCAGGGACAACAGGACGCACAATCACAGTAAAAGTGAAATTTTCCGATTTCAGGCAGATCACCCGGAGCAAAACACTTCATAGCTACATCAGGGATTTTGTAACACTTCACCGTGGTGTCACAGATATCCGCAAATCAATGGAGATGAGCGGGACAAGGATACGGCTGCTGGGAGTGAGCATTTCAAACCTGGAATCGGAGGATGGAGAGAGGGGACAGCTCGATCTGTTTGAGAAGTGAGACACCTGCGCTACCTCCTCCGCTGAAGCTCCGGAGGTCAAAGAAAGCTTCGGTGTCCGAAGGAAGGGGAGAAGGCGGGATGGCGAGAGAGCGAGAATGGGAGTGTTACCTTTTTGCCAGAAGATCAAACAGCGGATCATTGATGTAGTAGTTACCTGTTCCTAATTTCTTTTTTGTAAGAAGCCTGTCATGGTCAAGCTGATTAAGATAGTTCGCAGCTGTGATCCTTGATACTTTAAGATCGTGCTGAATGAATTCTATTTTGGTATAGGGGTGTTTAAAAAGATTATTCAGCAGATCATTGCGTAATTATCTTCCATATGCCCTGTTCGGGCATGCCTGAGGCAATCCCCTTCAGCTCAGCCAGCGCTGCATGTGCCGACGGCAGACTCTTCAGTACCTTTTTTGATTCGACATCAGCTGATAGCGGAAGGAAATCTATTTTATGCCGTTTCTTATTCACTATGTAAAGAAAAATCAGATTTCTTTACAAAGCAATAAAATATGTATAAAAAAGCAAATAATCTTAACGCTAATAACGTTAAGTATCCTGTTTTCCGCAATGCAACACACTGCTCTGAAAGAGTTTAATGTGAATAACCCCAAGTCCATCTCTAATCTTTATACACATCTCTAGCATGAAGTATGTAATGTTCTGGTGTACGACGTCGGAGACGTCAAAGTCCAATGTCCATGGTCACATCCATGGTCGAGGCTCCACTTCACCCTTGCAACGCCGGAGGCGTTGAATAACTGTTTGTTATGAACAA
>Ga0172362_10004640_pt1 | contig 11909 bp, 13 predicted proteins | sample LakKivs1_kivu2a2_FD_114534 | JGI IMG/M metagenome (GOLD analysis project Ga0172362, IMG submission 114534) | Sediment microbial communities from Lake Kivu, Rwanda - Sediment s1_kivu2a2 | ecosystem: Environmental > Aquatic > Freshwater > Lake > Sediment | place: Rwanda: Western Province, Lake...
CGCCGTCGAGGATCGCCGCGATCGTGTCGGTGGAGATATCGGCCTCGATGTAAGACGGGACCTCGACGCCGAGGGTCCGCACCTCGCGCGCCGCGTGATAGAGCCTCGATCGGTCGATGGAGCGCATCGGGAGAGCCTTTCCGCGCCCGCTAGGGCGCTTTCGTGGGGCGCGGCCTTGCGGCCCACACCCCTATTAGATGCCGGATCCGGGCAATAAATCAACGGCAGATCCGGTGAGCGTGACGGGTGTCACACGGCGCGAGCGGATGCGCCTACGGCCCGGATCCGGTGACGCCGATCACACGTTCGGCATTGACGGCCAGCCCGCGATCCGCCTTTGCCGGTCGCGCGACCGCCAAGCCCGTTGGCGGGCCGCTCGAAGGCGACGAGACCGTTTCTTTTTGAAAGCTCGCCACCACGCGCGATTCTGTTTCGAGGCTAGACGCCTGCGAACCGCCGAGCACGAGCGCTCCATTTCAGCCGCAATTGCGTCGATCCGACCGTCGAGCTTCAGCACGAGCTCACGGAAAGCCTTGTTTGAGACGCGAAAGTCTAGTGTCATTTGTTGAATGTAGACGCAAAGTGCTTAACGTGTCCATGTCGGGATGCTTCGTATTTCAGGGCTACACTCAAAAGAAACTTGCGTCGAACAGATCGCCCTCACTACGTTGCTGCTTCACCGTTCAGGGGAGCGCAATGTCGACGCTACAAGTGGTTCCGCTCGAAGACCGCCAAGCACTCAGCACAATGCACGTCAAAAAGCCCCTTTGCAACGGCGAAGCAACGGGTCGGCAATGTGTCCATTATTGGGTGCAAATCCGGCGCGTTCGTTCGGAGACCCCGCACTTGCTTCGGCAAGGCATGACGATGCGTCAATGCATCCTGCATGAGTCGATCGCCGTCGAGATGAACCACGAAGAGCAGCCCCACACGTGCAGCCGCTACAAGCCGCAGAAAAAGCGGTTCCTGGCGATGCTCGGGCTCGTCGAAGACAAAGGCCGTTTCCGCGACGACTTCGAGGTCTACCGCCCGGTCGTGGACAGCTCGCCGGGCCGCGCGTTCACGGGCAGCGAACCGCCCGTGGTCGACGGAACGGCAGTCTCGCTCGATGCCGCCGAGCCTCCGACGGTCGAAAGCGTCATCGAAGGCAATCTCGAAGACTTCCGCGCGGAAGTCGAACGCAAACTCGCCGAAGCGATCAAAGAGAAAGAGGAGGGTTCCAAGTGAGCGAAGAACACGGAGATGTCGTCGAAGAGAGCGAGCTCCACGTCAAGTTGCGCGCGGCACATGCTCGCATCGTGAAGCGCAAACACCTCGATGCGATCGACCTTTGGAAGTTGGAGGTCTATCCCTTCCTGAAGTCGCTCCTCGAAGAGAAAGATGCCAACGACGAGGTCATCGAAGAGAACTTCAGCATGATCTTGGAGGAGCTCCAGATCGGCGAAGGTGAAAACACCTTCATCCTCGACACGCTCGGCCTGTTGGATCGCGCGACGACGCTCATCAACGCGATCCTCGTCGAGGCCGGGTACTTCCGCGTGATGGAGAACGGGCAAGCGGCCCCGACCGAAGCGTTGCCTCGCAATGTCGGCGACGCACTCCAGCTCTTCACCGCCGAGTACCTCGCGTGGCAGGGCCGAGCGCAAGCTGTTCAGGACCGCATCGAAGCGGCCTTGAATGACGACGACGACGGCGACGACGATGAGCCCGAGGGCGACGAGCCCGAAGACGGCGAGGGCGACCATGTCGAGTGAAGTCGAAGGCGATTTCAACGAAGACGATCTCCGCGCCGACCGTGAAGAAGAGGACGAGGACGACGAGGAAGAGGAAGGCGAAGAGGAGGAGGGGGACGAAGACGACAGCGACGAGGGCGACGTCGTCGACGATCTCCCCGCGCCCGTTCGTCTCGAACGTCCGACGCCCCCGCCTCGTCGCCCACCCCCGCCGCCTCGCCCGCGCGGTCCCGTCGAACCTCCCGCAAAATCCGCCGAGGCGCTCCTGCGCGAAGCTCAGAACGAACAGTTCGAGAGCATCGTGCGGATGTTCAACGCAAACCCCGCGCAGCACAAGATTCAGGTCTTGCGCGTCGAGCCGGAGCGTGACGTCGAGACCGGCACGAACCTGAAGGGGCTCCTCGGTACGTTCGACCGCGAGGTCGACGAGGAGTTCATCAAGCAGAACTTCGGCGGGGGCTTGTACGACGTGTTCGTACGAGGACCGAACGGCACCGGCAGAGGCGGCAGCGTCATCAAGGCGCGCTTGCGCGTGAATCTCCCGGGTCCGCCGATCCTCCCGCTCGATCTGCGTCTCAAGGCCGAGAAAGAAGACAAGGAGTCCGTCATGCGGTTGATCGAGAAGACGTTGGAGCGTGAGACGGAAGAAAAGAAAGTCCTGCGCGAAGAAGTCAAAGAGGCGCAGAACAGCATGCTCCAACTCCTCGCGGCGACGGCGACCAAGAAGGACGACGACGGCGGGCTCAAGACCGTGCTTGCAGAAATCGCGCGCAAGGAAGACTTGCGGTTGCAGGCCGAGCGCGAAGAGCGGGCTCGTCAGGAAGCCGCGCGCCGCCAAGACGAAGAGCGTCGCGAGAAACGTGAAGCTGAGGCGCGCGAAGAGCGTCGTCGCGAGGACAGGGATCGCGAGGATCGTCGACGCGAAGACGACAAAAAACGCGAAGACGACCTCCGTCGACGTGAGGAGAAGGAGCGTGAGGACCGTCGTCGCGAAGACAAAGAGCGCGAGGACCGTGCTCGCGCCGACCGCGAGGCGCAGAAGCAGATGTTCGAGATCCAGATGAAGCAGTTCGAGCTTCAGCTCAAGCAAACACAAGAGCTCGCGCAAGCGCGTGAGCAGGCGGCGCGCGAAGAGATGCGGCTGATGCTCGACCTTCAGAAAGAGCACTCGAAGTCCGAGCGCGAGATGATGCAGAAGAACCTCGACCTTCTGCGCGAGTCGATGAAGGACCAGAACAAGGGCGGCATCATGGCCGTCATCGAGCAACTTCGTGCGGTGCGCGAGTTCCTCGACCCGACCGAGCCCGAGGAGCCGAAGGAAAAGTGGGAGAAGGCGCTCGACAAGATCGGGCCGATGGTCATGGGCTTGGCCTCGGGCTTCGGGAGAGCGCCACAGCTCCCGCCGCAAGAAGCGCAACCGCAGAGCGGCCCGCCACAACTCGCGCCGAACTCCGTGGTCGTCGCGGAGTCCGACGAGGAGTACGAGGACGATGGCGGCGATGAAGCGCCGAGCGTTCCCGTCGTCAACGTCGAGCGCCTGAAGGAGTTCCCCGAGAAGTATGTCGGCACCGAGCCCGACGTGCTGATGGTGGAGATCATCCAACGTCTCGACCTCTGCGTGTCGCGCGAAGCGTCGACGACGGAAGCGTTCATGCGGGTGATCGTGCCGTTGCCCTCGGCGATGAAGGCGATCGCGTCGACGGCGACCGCAGAGCAGATGCTCGGCATCATCGCGCAGAACGTGCCCGACGACTGGCCGGTCAAGTCGGCGGCGGGCGAGGCGCTCGTTCAGAACTTGTTCAAGATGATCGCCGAGAAGGCGATGAAGGGAGAGCTCACGTGAGGCGCGTTTTGACGCACGATGCTTGACAAAGCGCTGGACCCGATGCGACAGTGATGCTTCATTGCAACCCCGCGTCCGCCCGAACATTCAAGGACGCGCATTCGCACCCCCCCGGGACCTCGTGTAAACCTGAAACTCCCCTCGAAGCTCTCGTCTTGTGTTGTAGGGCCATGACGGTCCTGCAACACAAGACGAAGGCGAGGAATCTTCTCTGATGGCGATGCTTTGCGGCATACGCGCACACAACATTGTCGTCGCGGAGACGTGCCACGAAGCGTTTCGCACGTACTCTCGACAAGTGTTTGGCTGCATGCAGGATTGGGATTTTGCGACGTGTTCTTGGGGGCAAGCGCCGCTTTGGCAAAAAGAGAGCGTAGTCCGCTGCGTGAGTTACATGATCGAGAATCGCGGTCATGTCGCGGGCGCTTGGCGTGCGGGCGAGTGCGCTGGCGTGATGCCGTCCGAGTACGCGGGGCGTTTTCTCAGCACGCATCAGGTGTGCGTGCGCCTCTACTTCGCGCATAAGGACCGCATGTTCCACGCGATCGTGAACGAAATGTACGAGCCGTCCTAAAACCTGAAACTCCCCTCGAAGCTCCCGGCTTGCTAGATGTAGGGCCATGACGGTCCTGCAACACAAGACGAACGCGACGATGGAAGACACGGTCAAGGCGATGAAGGCGCTTGTTGTTCGTGGCAGGCGCAACATCGCCTTGCGTCGTCTCGTCGAGAAAATCTGCGCGAACCTCGCCGAAGGCGACTACACGGGCGAGGTGCTCGCGATCAACAACTTCGTGAAGCAGCGCGTGCGCTACATGCGCGACATCGACGGCATCGAGCTCGTGAAGACGCCGGAGGAGACGCTGCGATCGGGGTCGGGGGACTGCGACGACATCGCGACGTTGCTCGCGACGTTGCTCACGCTCGCGGGGAACCCGGTCAACTTCGTGATCGCGGCTTTTCAGGTCGTCGGCGGCACGCCCGCGTTCTCGCACGTCTTCGTCGAGGTGACGACGCCGCACGGCCCGATCACGCTCGACCCCGTCGCGAACCGCGACACGCGGAAGATGATCAACAGCATGAAGGCGAAGCTCGTCGTGCCCGTGGGCGACAGCCCCGGCACGATGGACGCGGGCATCCGAGGAGTCACGCCGCTCGGGCGTGCGCCGCACGTGTCGTCGACGAACGGCAACGTCTACTCCGTGTTCGATTGGGAGCGCGGCATCTACGAATACTTCGAGGGGCCGCGCTCTGTCATTCCCGCGACGGGGCGCTACCGCAAGCCGCGCGTGAAGAGTACGTCGGGCATCGCGCCCGAGGAGATTGCGGAGCGTTTGCCGTTCAGTGCGCGCAAAGTCGGCGAGGGTGAAGCGCCGATGGGCATCGTGGCAGCGAGGAGCCTCGGGCTCTTCAGCGACGTGCATGTCCCGACGCTGGCGTACTACGGAATGCTCTTCGGCGCGGGTTTCATGACGGCGTGGTTCATTCGACGACGAGGACGACGATGAGCGACCGCAACTTGAACAAGGCCATCAAGAATCACCGCATGTGGCACGAGCGCGACCACGACAACGTCGTGCGTCGTTCGAGCACCGCGCTCGACGCGAAGGTGTTTTGCGAGGTCGGACGCGCGGTCAACATCATCTACGAGAGCGACAAGTGGTACGGGCGAAAAGAAAAGACGTATCTGTATGACCACGACTTCGACTCTCATCCAGGGGTATTCAAACCGTGCAAGTGCCGTGACGGTGAATGCCGTCAGGTTTCGAGAGAGAAGTTGCTCGGCGTGACCGGCAAGCAGCTTCCGACGACCGAACTCGGAACCGTAGAAACTTTCACGATCGACGTCGACGGAGAGCACGAGGTCTTCGACTTCAACAAGCGGGTCTACCTCTACAGCACGCCCGACTTGAAGGCGCTCGTCATCCCGCATGGAAACAGTGTTTTCGTGGTCCGTGGTGGGCAGATGCGTGTCACTGCAAGAGGCATCGTGAAGTGACACTTGGCGCGTACTGATACGCGCTACAAGTAGCGTTTCACTATATAGAAACTTGTCGCGAATCTTCGCGCGCTTGTACGTTCAAGCGCAGCGGCGCGCTGTTGCGTCGCAGAAGGAGCGGCAAAATGGAACTGCTCGTCGTGAATCCGGGTCGACCGGGTCGACGCGTCTTTCGTGCACGCCGCGTGAACCCTTCCGCCCGAGTGGGCTCCCCCTCGGTCAAGAAAGGATCGCTCATGCGTCTCCGTCGACGTCGGAAGAATCCGTCCACCGGCCTCAAGCGCCACGCCTCGCTCAAGCGACGCGCCGCCGCTGCGGGTCTCTCCACCAAAGGCACCTCGGCCACGCTCGCCGCCCGTCTCGCGGCGGGCAAGAAGGCCGCGCGCAAGCGTCGGCGTCGGAAGGCGACGCGCAAGAACCCGTCGCGCAAGCGTCGGTCGCGTCGCGTGGCGCGCAAGAACCCGCCCCGTCGTCGGCGTCGGCGTGCTCGTCGGAACCCCGCAGCGTCGACCGTGGCCGGTCTCCGCTCGCAGGCGAAGGCGATGGGCATCAAGACGACCGGCAACAAAGCCGCGTTGCGTGCTCGTGTGCAGGCCGCGCGTGACTCCCGTGCGGGCGACCTCCGCAAAGCTGCGGGTCGTCGCTACGGTCGCGGCAAGGACCCGAAGCGCGTCGCTGCGGGCAAGAAGGCCGCGCGCACTCGCGCTCGTCGTGCGGGCGGGGGTGGCGGCAAGCGCTCGGGTAAGCGTCGCGGCGGTCGTCGCCTGACGCGTGCCGGTGCGGCTCGCAAGGCACGTCGCGCCCGTCACGTGACCGGCAAGTACACGCGTTCGGCGCGGCGCATCCTGCGCAGCTCGCCGAAGCGCAGTCGGCGTCGTTCGATCGCGCGTTCGTACATGAGCGCACGCTCGATCTCCCGACGCGTGAAGAAGGGCTACATCAAGGGCGCGGACGCGAAACTCGCTCGCGTGTACGGTCTCACGAAGATCAACCCGTCCATCCAGGGCGCGGCCAAGGACTTCGGACGCACCGTGCTCCCGGTGATCCTGCCCGGCTTCGCGGCGTTCGTCGGTGCGGCGTCGATCGGACACATGCTCGGGCACAAGCTCGCGGCACGTGTCTCGAACCCGACGCTCCAGCGCGCGATCGTCCCGGCGACGGGCTTCGCGGTCACTGGCGTCGCCTACACCGTCCTGAAGATGAGCTCGAAGATGCAGCGCTATGCGATGCCGGTCGCCGTCGGCGGCAGCCTCGCGACGTTGCTCCTCTGGTTCCTCAACACGAAGGTCGGCCAGGACATCGCGGCCAAGCTGAAGCTCCCGATCACGCTGAAAGAGATTTCGGCGGCTCCGGCGACGGCTGAGAAGGCCCTCGAAGACGGTGCGAAGGACATGCAAGAGGGCAAGACGGCGGGCCTCGGCTCGCTCGACCTTCAGGCCCTCGTCGGCAAATACATGACCGTCGACAAGTACATGGGCGGTCTTGGTGCCTTGACCGTCCACGAGTCCCCGAAAAACTGGTACGGACGTTCGGACATGGGTCGCTACGTGGGAGCCGGGGCGCAGAACGCGCTCGGTCTCTACGCGGAGAGCAACTACCCCGTCCATGTCGGCACTCCCGGCGACAACATCCGTCCGATGGCGAAGCTGCTCAACGGCTTCGGGGCGATGGCTCTCAAAGACACGCCCGGGGGGACCGAAGTGTCCCTCGGCGGCATGTTCGAGGGCGACACCGCGATCTGATGATCGCATGAGCTCGCGCGGGATGGTCTCGCGCGAGCTTTCGTTTTGAAAAAACCGTTCCTCAAGGAGAGAAGCAATGTCTCGTCTCGATGGGGTTCGGGAAGTTCGACACCAGCCGTTCTACGACACGCTCGTGCGCGGCATCGGACAGTCGAACGTCCAGAACCTGTTCCAGCTCTTCGGCAACGCGAACATCGGCAACCGGGCGTTCACGAACCTCCAGATCGCCGGTCAGTTCGCGTCGGATCAGACCTACATCGTGAAGGTGCTGCGTGTGCTCACGTGGTTCCGCGCGATCGACGCCAACTTCGCGGCGCTTGGCACGCTCCCGGCGCTCAACACGAACACGCAGACGACCAACAGTCGAATGCTCGACCTGTACTCGCTCGTCGCATACGGCGCGTACTTCAACGCCATCACGGGCGACAAGCCGATCTTCTCGGCCCCGCTCTGGTACGCCCCGCAGGGCGGCGGTCCCTCGGGTTTCACGACCGAGAACTCGCAGTCGCTCGCGTCGAACGGTGAAGCGAGCGTTCAGGCGATCCTCAAGCTCGGTGTGGACATTCACATCCCGGCTCGCCAGAACATCGCTGTGACGATCGAGTGGTTCCCGTTCACTCGTCTCGGCACGGGTATCGGTGGTGCGATCGCGGCGGATCTCTCGCCGCTGGAGTACCTCAATACCTACGACGGGGCGAAGCTGATTCAGTTCTACCTCGACGGCGCTCAGACGCGCGACGTCCAATGATCACTTTGATCGCGCAAGCGGTCAGTTGATCGAAAAGGCCCCTTTAAAGGGGCCTTTTCTCTTTCTTGACTCGAAGCGGATCGCGCTCGTAGCCTCATTGAATCCCGAGAGTTCGTCTCTCTGCATAAGTCCACCGCGCCCGTCGAGAGGTTGACGTGTCGTCGAACTACGATCAGTCCCACAACGAGCGCCCGCGCGATCCGCTGAGTGTGCAGCTTGCGCGTCCGTTCTTCCGCGCGGTGGACGTCGTCAGAAACCGCATCGACGATTTGACGTCGCTGGCGAACAAGCCGACGTTCCTCGACCAGTACCCGAGCAACGCGAAGCCGTGGCGCTTCTCGAAGCTCTACGGCCCCATCCCTTTGACAGCGGCGCGCCGCTACCCTGAGGCGGATGACGGCACAGGATTCGAGGCTTTCGCGCTCGTGGCGAACGAGTCGCAGTTCTACGCGCCTCGCAACGGCTCCATCTACGTGAACCGTGAAGGTGCGTGGCATTGGACCGGCACGAACGTGACGGGCTACTACTCGCTCACCTACGACGCGGACCCCGGCTTCGACCCTGGCGTGCGCACGTTCATCAACCCCGTGGCGATGACGGACATCTACAATCCGGCCATCGAGCAGAACGGCGGCGCTCTTCAAGAGAACTATTTCTTCGGTCATCCGAACTACGAGATTCGCGCAAACATCGTGTGGGACATGAGGCTCTACGACCGCAAGCGAGCGCGCTATCTCCACGACGACGCGCTCCCCTCGCAGATGCTCTCCGCGCAGAACTTCGCCAACAAGAATCTCTCGTCTCCGACGCGGTTCGACGTGAACACGGAGATCGAGCCGCGCATTCGCATTCAGGAAGTGCGACCCGGCAACCTGCTCGACACGGACGTGGCCTACGACGCTGCGCAGTTCCGGGCGTACCTGTGCATCGTGTTCCACGGCTACAAGGTGCTCGCACCATGATGACGCAAGAAGAGCAGATGCTTCGCAACGAACTCGTGCGCCTCGACCGCGTCATCGGCGAGAAAGAGCGCGAGCTCGCGACGTTGCTCGCGACGTTGCCGAAACCGTATTCGCCGCTCACCGAGCGCCCGCGACGGTACTCCATCGAGTTCGAGTTTGAGCCGGTGATTTCGTCCGTCGACTCGCCCGTCGATATTCCCGAGCAAACGCGGACGTTCCTCGTCGATGGCGGCAAGCCGTTCCGTATCGACGCCATCGACACGAGCTTGCGGGTCATTGGACAAGCGGTCGTCCGCACCAGCGCGGGCGCGCTCGCTGTCGGGCAGAACTGCTCGATCACGATTCCGTTCGGGCGTTGCGTCGGCACGGGTACGGGTCGCGCCTACCGCAACGAGTATTTCGATTTCTTCTGGTCGCTGCGCAACAACACGAACGATCGGCAGTACCAGAACGTGCGGCAGCCGAGCGTGTTCCTGCTCTCGGGCTCTCTCGCACCCCAGGTGCTCCCCATCCGTGACACGCTCCCGGGCGGGACGGAGATCGCGTTGACGATTGAACCGATTCTCTCGTTCGGATCGGCAAACCCCGATACGGGTTTCGGTAAGTTTGCACAGATTCGCAAGTACGTCTTGCAGGTCTCCTTCGCGGGCGTGGAGGTGCTGTCGTGAGCATCCGCGAAGAGCTCAAACGCGCGTGGGACGACATCACGAAGACGAAGCGCTCGCTCGACGCTGCGGAGGCCGAGATTCGGCAGCGCGTGTTGGAGCCCGAGCCGAAGGGGCGACAACTCCCGTTCTTCGAGACGGCGAAGATCGCGTTCGCGCACGGCGAGTTCCAGCCGATCATGATGCCGCTCATTCAGGCGGCGAACCGCGAGACGAGAATCTACCGCATCAACTACGCGGTGACGTGCATTTTGCCCGCCGACGTGCTCGGCATCGTTGAGCATCTTCCGCTGCGCCCGACGCGCTCGGGCATGTGGAACTGCCTGACGAGCCCGCCGACGAATCAGGCGCAGACGTTTTGGTTCGACTTCGATTGGACTTTCCACCTCGGTTCGACCGAGCGCATCTACACGAACGGTCGTCCGACGACGGAAGGTTTGTGGAACTCGCGGCCCGACCTCGGCAATCAAGAGCGCGACTCGCAGTTGCTTTTCTCGCGCAAGCACCCGCTCGTCGTGAATACGGGGGAGTTCCTGTCGTTCGCCGTCAAGCCGTTCCTCTACAATCCGCTCTTGAACCTCACATCCGCGTCGTACGCGAGCGCAACGCCGACGTACGTTGTGTCATTCACGTGTGTCGGCACTCGGACGTTTACCTATGACACCTGAAGAACTCGGGCAGCTTCAAGAGATGGCGATGTCGAATCGCCGCAGCGTGCAGCAGCTCGACGAGCGAATCGCCGAGATCAAGCGCTTGGCGAATCTGCACGCGCTGGCGCGGAACCCGCCCGGCAATCAGGGCCTTCCAGAGGGGAGCGATCCGTACTTCTACGGTGCGGTTGGCGTCGACGGGAAGCCGGGCATCCTCGTTGGCGACCAAGCGCTTCAGCCTCCGTTCGCTCCGTTGACAGGCAATGGAGCGGTCCCGATCCGTTACTGGCGAGGCACGATCCAGATCCAGAACGACGCACCCTTTGTGTGCACGCACGTCATGGCGACCGCTTCGTTGGAGACCGAGTATTCACCGACGAATCAGACGCGGCGGTCCACCAACTACACGTCGTTCTTTTCGGTGAACGGGCTCGGCGGTTCCCGGGACGTCGTCAATGTCCGTGCGCCTCGTATGGACATCGGGTTCGTCGAGGGTGCCAGTGGTCGCGTGCTGTTTCAGTCCAACTTCTACGACCCGCCGAATCGCATCGGCGAGCTCATGCCGATCGACTTGTTCGACGTCATGCGTGAGTTCAACCCTCGCGGCTTCGCTTTGGCCACCGCTTCGACCGCGTACACCGCAGCGGATACGGGGCATGGACCGTCGACGTTGTTCGAGGTCCCTGACGAGGAGTTCTTGCCGAAGAACGGTGTCGTCAACGTGACGCTACAATCGCTCGGCTGGTACAACAACTTCAACAACACGCTTGGGTCGTACGGTCGCACGACGCCTCGCGTGTTCGTGACGCTGCTCGGCTACAAAGTGTTCGAGGACTGACGCATGCATACGCCCGAAATCATCGCGCAGCATCTCTTGCGGCAGAGCAACAAGCTCGACGAGCTTTGCGCGCAGGCGTCGGCACAAGTGTCCGCGCGTTCGTTCAGCATGCACGACGGTGATCGGGTCTACGCGCCGCTCGTGGGGCATGCTATTTTTGAGCAGGGTTCCGTCGCTGCGCAGGATCTCATCTTTCAAATTCCCGAGAACCTGAAGTTCGAGGTCGAGCGCGTTCAGTTCTTCGTCGGTTTCCGCCTCAAGACAACGAACGCGGACGTCGATGGGCCTTCGGAGCGCACCTTCCGCCCGTGCGTGTTCACACACTACGAGCAGGCCAACTACCCTCGCGTGCAGTACGACCCCGCTTCGATGGACGTGCTGATTCAGATCAGCGAGACGTACATCGACGCGAAAGGGCAGTCTCGCTCTCGCGTGCTTCAGAACATGCCGACGCCCGTGGCGCACTTCTACTCGGGCGCGGTCAGCATGCGGCAGACGTCGAGCAACTTCGCCGCACCGAACAACGCCGACCTCTACTACGCGAACTTCTCTTTCCCGTCGGGCTTCCTGTTCGCGAAGCCGTGGGAGCTCCCGGGCGGTTCGTCGGTGACGATCAAGGTGTCGCCTATCTTCGCGGGCGTGCGCTTCGACCCCGCCTACAACACGAGCGCGCCGAACGTCACTGCGTTGAACGAGTACCGCTTCACCGCCGTCCTCGACGGATTCAAG
>Ga0172362_10004641_pt1 | contig 11908 bp, 7 predicted proteins | sample LakKivs1_kivu2a2_FD_114534 | JGI IMG/M metagenome (GOLD analysis project Ga0172362, IMG submission 114534) | Sediment microbial communities from Lake Kivu, Rwanda - Sediment s1_kivu2a2 | ecosystem: Environmental > Aquatic > Freshwater > Lake > Sediment | place: Rwanda: Western Province, Lake...
AGCCAACGTGTTGGTAGCTTCGCCTCCAACTACATCAGTCATTTTTTCTACACCGCCAACCACAACGATGTCGTTCATTCCAGATGCTACAGACATATATGCTTGTCTTATTGCAAGACCGCCTGAGGCACAAGCACTCTCAACACGAACTGCAGGAATGTGTGTATGTGAAAAACCAGCACAGTCTGCTACAAGGGCACCCACATGCTCTTGGCCAATGAATCTACCGGCACTCATTGATCCTACGTATAGAGCATCAATTTCTTTTCCGCTGATTCCAGCATCAAATATTGCCTGTGCTCCTGCCTCTGCAATTAACTGACGGAATGATTTATCCCATAATTCACCAAATTTTGTTAATCCTAATCCAATTACTGCTACTTCTCTCACTTTCATCACTCCCAATACAATAAATCTCTAAATTTTGCATAAGTCGCATAATCTACGTATTCTTTGTTTTCTATCATTTGAGAAACCAAAGGTGCCTTGTTCTTAGGCATTTTTTCTATTTGGTCGGTAACGGTTATATCAAATGAGTCGCTTCCGGCTCCAGATCCATAACTTGTAACAAAGATTCTATCTCCTGGTTTTGCCACATCTAGAACAGAAGCTAAACCCAGCATTGAAGCCCCAGAATAGGTATTTCCTATAAATGGGCACAAAAGACCCTGCTTTACTTGATCGTACGAAAAACCAAGCATCTTTGCAACCGCTATTGGGAATTTACCATTTGGTTGATGGAAAATTGCATATTTGTAATCATTTGGTTTTGTACCAAGGCGCGTCATTAGATTCTTTGCGCAATTTGTAATGTGTTTAAAATAAGCCGGTTCACCAGTGAAACGCCCGCCGTGAGAAGGATATTTTCTTCCCTCTCTGCGCCAGAAATCAGGCGTATCTGTGGTAAATGAACATGTATCATTGATTGATGCTATGATGTTTTTCTCACCTATTATAAATCCGGCTCCTCCAGCGCTTGCAGCATATTCCAATGCATCACCTGGAGCCGCCTGTGATGTGTCAGCACCTATAGCCAAGCCATACTTTATCATCTTAGATAAAACCAAACCCATACAAGTTTGTATGGCTGCTGTTCCAGCTTTACAAGCAAATTCATAGTCAGCAACCATTAGATTAGGTGTTGCACCAATAGCTTCACCAACAATTGTTCCGGTGGGTTTTACCGCGTACGGGTGCGATTCGCTTCCTACATATATTGCTCCTATGTCTTGAGGATCTATATCGCATCTAGCAAGAGCCGCTCGAGCTGATTCTACGCTAATTGTCGCAACATCTTGATCAAGCGAAGGAACTGATTTTTCCATTATATTAAGACCGCTTGCAATGCTTTCCGGATCTTTTCTCCATGCCACTGCGATATCTGCGGATTTTATTCTATATCTTGGTATATTTGCTCCATAACTTACAATACCTACGTTAGCCATATCCAATTCACATGGGCAAAAACAAGAAACTATATTTAAAATTGCCGATTATTTTTTCGGCTAAAGACGATTATTTTTTTTATCCAGATAGAGAGATTTTCTTTCCCTTTTTGAGTGCATCTACAGATTCATCAGCGATCTGATCTAATTTCTTTTCATCCATTACTGCCTTTCTAGCACTTATATTCTGTTCCCTTATTACTCTTTTAGCCTCTTCGTATCTTTTTCTTCTCTCTCCTTTTATGGCCATCATCTTGGATCTCATCTCAAAGGCTTTTTCATGTATCTTCTGTGCCTCATTTTTTAATTCTATGTATTGTTCGTGCTTTTTGTTTGCCTCTCCAATTGAGATGGATAATTCATTTACTAGTTTTACATACTCCTCATGCTTTTTCTGATTCTCATCGTAGTATTTCTGTACCTTTTTATGTTCATCGTCAGCCTTTTTAAAAAGTTCATCTATTGCTTTATCCTTATCAGAGATATCTACTTCTATGAGTTTTTGTTCTTCCAACTGCTTTTTTGTCTCTTCATACTGCTTTCTTTTTTCGCGAATCTTGTCAATCAATTCATTCTCTTCACCAGTATCCATTGGAACTGTTTCTTGTCTATACTCAAGCATCTGAAAATCTGCTTTCAGTTCCTCCACACGCAATGGTAAGTTCTTAAAAACATCTCCCTTTTTCTTGCGTTTTGCCTCGATGAGTGCCTTTGCCTGTTGCTGTAATTTATTCCTTATGTCTTTGTGTTGCCTCATCTTTGAAACGAGTTCGTCTCTCTTTTTCTTTACCTTGTCCATTTTTTCCTTGATTTCTTTGCGTTTCCCGTTTATCATGTCTCGCTCTTCACGAAGAACGCGCGCCATGTCATTTAGTTCGTTACGTTTCTCTATGTAAGCCTGATACTTCTTTTCCGCATCCTTTATTTGTTCTATTTCTTTCTTGCCAATTGGTTCATCGGGCATAAGAAATCACAATAACTGTATCGTCGATATAAAGGTAACTCAAAACGTATTATCTAACTACTATATTAATCTCGTTTTTACCTTTTGAGGCGATCCAAGGCATCTTTATATCAGCATATCCGCCAGCAGGGATAGTAACGTTTTCTAATTTGTTCTTTTCCCTACCATTTACGTACAAAACAGCAGTAATATTATTAGCTGATACATTGCCTCTGTTTTCAATTTTAAACGAAGTTTCTACTAAATCTCCTTTCTTGAAGACTTTTGGCCAATTGAACACACCGGTGATGCGCATTTCAGGCTTTGCATCTTTAATTGTTGCAACGGTTGATATCTCAGCAGTTTTTTGATTTTCGACTACCTTTGCTACTATTTTTACTTCTGTCCAGTCGTCGGATTTAACAAAACTTGTTGGTTTAACAGTCAAGATTACAGTCTTGGATTGTCCTGGCTCAAGTACAAAGTTTTCGGTATTGTCTAGTTGGGCATTCCAACCAGGAGACGATGATTTTTCCTCTGCTTTTAGCTCATAAGTAAACTTGTATTTGTATGGATTTTGTATTGTAATCTCAAATTTAGCTTCTTCTTCAGGAGCAATTTCCTTTATGCGCTCAAGGCAAACAATGTTTACGTATTTTCTTGTTAGTAAGTAAACGAGCACAATAAGTATGAAGAATATTATAATAAATAGTATTGCTGCCAAGAAATGAGGAGCATACGAACCAAGGACGCTATGCAAACCTAAACTCTTTGATGCAGAGTCAAAGGCATCGTATAGCCACTCCATAATATTTGGACCGATGACCGTCGTAGTTACATTTAAAGTCACAGATATTTTTCCTTCAGCAGATGTTACTTTAAATGACAAAACATCTGAGGATGCTCCCTTTGTATCTTTAGGAACGGAAATCTTTACTTTAATATCGCCTTCTTTTCCAGCATCTAAATCCAAAGCTTCTTTGGATATATTCAAAGTCCAATCATGTTCAGAAGTTACATCTATTGTATAACTATCTGGCCAAAAACCAGTGTTTATATTTTTTATTGTAAAAACATAGGTATCATTTGTTCCGTATTTTATTTTCTGGCCATCAGGATCTGCTACTATTCCTATATCGTATTTCACTGCCTTTTGTGATATTTCTACACTTGCCGGAAAAATATATTTTCCAGTTTTCCCGGAGGCTATGAAGTTTACATTCAGGACATCTCCGTAACGCTGCTCATCAAACTTGGTATCTTTTGATTTAACTACTATGGTTACGTTTCCATGGCCGCCCTTAGGTACAGGTATCGCTTTAGGCATTATCGTGATATCCCAATCGTTCTTTTCGTATTGTGAAAAGGCAGAAGTAGTTATGCTGATGTCCTCGTTTTCTAAATCGCTTGTTACGGTCAGAGTGTAGTTTACACTTCCACCCAATGCTACTAGTTTATCAGAAGAATCTCCTGAAATTTTTATATGGTCTGTTTCCCCAAATTCCACAGTTAAAGAGGACGGATAAGTGGTCGAATCGTACAATAATTTTGCATTTCTGCGTAGACCAATAAAGCCAAAATTGGTTTCATTGGCATCAACCTGAAAACTCAACTTTTTGCCGTAGGCTATCTCGTTATTGGTTATATTGCCAAAATCAAATATCATTGGTTTGTCAGGTTTTTTCAATAAATCGAATAATGTGGTTCTACCCAATTCTATGCTTGAAGAAGCTATTATAGAATTTTCGTACAATATTGTAGCAGTTACTTTGATTTTTCCTTTAATTAGATTCAGTAGACGAATTAAGTCAAGATGATCTATATATAGGCTGGCTGTGGCTCCTTTCAAAACCTTACTTCTTATAAAAGCTGGGCTCTCCCATGTTTTGGAGTCTTCTAAATTCAATTGAGCTGCTTTATCATTTGTTGGTAGTTCTTCGCTCATGTTTGCGTCGTGCAGATAGTAAGTTTTTATATTCTCATCTTCGCCTTCTATTCTACCTGGAATAGTTAATGACGATTTATGCTCTATTGAATCATAAATAAAAGAAGATGATAGTTTCTGAACGATTTCTGAAAGAGGAATGTCGGCAAAATCTTCGCCAAGGATGTCGGTTATGTTTAGTAAAGTCGCACTGAGATTTGATAAAAATTTTATTCCAGTGCCGTTAAGAGCTTCACTAAGTTTCACTAGCGACTGATTTATATCAGACATATTGAGATCAAGATAATTAACGAATAGCTTTTCTCCACCAGTTATGTTAATTTCGGCTAATATTATCTCCCCTGGCTCTAGGATAGTGTTCACACTTATCGGGATTTCATACTCCATAGGATTATTTAATGGACTTAGTAATTTTCTCCTAACGTTGAAAGTTTGTGATTTCGTAAATTTAGACTTAAGAATTTCTCCGTAGTCCGGATCATCTGTTTTTTTCAATACTGTGAAAGTTACATTAACCGTGTCTTTGTTCCAGATATACCACATTGGAGCTGAAAAATATAGATTAAATTTTGCGTCTCCATTTATTTCAATCGGTTCATCTCCATCGTAAACATAAACTCCTTGGAACGGTGCAAAAGAAGAAACTAAAACATCTTCAAGTATTTCCCAGTTACCTTTAATACATTCATTTATTATTGTTTTTAGGGTTGGAGGGTACTCAGAATCGTTGTTTTTGGTAGGTTGGTTTTGATCCATTAGTCTACTTGCGCCCGCTGTAGACAGCATACTCTCCAGATAGTCGAGAAGGTCTTCATCATCCCACGCAGATTCATCTATATCCCCAAACAGATCCATCAGTTTTTCAAAGTTATATTCGCTAATTAGGTAAACCAAATCTTCATCTTCGAGTATTTTGTTGTGGAAATAAAGAGTAGTATTTGTTGTTGAACTTTCTGCCTTTACGATTTGATTGGAAAATATAAAAACTGATAGCGAACCCAGAAGTAAAATGAGTGTTATGAAGCACGTTCTGAATTTTGTAAATGGTGACATTTATTTCCACCTTTATATGTTATATTCATCCTATTAATATATAAATCTTTGTTTACAATAGTTATCATTTTTATTTGGGGCGAGTCCACTAATATATGCTAATATTATATATTTCATACATAATAAATATTGCGCTATGTCTCTTTGTACTAAAAATGGATTGAGTATAGCATATTAATAAAACATAAATATGGCCTAAAACATCTTAGAATTTAGCACTCTAAGAGTTAAAGGTGTTTGATGAGGAGAAAAGTACATTCAAAAATTAAAAGTAATTGTATAATGATGTCAATTACTATATTGTTTATCTTATTATTTTCTAATATAGTTGTTGCCGAAGGAGATCAACTATTTATAGATGTAACAAACGAATCATATGAGGAAATCGATCAGATATATGAAGATGAAATTTTTTTAGTAAGCACTTATACACTAGATGCAGATGAAAATATTATACCTCAAGTAGATGTAACTATAGAGTTTGACCAAGAGCCATATTTGATTACTGAAGATGATGAGAGTGGCGTAATAATAAAAGCTCCTCAGGCAAACACAGATACTTCATATTTGATAACTGCTTCTAAAGATGGATATGCCTCTGCTGAAAAAACAATACTTGTAAAAAATAAAAAACAGTTGGTTATTACTCCTGAAAAATACACTGTAAATGTCAATGAGGGTTTCTCGATCAAAGTAACCGATGAAGACGGAAAATCCGTGGCCGATGCAAGTGTAGAAATACAAAGTACTAAAAATCCTCCAAAATCTACTGACGGAAATGGTCGTGCATGGCTAACAGCCCCAGAAGGTCGTGATAAAATAAGTATAATTGCACAAAAATATGGATATGTTGACGGAAAGGAGACGATCTTTGTAAATAGTGCCGGTTTAGGTCTAGAGTGGCTAACTCAAAACCAGTATACTCCGATTGTTATTGCTATAATAGCAGTCATACTGGCAATATTGTTTGTAAATTTAAGACAAAGAAGACGTATTGAGGGCTCATCAAAAGAGATTGTTAAGGAGCAAACATCAACAGGATGCAGCTCGCATGGGACTGTTGCGTCAACTCAACCAAGCGTAAGGGTACAAAGTCCAACAATGAATAAATGTTGTCCAACAGAAAACATTAACATGGAATCGGAAAGGGGGGCAAAAGTCGAAGAAATAAGAATCAGTAGGCCTCGTAAAGAAAAAGAGGTTATACCTGTAAAAACTGAAGAAGAAGCGGCTGAAAAAGCAATTCCTCGCAAGGTAAGAAGAAGACACGAGTATGACTGGTTTGAGGGAACCGATGATGTTAGATACGAAATAGATAAGTTAACCGGAAAAATCGATGAGGAAGGAGCAGATAAATGGTTTGAAGGAATAGATGATATCCGAGCAAAAGTAGATGAAAAATTAAAGAAGAAAGACAAAAAGAAAGATGAAAAGAGTTAATCCTTGTTTTATCAGTTATTTTGGTTCACTTGATCTAAACACTACTTATTTAAAAAAATTAAAATCTAGGTTGTCATTTCTGTATGTTGGTCTCTATGAAGTGCTTGTCGAAAGTTAGATTTCTTTTACTTCTCGCATCTGGAGGATGAAATGGATCTAGAGGATTTTTATTCAATTGGTAGTGAAGAATCACTCAAGAAACTTGGTTCTTCCCCTGATGGACTTAATAATAAACAAGAGGAAGAATTGAGAAAAATTCATGGATTCAATGAAATACCACAAAAAAGAAAAAAAACTTTGGCAAAGAAGATTTTTGAAGCTCTTGTAGAGCCAATGGTACTTATTCTAATTGTTGCTTCGATATTTGCTATTGCCATAGGAGAAACTCTTGATGGAGTGGCAATTCTTGGTGTTGTAATCATCAACACTATAATCAGTTTAATTCAAGATAGAAAAGCCGAAAAAGCTGTGGAAGAGCTCAAAAAAATACTTTCACCTCAATCCAAGGTAATCCGAAATGGAAATGTTGATGTTATTGCCTCTAGATTTCTTGTCCCAGGAGACCTTATTATTTTTGAATCGGGCGACATCATCCCTGCTGATGCTCGTGTGATTGAAGCAAAAAATGTTCTAGTGGATGAGGCGCATCTAACTGGAGAAAGCGAACCCATCTTAAAAAATACGGAACCTATTGCAACGAAAAACTTGAAGCTTTATGAGATGAAAAATATTGTTTTTACAGGTAGCAAAGTACTGGATGGTCATGGCAAAGCGCTTGTTATTAAAATAGGGGCAAATACTGAGATGGGCAAAATAGCAGAAACCATCCAAAAAGAAGAGGATGATAAAACGCCCCTTCAAAAGAAGATGAACGCTGAGGTAAAATTCCTTGTAGCTCTCGCCCTTGTTTCTGCCCTTCTTGTTTTTTTAATAACTCTTTCAAAAGATCAAGGGCAAATGTTTGATGCGATTCTTATTGCAATAAGTATAATGGTTGCAGTTTTTCCGGAAGGATTGCCCGCTTCTATAACCATTGCTTTATCATTGGCGATAGAACGACTGGCTAAAAACTCAGTTATTGTAAAAAAATTATCTTCTGTTGAGACCCTGGGCAATGTAGATTTTATTTGTACCGATAAAACGGGAACTATCACCCAGCACAATATGACTGTAAAGGAATACTTTGTAGGGGATAAATTTCACACAAACAGCGACATCTTTAAGATGATTGCAGAAGGCGAATCAGAAATTTTTCATGATATCTTTCTCACTTCAGTAAAATGTTCAACTGCACAAGTTATTGAAAAGAATGGAACCATAGAAAAAGAGATGGGAGATCCAACTGAAACTTCGCTTATTAAGGCAGGGATTGTAGCCGGCTTTAAACCACACGAGTTCAAAACGTATCATGTACACGACAACATTCCTTTTTCTTCTGATTTGATGTTTTCTGCCTCGTTGATTACAGATGCAAAACATGAAAAGGCAATTTTTATAAAAGGTGCTCCTGGAAAAGTCATCGATATGTGTGATACTGTATATCTGCAAGGAAAAATTGTTCCCATGGATGAAATTTTGAAAAAATCGATTAAAAAAGAACTTTCTACTCGTTCTGAAAAGGGATTTAGATTAATTGGATTTGTTAAAAAGAAAGTAGCAGAAGACTATAAAAAAATTGATGTACAAAGCTTGGAAAAATTTACCTTCCTCGGAGCTACCGTTATTTATGACCCTCCAAAAGATGAAGTAAAGGCCACTATTCAAGAAACCAAAGATGCACATATCAATGTTGTAATGATCACAGGGGACAGTAAAAAAACTGGTTTTTCGATTGCAGAAAGCGTAGGAATCGCTTCAAAAAGTACCCAAGCAATTGAAGGTAAAGAATTGGAAAAACTATCTGAAGAAGAGTTTGCAAAAGAAGTAGAAAATCTTCGAGTTTACTCTCGTGTAGCACCCATGGATAAACTTAATATAGTGGAGAAACTGAAGGAGAATGGACACATAGTTGCTATGACTGGTGATGGTGTCAATGATGCACCAGCATTGAAAAAAGCTGACATAGGAATTGCGATGGGGCGCGCGGGTTCACAGGTTGCCCAGGAGGCTGCTGATGCTATTTTAACAGAGGATGATTTTTCTACAATTGTAAATGGTATCAAAGAGGGCAGAACCGTATATCAAAATTTGAAAAAACTGATTCGCTATCTTATCACAAATAATCTTGGAAAAGTTTTTGGAATTCTTTTGAATCCCGTCATTGGTTACCCGACTCCGCTGTTGCCATTGCAAATTTTATGGTCGAATGTGGTCATGGAATCCCTTCCCGCCATTGGTATCAGCACAGATTCACCTAGTAAAGATATAATGAAACAAAAACCTTCGAAACTTTCTGAACCTATTATAAACCGCAGGGACAGAACTAGGATGATTATTGATGGGGTGGTCTTTGGTCTTGCAATTTCTCTAGGGTATATAGTGATTTATTTGATGACCAAAGATTTTGTTCTTGCAGGAACAGGCTCTTTCATCATAACCCTTCTTTCTCCACAGCTCTACGTGTTCACGTTGCGCGAGGGAGGTCTTGTTCAGAAATTTAAAGCTTCAAACAAATTGTTGAAAGGTTTTCTAGTTCTTACTATCTTAATGATTTTAGGAATCGTATACGTCCCAGCGCTCAATGTTTTATTTAAAACAGCACCAATATACGACTTGAAAATTTGGCTTGTTGTCATAGGTTTTTCTGTTGTAACTTCTATTTTTAGACTTGTTTCTGAAGGTTTTACCAAAAATTTTTTAAAAACATCAATGCCAAAAACGAATCAAGAGATGCCTTCCAAATATAACTTTTAATTCATGACCATTGATAACCTAAGATTTTAGATATCCTCCTTTGTTTCTCCTGTTGTATTTTATATAAAATTTATAAACTACCTCTAGCTTTCTTAGTCTTCATTATATATAAAGAGATTATGCTGAATTTGTGTTAAATTTTCAGCACGAATGGAAACAAAATTATGCAAAATGATCCTAGAGAAATGACCACATTTCGTAAGATTCGAACTAAACTGATAGGGCTACCAAGGAATATAAAAGATCCAACGATTTTTCATAAGATATCATTAATAGCTTTACTTTCATGGATAGGACTTGGCGCAGATGGTCTTTCCTCATCGGCTTATGGTCCTGAAGAAGCATTCAAAGCAATCGGTCAACATACATATCTTGCAATTCTTCTTGCAATTGCAACTGCTCTCACTGTTTTTATCATATCTTTTACATACTCTAAAATCATTGAAGAATTTCCTCATGGTGGTGGAGGGTATATTGTTGCCTCACATACACTTGGAAAAAGAGCTGGCGTAGTTTCAGGATCTGCTCTTCTTGTTGACTATGTTTTAACAATTACTGTATCGATTGCTGCATGTGGTGACGCAATATTTAGTTTTCTTCCGGCAGAGTATCGTGGTTTTAGTCTATTATTCAAAACAACTTTGATATTGATACTAATACTTCTAAACATTCGTGGCATAAAGGAATCGGTAACCATTCTTGCTCCTATATTTCTTCTTTTTATTATAACGCATATTATTCTTTTGGGCTACGGGCTAACTGTCAGTGCTTCAAATATCCATTTGCAGGCTAATGCACTATATCAAAATTATCAGACAGATCTCTCAACCATAGGATTATTTGGCATTCTTTTTATTTTTATAAGAGCCTTTTCTCTTGGTAGCGGTACATATACCGGTATTGAGGCCGTATCAAATGGCCTACCTATTATGAGGGAACCAAAAGTAAAAACCGCAAAAAAAACCATGCTCTACATGGCAATCTCACTTGCACTTGTAGCTGGATCGCTTCTCATATGTTACGCTTTTATAGATATACACCCTGTAGAGGGGCAAACCCTTAATGCAGTTCTTGCAAGCAACTTGTTTGGATTTTTACCTTATGGAGAAGCCATCGCATTCATCATTATATTTTCTGAGGCTGCACTTCTAATTGTGGCGGCACAAACAGGTTATATTGATGGGCCCAGGGTAATGGCAAACATGGCAGTGGATTCCTGGTTTCCAAAAAAATTTGCAGCATTGTCAGAGCGTCTTACCATGCAAAACGGCGTCCTTGTCATGGGCGTAGGAGCATTGTTAATCATGATTTTCACCCAAGGGGATGTTTCATTACTTGTTATTATGTATGCAATTAATGTGTTCTTAACGTTCTCATTATCACAGCTTGGGATGTCAAGATTTTCGATAAAGAATCGACGTAAAAGAAAAGACTGGAAACGGCAACTCAGCATATTTGTAATTGGGTTTATCGTTTGCTTTACTATCCTTGTAATGACCATTTTTGAGAAATTTAGAGAAGGCGGTTGGGTTACCTTGCTTATAACCCTAATTGTAGTCATGCTCTGTTATCTAATCCACAAACACTATGAAAAGGTTAGAAAGGTCATGCAAAAGTTCGATGAAATGCTGTTGTTGTCAAATATACATCTTGCTGGTAAACCAAATACAAAGCCGGTAGACAAAAAAGATATGACTGCTGTTCTACTTGTAAACGGATATAATGGCTTTGGAGTAAATACTTTTTTCCTGATAAATCGTAATTTCCCAAAACTTTACAAAAACATCATTTTTGTTTCGGTGGCAGAGATAGATTCAGGTGCGTTTAAAGGCGTTGAAGAAGTTGAATCGCTTAAGAAGTCTGTAGAAGGGTCTCTGATTAAGTACGTAAATCTTGCCCGCAAACTCGGATTTTCTGCTGAATATAGAATGGACATTGGTACTGATGTTGTAGAGACGGCGAGCAATTTATGTGAATCAATAGCAAAAGAATTTCCAAAAGCTGCATTTTTCACTGGAAAGGTTGTTTTCCGTCATGAAACAATTTTCCACAAATTACTTCACAATGAAACAGCACTGGCTGTACAGCGCCGTTTGCAATGGCGTGGGATTCCCACAGTTATACTGCCAATGCGTGTAGATATATAAAATCCTTTTAGATAAGGTAAGTCAAGCAACTAGATATGAACGATGTTGGACAATCTATGAAGCTTATATTCGAACTATCTAA
>Ga0172362_10004645_pt1 | contig 11904 bp, 12 predicted proteins | sample LakKivs1_kivu2a2_FD_114534 | JGI IMG/M metagenome (GOLD analysis project Ga0172362, IMG submission 114534) | Sediment microbial communities from Lake Kivu, Rwanda - Sediment s1_kivu2a2 | ecosystem: Environmental > Aquatic > Freshwater > Lake > Sediment | place: Rwanda: Western Province, Lake...
AGAAAAGCGTAAAAAACAATTAGAATTAAGCCGTGTAAAACTTGCCAGAGAAGAACTGGAATTAAAAATTATGGAACGTCAAGAAGAAGTAATTCGACTACAAGAAGCAATCGAGAAACAATTAAGCAGGGAACGCGAGTTAAGTAAAGAGTTAAAAGGAGAATAGAATATGAGTGCTTTTAATAGTTCACTACCAATTAGGACCGAACAGGCTGGCGACGTAATAGTAAAAATAGCCGATGCCACGATTGAGTCACAGCAGTTAAAAGTAAACGCTGACGGCAGTATTGACGTTAACGCATCACTTGCCACCACCGACATAGATATCAGAGACCTGGCTTTTGCCACAGATAAAGTAGATGTAAGCGGTTCAGAAGTGAGTCTCGATGCGGCCACTCTCGCGGCTTTAGAAAATATCACTGTAAGTGCTACAGACCTAGATATCCGTAACCTAAATAGCGCATCTGATTCAGTAGCGGCGGTACAAAGCGGGAGCTGGACAGTAACTGCCACGGCTACCGATTTAGATGTTAGGGATTTAGCTTTTGATACGGATAAGGTAGATGTTAGCGGGTCTTTTGTTGCTATTACCAGCGGAGATGGCGCTGATTTCCTAGCCATCAACACTGACGGGTCTATCAATGTTAGGATTTCAGATGAGTCACCTGATACAGGGGCAGTAGTCTTTAACACAGTAGCCTCAGTAGCTTCTGGAGCGACAAGCACTCACACTTATACGTCTACTGGTAACTTTCACCTGCAGCAAGTTGAGGCCTCAGCTTCTGGCAAAATGAAAATTGTAGTAAAGGTAAACGCTGTAACCAGATTTGTAGGATTTTCTAGCACTGCCAATCCTAATATCAGTTTGATTTTAAAACAACCAGTCCTTGCTACTACAGGACAAACTGTAACTGTAGAGAGAACAAATCTCGATAACCAGGCTCAGGATTTATATTCTACTGTTATTGGTTATATACATTAATTATTAAGGGCCGCTCTTCATGGGCGGTCCCCCCTTTAGGAGGCTTTGCGCATGGCAGATTTAACGGATAAAACATCATCACAGACAGTTAAAATTGTAGGCGCAGATATCAACGGGATTGAGAATAATTTTGTAACCGCAGATGCTACCGGCGCATTGGTTACACGTTTAAAATCTACCAACTATGACGCTTTTGGCCGTATTCGAATTTCAGACCCAACTACAATATTTGAGGCATCATTTCCAGTAGATAAGTATGTAGATATGTTTAGCGAGTTGACCGCCTCCGGCGGGGCCGTTACACAAGATGCTAACTTATCCTCGGTAATTCTATCCACAGGCGCAACTTCCGGTAGTACTGCAAAATTTCAAACCAGAATTCCGTTCAAATACCATCCAGGTAAATCGAATTTAATTCTTATTACTGGCTCACTGATTGAAGCCAAAGCAAATACTAAGAAATATCTAGGGCAATTTGATGAGAATAATGGCTATTATTTCCTACTAGAAGGTAGCACACTGAAGGTGGGCATCAGGACTAAAGTTTCTGGTAGCGTAGTAGATACTGAAGTAGCACAAAGTGCCTGGAATACCGACAAGCTAGATGGAACAGGACAAAGCGGCGTTACGCTAGATATAACAAAACAGCAAATATTTTTTATAGACTATCAATGGCTTGGTTCGGGTGCGGCTAGATTTGGAGTATCAATTGGGGGCGAGCTTATAATATGCCACGAATTCAAGCATGCAAACATCCTAGCCACTCCGTATTCCTCAACCGCTAATTTACCAATAAGGACAGAGATAGTTTCTAGTGCAGCTAATTCGGCATCCACATTAAGGCTAACTTGCGTTTCATTGACGTCCGAGGGCGGTCAACGAGACTTTGGCTCAATCACGTCTGTATCCACAGGTACTACTGCAAGAACATTAACGAATATAGGCACCCAAACAGCATTAGTGGTAATTAGGCTTAGAGCCAATCTAACAAATGTATACATAGACCCCCTTGAATTTTCAGCTCTTGGCTCTACGACGGATGACTTCATTATAAGGATTGTTAAAAATCCAACAGTAACAGGCGGGACATGGAACAACGCCGGAAGAATTACCAGTTTCAATACGACTACCACGTCTGTTACTGGCGGCACAATATTATATCAATCGTATTTTAGAGCAGCAGCTAATACACAGGCTTTAGTCTCAGATATCTTAAATGAGGCATTCGAGTCCAGCATTGGTTATGATATGGCAGGGACAAGAGATACTTTAGCTTTAGTAGCTGTGGCCGTGACAAGTAACTCAAATATTTACGGCTCATTTACTATCAGGGAAGTAATATAATGGCTAAGTATATGAAACTGCGCAAAAATAAGCTTATTTCAAACGGGCCTATAACCCCCATAAAGCGTAAAACAACTGACGACGTTATACATAAATTAGCCAAAAAGTACAAAAAAGCTAGACAAGTCGCCGTAATCTGTGGTATACTAAATGTTATAGCTATGGCCTATATTATTTGGAGCTACTATAATGTCAATTAAAAACGAAGACTTAGACAAAATTAGAGCCAATGGACGTAAAAACGTCCTTAAAGATATACAAGAAACTGGAGCAGAGCTGCCAGATAAAAAGTTATTGCGAAGATTACAAGAGGATAGTTACGGTTCAGATGTCAGGAGTATGTGGACAATTGCCAATTCACATAGGGCGGAATGGCTTAACAGGCAAGAAGCGTTCCTTAGCGAATACGACGAGTTTATTGAGCCTATTTATGCCAGACCTGCCGACTGGGCATCAGCAATCCATTTACCAATCGCGCTTACAGTAGCTAAAACATATCACGCACGCTTCATGGCCGCTATTAACAACGCAGACCAACCTTTTACAGTAGTTGCCAGAAAAGGCGCTAATGCAGACCGCGAGCAGGTTATTGAAGACCTTATGCAGTACGCAATCAAGGACTGGGCTAATGATTACAGCGGCATCGAGGATGAACTTGATAAAGCACTGTGGCAGTGGGTTACTCGCGGCGTAATGATTACTAAAAACGGCTGGGAAAAGCGCTATACACAGTTTAAAGACGTAGTTAAAGAGCAGCAACCCAAGCTCACAGTAGTAAAAGGGCCAGATGGGTCTGATATACCAGTAGAGACTATTGAGGATGTAGACGTAGAAAAAGACGTAACAATCCTGGATTTTGATGGGCCTACTCTACGGGCAATAGCAGCCGAAGACTTAGTTATAATTGGCAACCCTGACCCAGATAAAGCAGATGCTGTAATTGAGTCAACATACCTAACTGCTAGCGACCTATTCACATTAGTTGACCGGGGCCTATTTGATAAAGCTACAGTTGAGGAGATTATTCAAGGGCAAGGTGACTATCGTGGCTCACAAGTACAGGACGGAATAAAGCTAAGGCAAGCACAGAACGCAGGGCTCGCGGATATTGACTCTAAATCAGCCGAGTTAACTAGGTATCACATCCTAGAGTGTTATGTTAAAAAAGATGTTTATGGTTCAGGTATTAACTCTGAATTAGTCGTTTGGGTCCATGAGTCTTCCGGTAAAATTCTTCGCGCAACATACCTACACCGTGTAAATTCTAAGACAAAAAAGCGCCCATACAGCAAAGTAGACTTCTATAAAAGACCCGGACAAATCTACGGAATTGGCCTTGTAGAGCTTATTTATGCCATAACTAAGGAGATTGATGCCCTTAATAATATGGCAGTTGATTTCGGTCTAATTTCCTCAATGCCATTTGGTTACATACGCGCAAGTTCATCAATGTCCAATGTAGCTATACCAATTGAACCTGGGGCACTTACTCCCCTAGACAATCCGGGCCAGGACGTATTCTTTCCTAACCTCGGCAACAGGGGTGGATGGGCTAGTGCACAGATTCAATTCTTATATAGTATGATTGAACGCTTAACAGGTTTAAGTGACATCTCTTTTGGTTCGACTGGAAGCCAAGGTGCGGCAAGAACAGCCTCGGGCGTACGCGCACTGATGAACGAGTCTAATATTAACTTGGATATCTTTTTGCGCAGGTTAAATCGCGGACTTAAAAAAGTATACAAGCAAATGCTAGCTGACATTCAAGCTAAAATGCCTCCAGGCCTCGAGTTTAGGATTATAGGCGATGACGGGGCTGGTTATTTTAGACAGATTAAGAGTCGCGACGAAGTAGCGGGAAGCTGGGATTTCAATTTAGAGCCTAATTCACAGGCATCTAATCCAGCGGTCCGCATTGAAAATGCTACAACTATACTACAGCTTACCTCTAACATGATTGACATTCAACTTGGAATTATTACCCCACTTCAAAGATATGAGGCCCTTAAAAATTACCTGTCAGCACTAAACATCCGTGACTTCGGGCGATATATACAAAAGCCTGCCAATCAACAGCGCAGTTACAGCCCAGAAGAGATTGCAAACAGGGCTTTAGCAGGGATTCCTACTCCACTTACTCCGATGGACGATTTGCAGGGATTTATTGAATACGCCCAATATATCATAGACACTGACGACTTACTTGGACAGTTTAGCCAGGACCAGGCTATCGCTTTAGCTAGTAAGCTACAAGAAGCGATGCAGATGCAGCAAGCCATGGAGCAGATGGCAGCACAGAATGCAGTGGTGAGTCAGATGCAATCAAATGCACAGCAATCAATGAATCAGGTTCCAGTGGGTGGCGGCCAGGCCGTTCAAGCCCCAGTACAACCTGAATAAAATTTGAGGCCCGAGGGCCCACCGACCTAGGCATGTCGTGCTAAACTGCCTACCTTTTTAGTATATTTTGTGCGCACAGTGTGCTATAATGATACTATGTCAAAGTTTAATTTAACAGACGATGAACTGGATATACTAAGGGACGCTATAGATAGTGATGCCTATAAGGTGTTTATTAAAATAGCCCAGTACTACTCATCCGAGCTGTCTAAAGACGTGCTAAAATATACATTAGATGATTTAAGTGAAAAGGCTTTAGCGGAGCTAGCTTTCAAAAAGACTAGAGCTCAAGGAGCCGAAAAACTACTGCTGGAACTTCGCGCTGTCCCAGCGGTAATTAAACAAACAAAATAAGCGTGTGCGGTTAGTGGCGTTAAACACTGGAGGATACTATGGATGAAAATAATAGCAACAACAGCGGGCAGCAAAGCGAAAGCCAAGACATGTCCAATCAGCAAGACGACTTAAGAAATCTTAAGGCCGAAATGCAGCGTAAAACTAGCAATCTTGACGATAAGCTAGCTCAGTTAAATCAGAAGCTTCAGCAACTAGACTTACTGGGTAATAACGTACAGATGCAACAGCCTAAGCAAGATAATAGACCAGACCCAATTATGGAGCCAGAAGCTTATGAAGCTTACATGGAGCGTAAATTGGAAGCGAAAATGAGTCAACGCCTTGAGGCACAGCAGCGTCAGCAAGCAGATATTGCAGGTCTAGTAAATAATTTCCCTGAGCTGCAAGATTCAAATTCAGAGTTGACACAGCAGGCTATTTCGATATATAATAACCTAAGTCCACAGGAAAAACAAGCCCCCGGAGCATATAAGCTAGCTGTACAGTCGGCAGCACTGGAGCTTGGTATCTTGCCCAAGAACAAGAGACAAACTGCTCAGAATGAAAGGAGCGCACGGGATGAATCAGACGACATTGGAGCGAGAACTTCGAATACTTCACGGCCACCTCAGAAGGGCGGAAAAACTAAAATTGATGATGCAACTTTGGCATTCGCTCAAGCGCTGGGTAAGGACATTAATGACAGCAAGTATCTTGAACGCCTCCAAAAGTCCGCAAGCCGTGGTACATGGGGAAAATTTAAATCCAAAAATGAGTATTAATAAAAATACAAAAGATTGCAAGGAGAGTAGTTTATGTCTTCTGACAAACAAATAAAAACAGGTGGGCGCGCCCCGTTGAGTCAAAAAGGTGGCGCAGTAAAAGAAATGGCAAATAAATTCGGTTCCGACGAGTTTGCAGTACCCGAAAGCGTGCAGGCTGAGATGAAGGCTAAGGGACTAGTGGGCCGCTGGATTGACGTGGCCCAACTAAAGACTCGTGGTGGGTATCACAGACACGGCTGGACACCTATTCAGTTTGATTGCCTCAAAGGCCAGAAATCAAACCCGTTTGCCGACAGTTCCATGGAAGGGTTCCTAATCAAAAATGGTATGATTTTAGCAGTACAGACCGAAGAGTACGTGCAAGGTAGGCGAGAAATGAACAAGCGCCGCGCCGCAATCCAAGCTGGCAGACAGGCCTCTGAAGAGTTTAAAGCTCACATTAAGTCTGTTAAAGGCGCTAAAGTTGTAGAAGAATCAGACGACGAAGAATAAAATAATATTGCCGGGAGGCGGAATTAGTCATAATCCGCAGGGAGAAGACAATACCCGGGGCCGAATGTGAGGGTAATCACCGTAAGGTTGAACCTCAGTAAGCCCAGAGCCCCAGTGACGAGGGGTCCCGGCTACCTTTTAGGCGTTAAACAGCCGTAAATCCTCCAAAAAGTGTGGTATAATATAGTAAGTGGCCTATTACAGGCCAATAATAACCATATTTAGGGAGATTATGTATGGCCAATAAAGACCAAGCCGTAGGATTAAAGCCTCACGGACGTGTTTTGAGACAGCGACCTTACGTTGCAGGTTCTGCGGTATACCAAGGTGATGCCGTTGCCCTAGCTGCTGATGGTCAAGTTGACCCCGCTTCTTCAGGGGCGTTAATCGGAGTTGCACTTTCAAATGCAGCCGCTGGTGAGAAAGTTATCGTAGCTGACGAGCCAAATCAGCTTTTTGAAGTTCAAGCTGATGAAGCAATTGCTTTGGCTGATGTTGGATTGAATGCAGACCTTCAAGGTCATGCTGCTCCAAGTACTGCTTATAAGCGTTCTGGCATGGAACTTGATTCTTCAACTAAGGCCGTAGATTCTACTCTTGTAGTTCAAATCCTCGGTATTGTCGAGCAGGCCGACAACGAAGCAAACGCCGTAAATAACGACGTAATTGTTCGAATCAACGTTCACCAACTTAACAACGCTGGCCGGGCTGGCATTTAATTTAGGGAGTTAAAATATGTTTTTACGTAATAACTATAGTGATTTATTTGGCGCTTCGATGCTCCCCGTTTTGGAGGAGATGTTCTGGAGTGAAATCGACATGCACCCCGGCGTTCGTGATAGAATCTTTAAAACAGTTTCTACTGACCGTGACATTTGGCAGTATTCTGAAATGCACGATATGCCTATGTTTGAGCAGGTTCAAGAATCGCAAGATTACACTTTTAAGCGACCTCTTGCCGGCGTAAACAAGACGTTATCAATCAACAAGTATGGTCTTGGATTCTCTATCAGTGAAGAGGCTGTAGACGATGGTAAGTTTGATTTCATTAGCGATGCCATTAAGAAACTTGCACGCTCTGCTCGAGAGTCTCAAGAAGTTGCTGCAATGAACATCCTTAATAACGGCTTTACTACTGAAACTGCTGCTGATGGTCAAACTATCTTCTCCACTGCTCACACACTTCCTTCAGGCCTTACTTTCCGAAATAAAGCTTCTACTGACGCTGATTTGAGCCCTGGTTCACTTGAGTCTGCCCTTATTGACTTCGAAACTCAACAAATCGGCGATTCTGGAATCATCTATAATATCAAGCCAAAAGTACTTCTTGTACCTCCTCAACTAAAGCGTTACGCTATGGAATTAATCGGTTCAGAGCTTAAGGCTGATACTCCTAACAACAACATGAACAGCTTGGCTCAAGATGGTCTTACCGTTGTTAGCTCACCACACCTCACTGATTCTGATGCTTGGTTCCTACTTGCTTCTCCTGAGCAGACCGGCCTTCGCATCGTCAATCGTAAGCCTCTTGCTACTAAGGCTTCTGGACAAGACGTTGGATTTATCAACGATTCTATCCTCTACAAGTCTAGCTACCGAGAAGCTATCGGCGTAACTCACAGCTACGGACTATTCGGCTCTACTGGAGCTTAATCCGAAGTTAACAACTAGCGCTATAGGCTAAAATAAAGGGCTCTGGCTAAAAACCAGGGCCTTTTTCTTGTTTTTATTGCGGAAATATGGTATAATATAGGTTAGCACCCACCGCCTATAGGAGGGCCCAAAATGGCCGTTACACGAGCAAAAAACGTTATCCGCGTGTCTGCCGATAATGATACAATCACCGGACTTTCTGGAATAATCGAACATGTATCCCTAAACGCTGCAGGGGACACTGCCACAGCACATATCCATATCGGAAGTGACTCTGGAATGATTTTGTGGTCCTCAGGGATTGTAACTGCTGGTAATAAGTCGTCTAGCGAAATTGGGCTTAGAGTAGACATTGACGACACCTTGCACATTAACATGACGGGGACAGCTCCGGCCCTATATTTATACTTAAAGCCAGAATAAAAAGCTATGGCTAATAAGGCTAACGCGAACACATTTTTTGTTGATACAGCTTCCAGCAACGCGGTAGCGGAGTCTTTTATTGCCGAAAAAGATATACTTTTACAAGGTGTTATTTACACCGGTGAGGCTAGTCATGCGCATGTAGACTTAGCAGATTTAGCTTACTCTAACGGTGAAAATAAGGCCGGTGATAAAAAAATGCACTTACACGGAGTGGCAGACTCCATGCAACATATTGACCTCAGCGACTCCCCTATAAGATTCCCTAACGGGATTTGGATTAGCGCGTGCGTAGGATGCGAGATTACTTTAATCATTAAACGTAAGGGATAACAAACTATGGCGTATCAAGTTATAGATTTTAAAGACATCCAAGATGCCATTATAGAAGAACTCAAGGTTCAGGCATCAGATACAGTTACCCTAAATAGAGTCCAGCGTGTAGTCAATCAAGTGTACCTACAAGAAGTAGTCCCATTTGCTAGATGGAAGTGGCTAGAGGGCTCTTATCGCGTCGTACATAAGTCGCGCTATAATGCCAGTACAGTAACAGTAGTTCCTAATACAAGCACTGTTGTTATGGCAGTTACACCGGCGCTGTCTTATGGTTCTTTTGCTGGCAAGAAATTTGCAGTTGACGGCTACAATGAAATTTATTATGTAGAGTCGCATACCGCAGGGTCAAATACATTAACACTGAGCACTGAATATACAGGCAACTATTCAATTACCGCTGGATTTAAGATTTGGACTGATGAAGTAGCCTTACCTTTGGACGCTAGGGAGACTGTCTCAGTTTGGCACAATTTTCACTCTAAGCCTATGGAAGGTACGGGGTTACAAAAACTACGTTCGTTAATGGCCTTAAATCCAAGGGCCGAAGGTTATCCAAGCCTTTACTACACAGGGGACTTCAGTTCACCCACAGAAGATGAGTATGAAGCCACTCGCTTTAGAAAAATGCTCATACACCCCTCAATTAATAAGACCGATGTAACATTACACATTGATTACGTAAAAGAAGTCACTGCATTAGAGCTTGACGGCGATGAACCCATCATGCCTGTCGAGGATAGGATTGTATTAGTATACGGCGCGTTAGCTAGGCTCTGGAAGTCAGTAAACTCAGACATCGAGCAAGCCCAGCTAGCGAAAGCCGATTTTATGAGTAAACTTGCTAGGATGGCAGGTAAAGTAGAGGACTCTCAGGACCCTCCAAAGTTAAAGCCGGATTCAAGTTATGTACGAACTAGACGTGCCCCGCGATTTTCTCCACAGGGTCATAATGTTACAGGCGCAGGCGGAGGCTCAGGTTACGAACAGATATCCTATTTAGAGGACGTGACAATTAAGGGCGCTAACGTAACGGGGGCAATTACTGTTGTTGACGGGGTGACCATTGACGGAGTGGACATATCTGCGTTACAGGAGCAACTAGATGTGCATGAAAGCTCTACCGATATTGTACATACAGCTTCAGCCATAGGCTTTGCCCCAGCAGGTAATATAGAAGCCGAGGACGTACAATTAGCCTTGGTTGAGTTAGACAATGAAAAGATTGCCAAACCATTAAGCGCCACGGATAACGCCGTAGTCCGCTTTGACGGCACAGAGGGTGAAGTACAAGAGTCCTTAGTAGTAATAGAAGACGACGGCGGGATAAATGTCAATACCGAGGTGCTGCACACACCGTTACAGACAGCCTTTATAAATAATGACGTACTTTCACCTGCAGTTATCTTCACTTTCCCTGTAAGCGATTTTTCTGGGTGTATTGTGGAATATAGCATAACTAGGGGCGCGGGAAATGTGGAAATAGGTCATATTTATATGGCTACTGACGGGGCCAGTGTAGCCTATACTCCAGTAGGGACGTCTATAGGGGCAGTAGGTATAACCTTCTCAGCTGATATAAGCGGCTCAGACATAAGACTGTTATACACAAGCACTAATAGCGGTGAGACCGGCGGAATTAGATATATAGTTAGGAAATGGATTTAAAAATCTGATATAATAACGAATGGGGGAATAGAACCTATGAGTAATGAATTTAAGCCTAAAAATGGAATAATTATACCTACAGAGACCGCAAGTACGGTACCTTATTTAGACGCCGACAAAAAAATAACGTCAAGTGCAATAACCCCCACCGAATTAGGGCACTTATCAAGTATTGATTCAAATATACAAGACCAATTAAATGCAGTTACCGGCAATATAGGTACCCTACAATTTGACATCCACACTTTACAATTTAATGTAGTTATCCTACAATCTGGCGTTGGCGACCTCCAGACTGCTGTGGGGGACTTAGGTACAGACAAGATTGACGTCACAGAAAAGGGCGCAAATAACGGTGTAGCCACATTAGATGCGGGCGGTAAAGTCCCAGTATCTCAACTTCCAAGCAGTGTTATGGAGTATAAGGGGGTTTTTGACCCCGCTACAGCCACTTTTACTGATGCAGCAGGAGACGCTGGGGATGTATGGCGCGCAAATGCTGCCGGCTCATACGACGCGGGCTCTGGCCCCATTACATATGCAGTAGGTGACTGGGCCGTACACAACGGAACAATTTTTGAATTGTCGCCAAACTCCAACGCAGTCATGTCTGTAAATGGCGAGACTGGCGTAGTAGTGCTAGATAAAACTGACATAGGACTAGGTAACGTAGATAACACGTCGGACGCCACTAAAAACTCGGCTACGGCCACATTAACAAATAAAACAATCTCAGGTTCCAACAACACTTTATCAGATATACCCCAGTCGGCAATTACAAATCTATCGACGGACTTGACTTCAAAAGTAGATAAATCCACATTTACAACTAAAGGCGATTTACTAGTAACCACAGCCGCATCCACTGTTGATAGGTTAGGAGTGGGGACGGACGGTCAAGTACTAATAGCGGACACAGGTTCGGCAGCCGGCGTTAAGTGGTCTGACCCTACTGGTGGCTCTGGTCAGGGCGGTATTAACTATATTACCCACTATGACGGAAGCACACTTGGCGACTGGATTACCTATTACGACTGGACAAACGTAGGTCCGAAACCTGTAAATGGAACTGGTTCAGGACCGTTAGTTACTTTTGTTTCATCGACAGACTCGTCTATGCGCGGAGCTAATAACTTTTTATTTACTCATGATGCAGCTAATAGACAGGGGCACGGTTTTAGTTACTTAATGAATATCGACCCAATCGACCGAGGTAGAGTATTAAGATTCCAGTTTGACTACAGGGTAGCTTCAGGCACCTACGCAGACGGTGACCTCACTGTTTGGTTTTATGACGAGACAAATGATACGTTAATTCAAGGCGCACCTACCGCGATTTTGAACTCAGGCCTAACTGAGCGATTTCAGTCAGAAGTTCAAATTCCTATTAGCTGTGCGCAATTGAGGGCTATTATTCATGTATCTACTACCACAGCAACAGCATACACAATGCGCTTCGATGATTTTTCGTTCGGTCCACTTGAAAAG
>Ga0172362_10004646_pt1 | contig 11903 bp, 14 predicted proteins | sample LakKivs1_kivu2a2_FD_114534 | JGI IMG/M metagenome (GOLD analysis project Ga0172362, IMG submission 114534) | Sediment microbial communities from Lake Kivu, Rwanda - Sediment s1_kivu2a2 | ecosystem: Environmental > Aquatic > Freshwater > Lake > Sediment | place: Rwanda: Western Province, Lake...
CTTGTTGTTGTACTCAACCTGCATCAGCTCCAAAGCATTGGTAAGCTCCTGTCCGTATGCGTTGTATTGCTTCATTGCCGTGTCATACTCAGGCATAGCCATAATGATCTCATCCCTGTTTATATGGCCTGTCTTCAATGACTGTGCTATTCCATCCTGTGCTGTGAGTACAAGGGCAGCAAACAGGAGTACTCCAAATACTTTCTTCATCGTTGTAGTTTTCAATTTAGTGGTGCAAATTTAATTATTTAATTCTTATAACCGAGTTTTTGTAAAACCTGGTCGGAGAGATCATATCGCGGATTGGCAAAGAGAATATTTGATCCGGCCGAGGTGTCAAAGATAACGGCATAGCTGCCTTCAACTGAAATCTCCTTTATAGCTTTGAGTATCTCATCCTGGATGGGTTTAACGAGCTCTTCGCGTTTCTTGTACAGCTCACCCTCCATCCCGAAGTATTTGTTCTGAAGGTCCTTCACCTCCTTTTCCCTGGCTATGATGGCGTCTTCTCTTTTCTTTTTCTGATCCTGTGAGAGCAGTACCACCTCTGCCTGGTAATCCTTGTACATCTGTTCCACGGCTGCATAGCCGTCAGCAACTTCCTTCTCCCATCCTTCAGACAGTTTGTCAAGCTGTTGCTGGGCTGCCGTGAATGCCGGGATATTGTTACGTATATACTCGCTGTCAACAAAAGCGAATTTCTGTGCCATGCCGCTGAACGTGGCTGTGAGCACGAGCACCGTTAATGCAATAATCTTCTTCATAGCTTTTTTATTTTACTGTATTTATTCTCAGAACTGCTGTCCTATTACAAAGTGGAACTGGCTTCCCCTGTCTTCCGAGGTCCCGTTGACCGGGTTGTCAAACCCGTACCCCCAGTCTATTCCGAGGAGGCCGAACATCGGCAGGTTGGCTCTCAGTCCTACCCCGGCAGAACGCGGCATCCTGAACGGGTTGAACTCTTTCAGGCCGTACCATGCCCTTCCTGATTCAAGAAATGCCAGGCCGTATATAGTGGCCTGCGGGTTAAGGGAGATAGGATACCGCAGCTCAAGCGTGAGCTTTGAATAGACGTTACCGACCTCAACCTGGCGGTTATCTTTAATGATAACAGGTGTAAGTGATCCGTTTGTATAACCTCTCAGGGCTATTACTTCGCGGCCATAGAAACTGTAGCCGGTCATACCGTCGCCTCCAATATAGAAGTTTTCAAAAGGTGACGGCCCGATATCCTTGTTGTAGAAGCCAAGGTAACCGAAAGCTGCCCTGGCATTCAGCACAAGTTTATCATTTGATGACAGCGGGAAATAATAGTCGGCTTTGAATACTGCCTTATAAAATTCAATCCATTTGTATTTTTCCTCGTCAGTGGCATTTGAAAAGTTCCTGCCACTGATTGCCGAATACGGCGGGGTTGCCTGGAGAGACAGGGTAAAGGTTGAACCGCTGCGCGGATATATTGTATTTGGCCCTGCCGAGAATCTTGTCAGTTTCGCGGTTAGTGATGCAAGGTTCGAATTACCATTAGTGAACAGGAAGTTATAGTATGTATAATTGTGCATCCCGTATCTCTGGTAGCTGGCTTCATAATAGATTGAAAAATAATCATCGGGCCATGAAAGTCTCTTGCCAAAGCCTATTGTAGCCCCGTCAATGATCATATCCTGTCTGCCGTCTGCTCCTTTCTTTTCACCGTTGGTCATCAGTGAACGGTAGTATGACAATGAGAGGGTATTGGGCTTCTTGCCTCCAAGCCATGGTTCGATAAATGAAATATTATATGACTGGTATACCCGGCCGTTTGACTGTGCTCTTATCTGCAGTGACTGTCCGTCACCGGACGGATAGGGTCTCCATTCATTCCATTTGAAAAAATTACGCATAGCGAAGTTGTTGAATCTTACTCCCACAGTACCAACAAGCATGCCGGCACCCCACCCGCCGGATATTTCGAACTGGTCATTGGCTTTTTCCTCAAGCGGATATAAGAGATCAACTGTGCCGTTCACCTGGTCAGGAATAGGTTGCGGGTTAATCTTCTCAGGGTCAAAGTGGCCCAGCACAGCCAGCTGCCTGACCGAACGGATAATGTTTTCCTTGCTGAAGAGATCGCCGGGCAGTGTATAGAGCTCACGGCGTGCAACATGTTCATTAGTCCGTGTATTTCCGGTGATTATCACATTGTTAAGATTGGCCGGTTCACCCTCATATATGCGTACCTCAAGATCAATGGAATCTCCTTCGATATTCTTCTCAACAGGAGTAAGCCTTGAAAAGAGATATCCGTAATTAAGGTATAGTGAGTTTACAGCATCCTCGTCTTCAATGAGCCTTTTGTTGATCATGGTCTGGTTATAGACCTGCCCGCTCGGGAAGTTGAATACCCTGTTAAGCTGATCCTTTGTATAGATACTGTTCCCCACCCAGTCAACATGCCTTAAATAATACTGGTTTCCCTCGCTGATCTTAATGATCATCCCTATCTTGCCGTTCTCTATCTTGTACATGGAATCACTGAGCACACGAAAATCCCTGAATCCGTTCTCATTATAAAAGTCGACCAGGCTTGTGCGGTCTTCGTCAAATTTATCTGCTATATATTTCGATCCCTTGAAGATATTGAGGTCCTTCTGTTTTGTGTTCTTCATCACCCGGCGCAGCCTCTTGTCCGTAAAGAACTCGTTACCATCGAATTTTATAGTTTCGATCTTTACCTTTTCATGTTTGTTAACGATGACATTCAGTATCACGTTATTGGGCATGTCAGGGTCATCTTTCTGAACTATTGTCACCTCGGTATTGAGAAATCCCTTTTCAACATAATGGTCTTTTATGGTTTTCTCGGCCATGTTGAGAAGGTGTGCCGTCACCTGTGATCCTCCCGGCAGGTTCAGTTTCTCAAGCAGGTCTGTTTCTTCTGATTTTCTTATTCCTTCAAACTTGAGTGATGAAAGGCGTGGCCTTTCCTGCAGGTATATATTGAGCCAGACATTCTCGTCCTCCTTGTTTGCTATGGTTATCCTGACATCAGAAAAAAGGCCCTGGTCCCACAGTTTCTTGACAGCTGCAGTTATCTGTTCACCAGGTATTGTAACCTTCTGTCCGATTCTGAGGCCTGATATACCAATCAGGGCATTCGGCTCGAGGAATTTAACTCCCGAGATCGTTATTCCGGCAATAGTATAATCTTCAGGATAAAGGTAATTTACATATTTATCATCTGTCTGACCAGTGATATTGGTACCTGTCATAAACAGAACGAAAAGGAAAAGAATCCCAATTAATTTTTCTTTCTTCATCTCAGTTGTTTTCAGCAATCTGTTCACTGGTCCTGCCATATCTCCTTTCCCTTTTCTGAAAATTGGTTATAGCTTTATAAAAGTCCTCTTTACCAAAATCGGGCCAAAGTTTTTCGGTAAAATACAGTTCAGTATAGGCAAGTTGCCAGAGGAGGAAGTTACTGATGCGTTTCTCCCCGCTGGTACGTATCATCAGTTCGGGGTCAGGAATATCCGATGTTTCAAGGTAACCTGCCACTGTCTCTTCATTAATATTTTCATAGTTAAGACGTTCTTTCCTGACATCAATGGCGATCTTACGGCAGGCTTCAGATATCTCCCATCTTGAAGAATAGCTCAAAGCGACAACAAGTTTAAGCCGTGTTCCCCCTGAAGTTATCCTGATGGTTTCAAGGAGTCTCTCCCTGACTTTCTCAGACAGGCGGTTTATATCGCCAATCACTTTTGTGGATATCTGGTTTTTAAGAAGCGTCTCCGTTTCGTTATTCAGGGAATCGACCATAATATCCATGAGGGCTGAGACCTCATCGTCAGGTCTGTTCCAGTTTTCTGTTGAGAATGCATAGAGAGTAAGGTAATTTATCCCCAGTTCAGCGGCTGCTTCTATCACCTTACGGACGGCTTTTACGCCATGCTGATGGCCGTAGATTCTTTCTTTTCCTCTTCTCCGGGCCCACCGGCCGTTGCCGTCCATAATAACAGCAACATGCCCTGGCAGCCTGCTCATATCTATTTGATCCTTAAAAGTCAACTCTATCTCTTACGTTTTTTATCTTTTTCCACCTCTGCAAAAGCCGGGCAACCTGCAAGCCTGTTATAGATCTTCCAGGTCACCGAGACGCCCATGAAGCTGTACCAGTCATTGTTGTGCGTCCAGGCACTCTGGCCAATTTCAGCCTCTTCAGTCCGGCCGTCAAATTTATCATAAAAAGTCTTACGAAAACCATATTCGAATTCAACTCCAATGTGATTTGCCACATTGACTTTGAATCCGGCAGAGAATGGTATGGAGGGGAAAGGTCTTTGTTCTGTGGCATCAGGGTTAAACACAAATGAGAGCGCAGCGCCGCCGGCGATATAAGGAGTATAATCAATGCGTCTGCTCCTGAAAGTTGAATAAGGGAAGAAATTGAACTCATATGTGCCCCCAAGCTCTCCAAGATAACCTGAAAGGGGTGTTATATAGCCAGCGAGAAGGTTTGCGCGAACAGATTGCCTCGGGTTGAAGTTATACCGGTAGAAGACGGAAACGGCGGGGCCGGGTTTATACATGACATTGAGAGGATTGAGATCACCGATATAGGTCGTCATACCCAGTGATGCTCCGTAGTCAGCGCTCCTCTGCGTAAAAGCCGGCAATGCAAGTATTATTAACAGTACAGCTGATATTGTCTTTCTCATTCTCCGGGTCACTATAATGAACTGAACCTTAATGAAGGCAATCCGTTCCTGGCTGTTTTGATCCTGTAATTAAATGTAAAGCTGAAGGTATGATAGACATCGTTCCTGGCAGACCACTGTGAGGTATACCCGTCAAGGTAATCAGAGAAGGCATAGCGGCCAGCCAGCTCAATACCAACCAGAATATTAGGGTCAAGGGCAAGCTTAGCGCCTACTCCAAGCGGTATGATGGCAGTAAAACCGCTGGTTTGCATATCAGGTTTTTCTGTGGCAAACTCTTCATTGCGCCAGAAAACATCATATCCAGCGCCGCCAATCCCCGTGAACGCATACCCATCAATGCTGTTCAGGAAATCTCTTATCCGGTTTCTTCTCAGGCCCCTGTGGGTTTGAAAAAGAAAGCTGTTGCGCTCACGGTTCCTGACAAAATAATACTCGCCGGTAAGTGAAGGTTCAAAAAGATTGGTAAATGACTCATAATTCCTTGTTTCATTTGATCCTCTTGCATCAGTGGCATGAAACATGGCATATGTAAAAGAAAGGCGTGCTGCAACATTGTCAATAATGAAATATCTGAAGGCACCATTGACGTTAAACATTGTCTGTCTGAAAGTTATATCTTTCAGCCCGATTGCGTTTTTTCCAATGGTAAAACCTCCGATGTCGCCGTAGAACTGTGATGTGCCCAGTCCCGCCGTTGCCTCATATCTCTTCATCTTCCACAACTGAGCAGTGGTGTACGGCGCAAACATCAGCACCACCATACTTAAAAGAATGAGCCGTTTCATTATCAGTGTTCCGGAAGTTCAGGCTACAAATATAAGTAATGTCTAATATTAAAAACTTAAATATTCCTTAATTATTGTCAGTTACGCGGGTCAGCGCCCCACATCAGTTTGGTACGGAGTGTGCTGAAAAAATCATTTCCGGCTGTTGTGACAGTCTTCAGTTTCAGCCTAGACTGCATGACTTCAAGTCTTGAACCAAGAGGCACTTTAACAGCCCTTGAGTCGCATGTAACCATGCATTCAGTGCTACGCCCCCCGGTCTCCATAATGACGATGCTTCCTCCGGGGACAATAATAGGCCTTGCCGTCAGGTTGTGAGGAGACATGGGCGCAATGATTATGCTCTCGTCAGTTGGTGAAAGGATAGGGCCTCCCACACTCAGATTGTATGCCGTTGAGCCTGTTGATGATGATATTATGAGTCCGTCTGCACGGTAAGTATTAAGGAAAATATTATTGACCCTGACAGTAATGGTGATCATCCTCTGATCTGCTTTCTGCACAGTGATCTCATTGAGCGCAAGGTTGTCCTTCTCTCCGAATATGCCTGCAGGATCGACTATCTCAAGCATTGACCTGCTGATGATCTCATAGTCGCCGGAACAGAGGAGGTCTATAGCCTTGCCAATATCATCATCAGGTATATTTGCCAGGAACCCAAGTTTCCCGGTATTAATCCCGGCAATGGGAATGCCTCTTTCGCGTACTCTCATTGCCGTTTCAAGGAAGGTGCCGTCACCTCCAACGCTTAATACCATGTATATATCATCAGTGATCTCAGATATATCATCAAATCTTATAACCCGCTGGTCTGATGTGAAGCGGGTTCCCCCTGGCTCCATGATATTAAGGTATATGGTGGCTCCCCTGGAGTGGAGCGCATCAATAAGACGAAGCAGCCCGGCGCTGGTTTTTTCCGTCAATCCCTTGCTGTACAGGGCAATAGTTCTGGGCATCATCTTATCTCTTTACGTATTCAGATATTTCATAAGCATATTGTACCTGTCAGCATAAAAGCGGTCAAGCTCATCATTATCTGTTACCCAGGTGGTTACCTCGTATGAATACCTTTCAAATGTCCTGACTATTGATGTCAGGTCAGTGGTATTCACCTTCAGCATTATCTCAAGTTTTGTTGAGTCAGGATTTGAAATAATGTGCATGCTGAGTATTCTTGCATCATTGCTTTCAATGATCTGCGAGATATGACTCATTGAGTAATCCTGTGAAAGAACCTGCAATACTACAAGTCCACCGGGTTGTTCTATTGATGATATCCTGGCTATGCCGCTGATAATTTCGTTATAGGTTATCACTCCCTGGTAATGGTTCTCCTCATCAACCACAGGTACCACTGTAAGTTTAAACCGTGCTGCCAGTGCTATGACATCATAGATATGCTTATTTCCCATAACGCAAGGCCGGGGCAGTGACAGCGCATGGTTGCCGATAGGCTCTTCAGGCTTGTTAAGGTCATAGATGTCGCCATCCGAAATAAGACCCAGGTAATCAGTATCATTTACTATTGGCAAATGAGACACCCTGAATATCTCCATCCAGTTCAGCGCAATTTGTCCGGTATCTGAAGTCTTCAGTGCCGGAACCACGTCGGAAAGCATCTCTCTGGCAAACATTCTGATGTTCAAAAAACGATTAAAAGTACAAAAAACTATGGTTCGTTATAACTTTGCAGCTCTAACAGTAATCGCGCTTATGACAAGACTGAGTGTAAACATCAATAAAATAGCCACTCTCCGGAATGCGCGTGGCGGCAACGTTCCGGATGTAAAACTGGCGGCAACAAGATGTCAGAGGTTCGGTGCGGAGGGTATCACCGTGCACCCCAGGCCTGATGAGCGTCACATCAGGTACAGTGATGTGTATGAGATCAGGGAAGTCATCACCACCGAATTCAACATTGAAGGTAATCCGCAGAAGGATTTCGTCAAACTGGTGCTGGATGTCGTGCCGGATCAGGTTACACTGGTACCTGATGCCCATGATGCCATCACTTCAAATGCAGGCTGGGATACAAGGGCTAATCTATCGTTCCTGAAAGATATTATAGAGGGTTTTCACATCAAGGGCATCCGGACCTCCATTTTTATAGGGACTGATCCGGTGATGGTTGAATATGCTGCAAAGGCGGGCACTGATCGCGTGGAACTATACACTGAGCCTTTCGCCTCAATGTATATGACAGACAGGGATGCTGCCGTTGCCCCTTTCGTTAAGGCGGCAGAGATTGCGCGTGATCTGGGGCTGGGGCTGAATGCAGGCCATGATCTTGACCTCAATAACCTGGCATGGCTGCATAAAAACATACCATGGCTGATGGAAGTGTCTATAGGCCATGCACTGATCTCAGATGCCCTTTATTACGGCCTTGAGAACACGATACAGATGTATCTTCGTGAGCTTAAGAGAAACTGAGTGGCTGATTACTTCAGGTGTTTCTCAATTATTGACTTCAGAACCTCAATACCGACCAGGTTCTCGCCTCCGCCGGGAATTATTATATCGGCATATCGTTTTGACGGTTCTATAAACTGCAGGTGTGAAGGTTTAACCGTTTCATTGTAACGGTCAAGGACAGCAAGAACTGACCTGCCGCGTTCAACAATATCACGTCTTATAACCCTGCCCAGCCTGTCGTCAGCATCTGCATCAACGAATACCTTAATATCAAGCATTGACCGCAGACCCGGATCAACAAGGATAAGTATCCCTTCAACCACAACCACGTCAGCCGGTTTGATGGGAATGGCCTCTTTTGACCGCAGGCAGGTGAGATATGAATAAATCGGCATTTCAACCGGTCTCCCTGCTTTCAGTTCTTCAAGGTGGGCCATCAACAATGGCCACTCAACAGAATCAGGATGGTCAAAATTTATCTTCTGACGCTCCTCAATAGTGATGTCACTGTTATCCTTGTAATAGCTGTCCTGCGGAAGCACAACCACCTCTCCCGGAGGCAGCATTTCTATCAGTTTGCGTACTACTGTGGTCTTTCCTGAACCAGTGCCTCCTGCAATCCCGACAATAAGCATAAAATGATTATTTTTGTATCAAAAGTAACAAAATATCGCTATGATAAAACATATCGTCATCTTTAAGCTGACGCCGCCATATACACCGGAAGAGAAGCATACTGCCGTCATGAAACTTAAGGAGGCCTTTGGTCCGCTGGGCAACAAGCTTAATTATATCATAGAGTACCGTACCGGTGTGAATATCCTTGATGCAGATCATGCCGGAGACTTTATTATTGATTCAACATTTTCCTCGCCTGAAGACTTGAAGCGTTACCAGTCGAGTGAGGCACACCAGGAAGCGGTTACACAGGCATCCGTTATCAGAAAGGCAAAGGTTGTTGTCGACTATATCATTCAGTGAATGAATTCACTGTATCCCATACGTTTCAAACCGCTTCTGAAGGAGACCATCTGGGGAGGAAGCACGCTAAGGGAGCGTTTTGGTAAAGCTTCCAGACCCGGGGCACTTGTTGGTGAGAGCTGGGAGATAAACGGCATGACGCGGTCAAGCTCAGTAGTCGCGAACGGCTTTCTGAAAGGCAATACCCTTGAGGAGATAACGGAGATATACATGGGAGACCTCGTGGGAGACATGGTCTACGAGAGATACGGGAATGAATTTCCCCTGCTCATCAAGTTCATAGACGCACATGACACTCTTTCCATACAGGTACACCCTGACGACAGGATGGCTTCCGAAAGGCATCATGCCTGGGGCAAGACCGAGATGTGGTATGTTATTGATGCTGATCCCGGCGCAGTCATCTATACCGGATTCAGGAAAAAGACAACAAGGGAAGAATACCTTTATCATCTGAACAACAGAAAGCTTGCCGATCTCATCAATGCCACACCGGTAAGGGCGGGTGACGTTTTCTTTATCCCGGCTGGTATGGTACACGCTATCGGAGCAGGTGTATTACTTACCGAAATACAGCAGGCATCAGATGTTACGTACCGTATCTATGACTGGGACAGGGTTGAGGCCGGAGGCAAGCCCCGGGAAATGCATACCGACCTGGCACTTGACGCCATTGATTTTGACCTTGACAGGACCAACCTCATCCGCAAGCCCGCAGAGATGAATCATACCGTCATGCTTGCCGACTGCAAATATTTTCATACCGGACTCCTGCAGCTTGACAGGCCTGTAATAAAAGACTTCAGTCTCACAGACTCATTCGTGATCTATATTTGTACGCAAAGCATGGTGGTGATAGACTGTGACGGTCACCAGGAAGAACTGAAGGCAGGCGAGACAATCCTTGTTCCCGCTTCAGCTGAAAGTGTAGCCCTTATACCACAGGCGACGGCAACATTACTTGAAGTATTTATACCGAAAAAAAGTGAATGATATGAAAAATCTGATTTCCGTATTTATTATTCTGGCGTTAATTCTGGCAGCCTCTTGCAGCGGCGGTAAAGGTGACCAGGCAGGCAAAAAGCCGAAACATGAGCGCGATACGGGTTACACCGGCACCAGGTCATATATAAAGAATGATGTCAAGATCAGGGAAGTTGAATTCAAAAACGGGGTCAGATCAGGACTGACACGCACTTTTTACAAGGGGGGAATGCTTGAGCAGGAAATACCCTATGCTGACGGCAGGAAGAACGGTGAGGCAAAATGGTACTATCCTGATGGCAAGCTTTTCAGGACAACACCTTATGTAAATGATACGATCAGCGGATCTCAGATACAATACTATAAAAATGGCCGTATTAAGGCCAGGCTTGATTATGTAGACGGGAAAAGGGTTCCGGGGCTTGAAGAATACATGATGAACGGATCAAAGGTGGACAATTATCCTTCAATAAGATACAGGGTTAGTGACCAGTATGAAGCAAGAGGTATTTACAAGCTTTTTATTGAAATGTCAGACCTCTCAGAAAACGTCAAGTATTACAGGGGCGATTTTACAGGCGGACTGGTTGATATGAATGCCCTGGTACCGCTGATGCAGACAGCCACTACGGGCTATCTTGACCTGAAAAAGACAGAGGGGCATCATGCTGACTCAGTCTGGGCAGTAGCTTCTTACCTGACAGGGTTCGGGAACAGGCTATATTACAGAATAGCAATTCCACTTCCATATAAAGACTTAAATTAATCAATTATGTCAGAGATTCTGGTACCGGGCATACGGCTCACCACGACCATGACGGTAGGTGAGAATGATACAGCAGCAGTATACGGATCAGGCCTGCATGACGTATTATCTACACCGGCCATGATTGCTCTCATGGAACAGACGGCCATGAAGGCTGTTGAGGCATGCCTGAATGAAGGTGAAGGCACTGTCGGCACGGAAGTCAATGTCAAGCATCTCAAGGCTACACCTTTGGGCAAGGTGGTGACATGCACCGCTACACTTACAGGCGTTAACGGCAGAAGGCTTCAGTTTCATGTTGAAGCAAGCGACGATACGGGAAAGATCGGTGAGGGTACCCATGAAAGGTTCATTATAGAGAACGATAAATTCATTGCAAAAATAATGGGTTGATGGTCATCAGGTCAGCTTCATTTGTGACAAGCAGCGCAAAGATGAGCCAGTTGCCTGCTCCTGTACTGCCTGAATACGCTTTCATCGGGAGATCAAATGTAGGCAAGTCTTCACTTATCAATATGCTTGTCACAAGGAAAGGCCTCGCAAAAATTTCAGGCAGCCCTGGCAAGACACAGACAATAAACCATTTCATAATTAATGAGAGCTGGTACCTGGTTGACCTGCCGGGTTATGGTTATGCTAAGGTGTCGCAAAAAATGAGAACCCATTGGGAAAAGCTTTTCACATCATACATAACGCTTCGGGAGAACCTTGTCTCACTGTTCGTTCTGATTGATGCACGCCATGAACCCATGGCATCAGACCTGGCGTTTATGGAACGACTCGCACTTGCAGGAATCGCGTTTGCCAGGGTTTTCACAAAAAGTGACAAGATATCAGCGGCTGATGCGGAGAAGAACAGGCTGCTTTACGACAAGACCATGCTCAGGGTATGGGAGAGCCTTCCACCGACATTCGTCACCTCGGCACCAAAGGGAACAGGCAGGGAAGAGATACTTGATTACATTGATCAGACAATGATATTTTTTAACAGGGAAAAATGATTTGACCTTAAATATTATTTTTACAGCATCATTTATTGAAAAATTTCTAACACTCCTGTTATGATCGGCAGAGCTCCTTTTAAGATCTTCTCCTGCACTTCATCATTAAGTATAGCAGAAAAAATAGCAGACCACCTGGGCATTGAGCTTGGTAAAAGCTCGCTTACAAGCTTCAGTGACGGCGAGTTCCAACCCTGTTTTGATGAGTCTGTCAGGGGCTGCCATGTCTTTATCATCCAGTCCACTAATCCTCCGGCGGAGAACCTGA
>Ga0172362_10004649_pt1 | contig 11900 bp, 8 predicted proteins | sample LakKivs1_kivu2a2_FD_114534 | JGI IMG/M metagenome (GOLD analysis project Ga0172362, IMG submission 114534) | Sediment microbial communities from Lake Kivu, Rwanda - Sediment s1_kivu2a2 | ecosystem: Environmental > Aquatic > Freshwater > Lake > Sediment | place: Rwanda: Western Province, Lake...
GGGCCACACCTTCGAGTATAACCCGGCCGTAGAATACCTGAAGAGCTTTATCGCCCAAGGGGGGCTGGGGAAAGTCTTTTACCTCAGTGCCACGCGTGTGAACCTGGGCATCTTTCAGAAGGATATCAACGTCATCTGGGATTTGGCCCCCCATGATGTCTCCATCCTCCTCTACATCCTGGGCATGAAGCCCAGCCGGGTGAGCGCACGAGGCGCCGCCTATGTACAGCCGGGGATTGAGGATGTAGCCTATGTCACGCTGAACTTTCCCGACGGCATCATGGCCGACATCCGCGTGAGCTGGCTCGATCCGTGCAAAATCCGCCGCCTCACCGTTGTAGGCTCGAAGAAGATGGTCGTGTATGACGATGTGGAGCCGACGGAGAAGATCAAGATTTACGACAAGGGGGTGGAGGCCCCGCCCTACTCCGACACGCTGGAGGAGTTCCGCCTCTCCTATCGTTACGGGGACATCACCACCCCGGCCATCCCCGACCGGGAGCCATTGGAGATCGAGTGCAAGCACTTTCTCGACTGCATCCGCGAGGGCAAGACGCCGCGGAGCGACGGTCGGGTGGGCCTGGGTGTGGTGAGGATCCTCGAAAGCGCCCAGCACTCCTTGAAAAATGGAGGACTCCCAGAGCCTTTTCATTGGGATTGAGTCCTGATGGACATGGCGCTCCGGCTCGAAACCGAGATACGGGCCAGGGAGGCCCCTGGGCAGACCAGGACCCTCGTCGTCCTGGGGGACTCGATTGTCTATGGCTGGGGGTTGCCCTACGAGCAGAGCTTTCCCGCGGTGCTCGAAGAGCTGCTGATTCGGAATGCCGCCCCAAGGGGCCAGTGGCGGGTTATTAACGCGGGTGTCCCTGGCGATACTGCCTTGATGGGCTGCGCTCGTTATGCGCGCGATGTAGCGCCCTTTGCCCCCCAGATCGTCGTCCTATGCTTCGGCTTGAATGATGCCGCCCTACGCCGCACCCAATTCGACGCACAGCGCGAACGCCTCTGGCTGGCTCAGCATTGTCCGTGGATGCGCTTGCGCGTCATCGTGGAGAGATTCCTGCCGCATGGCGGGGAGGTCAGGCGAGAGTCCCGTCCGCGAGTGTCGCCCAGGCTCTTTGCTGCCGCCCTGGGGGAGCTTGTCCGTAGGACACGCTGTGAGGGCGCAGCAGCTTGTCTCGTATCCATGACCCCGGCCTTGGGCCAGGGGCTGACGCCACAGCAACGGCAACTGTACGAGCGATATGATGAGCTGATCAGGGAGGTAGCCAGGCGCGCGCGAGTGGCCCTGGTTGATCTGCATGATGCGCAGCTTGCGCCCTTTTTGCCAGCGACGATGCTCACAGAGGATGGCATTCACCTCACGGCCAGCGGCCAGGAGTGGTTGGCTAATAGCCTGTATGGTCACCTTGTCCAAAGGTGTTTGTAGTGGTGACATGCCCTGACAGGCACACTGCGAGCGGGTTTTATGTATTACATCTTTCATGGTGATGAGGAATTCACGCTCTCCGAGGAGGTCGCCAAGCTCCGCGCGCAGATCGTGGGCGACGGCATGGGCGACCTTAATATCACCGTCCTCGATGGCCGAAAGGCGAGCCTGGACGAGGTGGTGAGCGCCTGCAACACCCTGCCCTTCCTCACCAGCAGGCGGCTGGTCATCGTGGAGAATCTCTTGCAGCGTTTTGATCCCCAAGAGCGCGCGGGCGATAGAGCCGGCGCGCCTTCCGAGTCCGATCCGGCCGAGAAGCTAGCCGCCTATCTGCCACACCTCCCCCCCACCACGCGCCTCCTTTTCGTCGAGAGCAGGTCGCTCAGCCCCAAGAACCCCATCCTGAAAGGGGCCGGGCAAACCAAAGAAGCCTATGTCCGCGAGTTCGTGAAATCGGCCGAAGGGGAAGCGCAAAACTGGGCACTTCGCCGGGCTAAAGAGAAGGGGGCATCCCTCAGCCGCGAGGTGGCCAGCTTGCTGATCTCTCTCGTGGGGCACGACCTGCGGCTGCTGGATCAAGAGCTGGAGAAACTGGCTGCTCACGCGAACTATGCCCGCCCGATTACGGAAGACGATGTCCGTGCCCTGGTCAGCCCCACCTATGAAGATGACATCTTTGCCCTGGTGGATTCTTTCGGCTTGCGGGATCGGCAGAACGCGATGCGCCAGTTGCAGCAGTTGTTGGCCAATGGGGCCAATGAGCTTTACCTGCTCACGATGATCGCCCGCCAGTTTCGCCAAATCCTCTCCGTCAAGGACCTGGCCGAGGAAAGGCGTCTGAACTCGAAAGACATCCGCAAGGAGCTGCGCATCTCGCACGATTTCATCGTCGAAAAGCTCCTGCGGCAGGGGCGGCAGTTCAGCATGGAGGAGCTCGAGGCGATCCTACGGCAGGTTCTGGAGGTTGATCAGGCCATCAAGACGGGGCGAATCGAGGGGCGGCTGGCTTTGGAGCTGCTCGTGGTGGAACTATGCCAGCGACGAGCTGGAAGTCCGGAGCGAAGCTACCAGGGCAAGAGCCGCTCGCGCACGCGCTGAGCCAGGCGCAACTCCTCCTCATCGCCGGAGATGAGGTCGAGGTACAACTGGAGCGGATGGACCACGGCGAGGTGCTCCTCTGCCCCCGTCGCCTTCCAAAGCAGGCTCTCGTCATAAGGCTGAAAGACAAAGACGAATGTCTTGCCTTTGTCTGGGGTCCAGTGGAGCGTTCGCGCCAGTTGCTCTGGCGTGCCCTGATAATAGAAGGCCAGACGGGCCGTGTTGTTTTCCTCTTGCAGCAGGCGGTGTGCGCCGGACCACAGAGTTAACGCGCAAGGTCCCCCCGACGCCATTTGCGGATCGGCCAGCTTTCTTTCGATCTCGGCCACGTCGGCCCAAGAGCGGTAAACGCAAAAGGCACTGCGCCGCAGGTCGTAGCTTTGTGCCCAGGCATCCAGCAGGGCACCCGGATTGAGGAGGCGCAGCCCAGCGCGATTCTTGGCCACCAGGCTCATGGTGGCCAGAGCCGAGGTGACCATGCTGGCCAGCCCCAGGCTGATTCCCGCCGCCCGGGCCAGCTCGCGCATCGTCCAGGGTTTTTCCGGCTCGAGGAGAAGCGCTCGCACCAGGCGCTCGGCCTTGCCCTCGAAGGGCGTGCGCAGTTGCCTTTCGCGCGGGGATACATTCTCTTTGCCCTGAATCTTGAGAAAGACGCGAGGCGTGTCCAGGCCGGCGTTCCCGGCCAGGTCAAAGTAGCCGATACCCGCCTCGTGACAGAGGGCACGGGCCTCCTCCAAGAAATAGGGAGCCACCAGGATGGAAATCGTGTCTTCTCCGGCGCCTGAGGAGTCCGCCTGCTTGATGCGCTGGATATAGCGGGCCACGTCCTGCGGGAACCCGTCCGTCAGGATGGCGCAAAGCAGAGTGAGCTCGATCCCCGCCTTGCCAAAGGCCACACGCAGGGCAAAGCCATAGGGGCCATAGGCCCGTGCGGGAAAGCGGCGCACCCCCCGAAAGGTGAGCTGAGGATAAAGCGTGCCAAAGCTATCCAGAAAGCGAGACTGGACCTCTGCCTGTCGCGTACGATGCCTCCATGATCTCGGTTTCCGCCATGCGGGAAAGCATATCATCGGCGGGAGGAGCTGTCAACGGCTTTGGGGATTTTGACACGCCGCCCGCATCATGCCACAATGGCCGCCATCAAAAGGGAAGGGACAATCTAGAGCATGAGAGCACTCAGACTCTATGGAGCGCAAGACCTGCGCTTGGTCGAGGAGGCGCGGCCGCAGCTCGGCCCCGAAGAAGCCCTGGTGCGCGTGCGCGCTGTGACCGTGTGCTATTCCGACATTCACTACTATCGCTATGGGCGCATCGGCGATACCGTCAGCGAAAAGCCCCTCGTCTTGGGGCACGAGCTTGCCGGCGAAGTGGTCGCAACCTCTCCTGGGGTCGAGCGCGTCAAAGTGGGGGATTTGGTGGCCGTTGAGCCGGCCTTGAGCTGCGGCCATTGCCGCTACTGCCAGGAGGGCAATCCCAACCTCTGCTCGAACTTGCTCTTCGTGGGCACCCCCCCTATGGATGGCGGGCTGCGGGAGTACATCGCCTACAAATCCGAGTTCCTTTTCCCCTTGCCGGCGATGTTCTCCGCCGAGGAAGGGGCTTTGCTAGAGCCGCTCGGCGTCGCCATTCATGCCTGGGACCTGGCCAAGCTGCGCATCGGGGAGACAGTGGCCATCGTCGGCTGCGGGCCGATTGGCTTGTTGCTCATCCAGTTGGCGCGCGTCGGCGGGGCCACGCGCATCCTGGCCGTGGAGCCGCTGGCCTACCGGCGAGATTTGGCCGCCGAGATGGGAGCCATCCCCTTAGCTCCTGACGAGGACCTCGCCGCCCAAGCGGCCAAGTACACCGGAGGGCATGGGGTGGATGTAGCCATCGAGATCGCGGGGGTTGTGGCCGCCCAGGAGGAGGCGGCCCAGATGGTCAAACGCGGGGGTCGGCTAGTGCTCGTCGGCATTCCCGCCGAGGACAAACTCGTGTTAACTCATCACACAGTGCGCCGCAAGGGTTTGACCATCAGGTTATCGCGGCGCATGAAGCTAACCTATCCCCGCGCCATCGCCCTGGTGGAGCGAGGAATGGTCAACCTGCGCTCGCTGATCACCCACCACTTTCCCCTAGAGCGGGCAGATGAGGCCTTTCGCCTCGTAGAGAGCTATGGGGACGGCGTGATCAAAGCTGTGGTGTGCCCCTAATCAGGAACAGCCCTCACCCCCGACCCCTCTCCCAGTTTGGGCGAGGGGAACTGATTGCCCTTATTTACTCCCTTCTCCTCTCCCAATAGTTTTGGGAGAGGAGAAGGGTTGGGGATGAGGTGAGGGTCATGTGCTTTACTTGCTCAGTCCGTGGCACCTGAAGCCGTCGAGATTGGCCAGCATCTCGGATAGCACGACATCCGACGTCGAAGCGGCGATGATCGTGAAGGTGCGCTCGGCATTGGGGGCATCGCAGTAGAAGCGCAGCACCTCTACGGCAAAGTTATAGTCCGGTAGCGGATTACCCTCTTTGTCCGAGCCCAGGTTCGTCACAAAGGTTCCCCGCGCGAGCCAGGCTTTGTGGCCTTGCATCTGAGTCTCCACCAGGCTGGTCAACGTGCTATTGCCCTCCAGATAGCCCAGCGGCCTGTAATCCAGCAGGGCCTGCCGCACAGCTTCTTCGCTAACCTCCACCTCGCCGCGCAGGTAACGAACCTCCAACAAGGCTTTTTCCTGGTCGTTTCCCGGTACCGGGTCGAGGCTCAGAGACCCCCCATCGGCGAAGGCCTGCTGGTCGTATATATCCCATGTAGAGGGGATGGGCAACTCATAGTCGTATATGGCCTCCACCTGAACCTTGAGGGGAACGGTCACCACAGCCGTGTGTGAACCCAGAACGGCGGTCTGCCCCTCGCCGGCAGTTGCGTTGGTTGTCCATTTGCCCACAACGGCTTTATCGGAGACCTTGAAGGTGTCGCTCTGAAACCGGCCCGGGATGCTCGCCACCGGCTTGCAGTTGTACTTGCCCAGGGAGGTATTGTTCGCGTCCAGGACCTCTGCGACCACCTTGGCTTTCCCGATGGGGTTGCCCGCAGCGTCCGAGAGATCCGCGTTGATGCGGAAATCCGCATCCTGGGTCATGATGCGCTGGGAAGGGGTCGTGAGTCGGACACGAAGCTGGGCTCCGGGTGGGAGCGCGGAAGTGGCGCAGCCTGCCAACAACACCGCGAGCGCCAACGCGAGCAAGGCTATGACTCGTTTGCTCATTTCAGCCCCCTCTGAGTCCATAGACTGTGATGAGAGCATTCATCGCTGCCAACGCAAGATTAGCGCACCCCAGGCAAATATGCAAATGCTGGCGGCTACAGTCGGCCTACGAAACGCTCCAGCCGCCCGAGAGCTTCCTCCAACTGGGGAAGGGGTACAGTATAGGCGATGCGCACATAGCCTTCCCCCGAAGCGCCAAAGGCGTTTCCCGGCACCACGGCCATTTTCTCTTCACACAACAACCGCTCAGAGAATTCAGTGGAACTGAGGCCAGTCGCGGCGATGGAGGGGAAAGCATAGATCGCCCCTCGTGGCTCGACGCAGGGTAGGCCGATGCGCCGCAAGGCGGCGATGGTGGCCTCTCTCCGTGTGGCGAATTCGCGGACGATCTCTTGGACGCAGTCCTCGCCGCAGGAAAAGGCTCCCAGGATGCCGTTCTGGGCCATCGTCGGGGCCGACATAATGATGTACTGGTGCACCTTGTGCATGGCCTGGATGATCTCGTGCGGCCCACAGGCATACCCAATGCGCCAGCCGGTCATGGCATGGCTCTTGCTAAAGCCGCCCAGCAGCACGGTCCGCTGCTTCATATCCGGCAGGCTGGCAAAGCAGGTGTGCTCGAGACCATAGACGAAGCGGTCATAGATCTCGTCCGAGATGACGATCAGATCATGCTCCTCGGCAAAGCGCGCCACCTCTAGCAATCGCGCGCGCTCCATCACCGCGCCCGTGGGGTTATTCGGATAACTCAGAAGCAGAGCCTTAACGCGAGGCCTCATCGCGATGGCCAGCTCCTCGCCGGTCACCTGGAAGCCGTCCTCAGCGCGCGTGGCCACGGCCACGGGCAAGCCATTGGCAAAGCGCACACAGGGGTCATAGGCCACAAAGCATGGCTCCGGCAGGAGAACCGCATCCCCCACATCCACGAGCGAGAGGAGGGCTGCATGAAGCGCCTCCGAGACCCCTACTGTGACCAGAACCTCTCCTTCGGGATCGTATTGCACCCCATACCGCTCGTCCAGGTAGGCGGCGATGGCCTGGCGAAGCTCCAGCTTCCCGGCGTTGGAGGTGTAGCCGGTCTCTCCTCGGCTGATGGACTCGATCCCCGCCCTGCAGATCGGTTGAGGAGTGGGCAGGTCCGGCTCGCCGATGCCCAAGGAAAGGACATCCTCCATCGTGGCCAGGATATCAAAGAACTTGAGCAAGCCGGAAGGCGGTATGGAGCGAATGCGCTCGGAGACGTAGGCCCTCACCAGCCATTTTGTACTCAAAATCATCGCTCGTCTCCTCCTGCTACTGCGGGTTGACTGCGCTTTTCGGCGGGAACGGTAAAGTCAATGACCAGGGCCTCATCCTTGGGGAGCAGCTTGGGCAAGACAAAGTGGAACGTGCTCCCCGTATCCACCTGGCTCTCCACCCATATCCGCCCATGATGATATTCGACGATGAACTTGCATATGGTCAGCCCCAGGCCGGCTCCCCGATAAGCGCGGGTGACGCTGCTATCAACCTGATAGAAGCGCTGGAATATCTTGTCCTGCTCCTCTTCAGGGATGCCGATGCCGGTATCCTTGACTGTGATGTGCATCTGTTCCCCCGCTTCCTCGGCAAAGATGCGGATGGAGCCCTCAGCAGGAGTAAACTTGATGGCGTTGGAGACCAGGTTGGTCACCACCTGCTCGATACGCATCGGGTCGGCCTCAATCAGCGGGATGGCCTCCGGAACCTCGTTGATAAGCGTCAGCCCGCCTTCCTGGGCTAGTGGGGCCAACTGCTCCACAGTCCTTTCCACCACATCATAAATGGAGATCATCTGCGGCTTGAGCTTGATCTGGCCGGCCTCCATGCGCGAGAACTCGAGCAGGTCATCAATGAGCCGCTGCAGGCTGGCTGTAGACTGTTTCACCGTGGTCAGGAAGTCGCGTTGCAGATCATTAATCTGGCCGGTCTTGCCCATCAAGATGATGTCCACAAAGCCCTTGATCGAGTGCAGGGGCGTCCGCAATTCATGAGATATGACGGACAGAAACTCGGACTTCATGCGCTCAATCTCTTTTTGGCTGGTGATGTCGCGCATGACGATGACCACGCCGCGTGCCTGATCCTTCGCGCCCCTCACCGAAGAAGCCAGGGCCTGGTAGATCACCGTGGAGCCATCGTTGCCTTCTAGGGTGATCTCGCGGATCAGAGGAGCCTCGAGTTCAGAGAGCGTCTCCTGTGCCAAAGCGACCAAAGCCTCATTGGAGACGATCTCCGGCAGGCGAACCCCGGGCTGCGGCGCTTTTAGCACGTGGAATACCTTGGCCGCGACGGGGTTCATCATCAGCAGACGAAGCTGCGGGTCAACAACGATCACCCCATCGCCAATCCCGCGCAGGACGGCCTCCAGCTCGTTGCTCTTCTCCAGCATGGTTTGATAGAGGCGGGCTGTCTCCTTCTCCTCGCGCACCAACTGCTCATAGAGGCGTGCGTTCTTGACCGCGACCACCGCCTGGTCACCAAAGGCGTCCAGCAGGTTCACATCCTCTTCCGTAAAGGCGCCGCGATCGGGGCTGGTGGCCGTCAGGGCACCGATCGCCTGGCCATTCGAGAGGAGGGGTACGCTCACCATGGAGGATATAGGCCATTGCCCCACTTGCTGGAAGCGCGCATCCTCATGAACGGCATTGATCAACACAGCCCGGCGGTTCTCGACTACCCAACCGGCGACCCCTTGTCCCACATGAAACGAGGTGCCCCACAACTCGCCGCGAGGAATTCCGGCCGCCGCCGAGGTCACCACGAACTCGCGCTTCTCGTCAACCAGGGCAATGGAACAGCGAGCGCCGTGCAACACCTGGGTGGCGTTCTCCACGATGCGCTGCAAGAGCTCGTCCAGACCCAGGGCGGAGTTGATCGCCTTGACGCTCTCCTGGAGCGATCTCAGCTCCAGGAGGCGATTGGCCAACTGGCTGGCCATGCGCTGGGCCGTGTGCGACTCGTTTTCCAGGTCCTTGGTCTTGCTCGAGAGGTTCGCATCGAGGTCGGAAATCGAGCGCCGCCAGTGTTCCGTCAGCCAGCCAATGATCAGACATCCTACCACCAGCAGAAACAACACGCCGTAACGGACGACAAACCCGCGATCGGCCAGAAAGTACAAGCTGCCCGCATACTGGTAGGCCGCAATGACCCATAACAACCCGGAGAAGAAGGAGACAAAGACAAGCTCTTTGATGAAAGAGTAGTATATGGCTGACTTGAGGGCCAGAATGGCAAAAAGCAGGTAGAACTCGCTCTGGGGGCCACCCGTCAGCCAGATAAGCACCGCGATGTAAAGGTGATCCGCCAGAAACGAAAGGGTTAGGAAAACGCGGCGTGCTTGCACGGGCAGCAGTGGGATACGCAGGCGGGCCAGAGACTTGGGGGGAAGGAAGGCTAAGGTGAAAATCAGGTTCGTCCCGGCGTAGAGCGCGATAGTATACGCCTCAAAGCTCCATCCCTGGCTCATAAGGACACTGAGCCCTCGCCAGAGCAAGAGCACCAGGATGCCCAGCAAAAGCAAACCCCACTTGGCCAGGTTCCCGTAGAGGCCCTCGATCTGAAACAGCCGCTCAAGGCTTCTGGGTGACCTGGCGACCTGACGTCTTACATCCATAGACAACGCCTATCCGCCGGGGGAGGGATGTTTCCTGGCCCAGCGCTACTCGTTGCCCCCTCCCTGGGGGCGGCCTTCAGCCATTGGCATGGGCAGAGACCATAACCCGCTGTCTGTGCCGGCATAGAGCACTCGCGGCTCCGGGCTGCTCAGCGCCAGAGAGAAGACGGACGCACGTCCCAGCCCACTTCCCAAGGGCTGCCAGGTTGCTCCAGCATCTGCGCTGAAGAAAACACCGCCTCCCGCCAGGCCCACATAGAGGGTACCGCTTATCAATGGATCGGCCAAAAGAGACAGGATGCCCTGATCGGACCAGGGACCCGAGAGAGCGCGCCAGCTTACGCCCGCGTCCTGGGTCACGTAGAGGCCCTGCTCAGTGGCTACGTAGACCCTGGTGGGCTGATAAGGGTCAACGCACACCGCGCGAACGGTCGCCCGCTGGCGCACATGCAGGGTATCAGCATCCTCTTGCGCCAGAATGGGGTAAGGACCGGCCACCGGGCTATCGGCAATGATCTCAAGCCCCCCTCCCCGGGTTCCCACATACAAAACGAGCGTCTCCAACTGCCCTTGCTGATTGGGCGACGTCCTCTTGATAATGGGCCTCTTGTTGGCACGCTCCAAGTCCGTAAGAGAAGAGCTCGCCGGCAAGGTGATCGCCGTATGGCTGCCGATGGCTAGGGATGTGGCCTGGGTCCCGGCCTCAAAGGAGCCGATGCTCAGCCAGTGCAAGTCGTCAACGCCCCGCGTGAAGCGCTCACGAGGCGACAACTTTTTGCTGGAGTCCTCAAAGACAAAACCGCGCAGGACATCGTGGGTCGTGACCACATAGGGATCGCCGCTTAGCGGGTCGAGGGCTATCGCCCTCACTCGCTCCTGGCCGAGGCTGGCGCGTGGCTGCCAGGCGAGGCCCATATCCGCCGTCCAAAAGACCATGGGCCTCGGCACAGGCGGGGACGATTCGGCTACAACGTAGGCCAGGCTGGCATCATCCGCATTGACGGCGAGATCAACCACCCTGATCTGGTTGAGGCCCACTTCGGGGAGGTCTCCACTGATCTGGGACCATTGCTTGCCATCATCCACGCTCAGGTGGATGCCGCTGTTCGCGCCGACCGCATACAGCGCGCGCATCTGGGCACTGCGGCCCACCACCACACGGCGCACCACCTGGTCCCCCGGGTAGGTGCTGACGCGCTCCCAATGGACCATCGCGCTTTGGGCTTGCAGCAGAGGGAGGAGGGCGAAGGGAAGGGCAAAACCTATCATCGCCAGGAGAACCTGCCATGCACGCAGGCTGTGCAACATCCGTCGCAAGTGGAGAAAGGATAAAGCCATCCTGGCGTGCGCCCCAGGCACCATATCGAGAATCCTTCCTTCACCGGCCAAGCCCCGCAGACTCATGCCCCCATCCAACGACAACGCTACCTCTGCGGAGGCTTCTCCGTCGCAGGAGGCACTTGAGTAGGCCCGCCCCCGCCCCCTCCTCCACCGGGATGGGCCGTGGGCACAGGGGTCAGAGTTGCGGTAGGCGTGCTGGTCGGTGCTCGCGTTGCTGTTGCAGTGGGCGTGCGCGTGCGTGTGGCCGTCGCCGTAGGCGTATAGGTGGCGGTGAACGTCGGCGTGAGTGTGGGCGTGGGCGAGGGGGTCAGATAGGCCCCAGCTTCCTGGGCGCGAGTCTGCGCTGGCTGGGCATCGCAGCCCTGGATATCAAAGATGGCCTGGTACTCCCTGAGCGCTGCCCGGTAGTCGCTCTCTCGATAGTAGAGATCACCCAGGTGAAAGTAAGCGTCACAGATGACCGCCGCCACCTTGCCGGAGAGGTAGCCGGTATCCTGGCTGTAGAGCTCCAACAAAGGGGGAAGGCACTCGGCCCAGGCGGAAACGCTGTAGTGCTCCAAGCCCAGCTTCAGGTTATCAGCCTGCGCTTTGCCCGTCTTGGCTTCCTCGCTATTCGGTCTCTCCTTGAGAGCCTTGCCGAAGGCCCTGCTGGCCTCCAAGGCATTGCTGAGCACCCCTTGAGTGACGGCCCATTTCGGCTCCGAGGACTTGGCACTAGGAGAGAGCTTGAGCTCGCTCGAGGCCAGCTCGATAAACTGCCGGCCAAGACATATATAGGCCTCATAGAGGGCATCGCTGACCGTCCCCGGGTTGTACTCTGGGTCGGTAGCACGCAGCTTTTCCAACAGATCAACGGCCTCGCGGCAGGCGCGGTTATTCAGGTCCTCTCGCGCCTTGGCATGATCCGCCTCCAGGGTCTGGCGCCTATCCAGCATCTGGATCAGCGAGGCGGTGTCCTTATAGGCGGAATTGTGCTCAGAGATACAATTGAGGTTGACCGAGGCTTGCTCTCTATCGTTTGCCTCGAGGTAGGCCAGGGCCTCATCATAGAGCTTGGCCTCGGCCTTCTCTATGCCGTTGGCCACTTCGGGGTCTTCGGGTACCAGGGGCAACAACTCGGCATAGACTTTCAGGGCCTTGCAATACTGCTGGGCCA
>Ga0172362_10004651_pt1 | contig 11895 bp, 10 predicted proteins | sample LakKivs1_kivu2a2_FD_114534 | JGI IMG/M metagenome (GOLD analysis project Ga0172362, IMG submission 114534) | Sediment microbial communities from Lake Kivu, Rwanda - Sediment s1_kivu2a2 | ecosystem: Environmental > Aquatic > Freshwater > Lake > Sediment | place: Rwanda: Western Province, Lake...
ACAAACTGCGGCAGCGCCAAGTCCTGGCCGTCCAAGGCCGCGATGGACGAGGCCAAAGCCGCGCTCAAAACCATCAAGGAGGGCCTGAATGAGGTTCTTAAGGCCATAGTTCCATATGACGAAGCGACGGAGCGCGAGCACCTGGCGCTGGCGCGGGCGTTTTACGGGACGGCGCTGAAGGTCATCGCCGCCTACGAGGCGGCCAAGGCCGAGCGGTCGGCCCTCGATTTTGAGGACCTCCAGATCCGCGCGCGGGACCTCCTCCGGAGCGACGAGCCCGTCCTGGAAGCGTGCCGCAAGCGGTTCCGCGCCATTCTCGTGGACGAACTCCAGGACACGAATTTCCTCCAGTTCGAGATCGTGGACCTGCTGGCTTCCGGCGAGGGCCGGCCCGGCCGCGAGCCTCCCCTGCGGCCCGGCGCCTTCTTCGGCGTGGGCGACCCGAAGCAATCCATCTACCGTTTCCGAGGCGCCGAGTTCGAGGTGTTCCAGAAGGCGCTCGCGCGGGTCGGCGCCGCGGGTCGCCGCACCCTGGCCGACAGTTTCCGCCTGCACGGCGGCACGGCCGCGCTGGTCAACCACCTCTTCCCGCCGCTGATGGGCGGCCTGTACGAGCCCATCGTCGGCCGCCGCGAGCAGGTGAGCGCCGCCGTCGCCGAGTGGGTGCACGTTGCGGACCCCTCCGGCGAGGGGCTGGCGGCCGACGAGGGCCACGAGGAAGAGGCCCAGCGCCTCGCGGCGCGGCTCCAGGAGATCGTCCAGAAGCAGGCCGTCACCGTCTGGGACGCCGAGGCCAAGGCCTGGCGGCCGGTGCGGTACGGCGACGTCGCAATCCTCTTCCGCCGCATGTCGTATCTTCATCTCTACGAACGAGCGCTCGAGGGCCGGCAGGTGCCGTACTACGTGGTGGCCGGCCGCGGGTTCTACCAGCAGCAGGAAGTGCGGGACGTCCTGGCGATCCTGCGGGTGCTGGACGACCCGTCGGACGACTTGAGCCTGGCGGGGGTGCTGCGGTCGCCGCTCTTGGCCCTGAGCGACGAGGGGCTGTACCACCTGCGTCAACTGGGCCCGTCGCTCGCCGGGGCGATCGCGGCGGGGAGCACCGCCGATCACCTGAACCCGGAGGACCGGCGGGCTCTGAGTCGTGCGGCGGCGCTCTTGCCCGAGTGGGCCGCCGCCAAGGATCGCATGGGCCTGGCGGCCCTTGTGGACCGGGTGGTTTTCGAGTCGGGTTACGCGGCCGCCGCCGTCGGTCGGTTCGGCGGCGAGCGGGCCTACGCGAACCTGCGCCAGATGGTGGACCTGGCGCGGCGGTTCGAGCGGCACGGCCTGACGGCCCTCGGCGATTACATCGCCTACGTGACGGACTTCATGCAGAGCGAGATGCGGGCCGAGCAGGCTCCGGTCGAGGCGCCCGGCGGCGACACCGTCCGCCTGATGACCATCCACAAGGCCAAGGGCCTGGAGTTCCCGGTCGTGGTCGTTCCGGACCTTTCCTACAGGCCGCGCGCGCGGGCGGAGTCGTGGTTCGTCCACCCGGCGACGGGCATGGCCCTGCGACTCCGTCCGGAGGAAGGCGAGGAGCGGACCTCGAGCGCGCTGGCCCTGGCGCGCCGCGCCGCCGCCGAGGCCGACCGCGCGGAGGAGTGGCGGCTCCTGTACGTGGCGATCACGCGGACCAAGGACTACCTCGTCCTGGCGTCGCACCAGGCCGCCAGAACGACATTGACGGGCGAAACATGGCTCGATAGGCTGGCGGGTGGTTTAGGGGACAATCCCCTGGCCGGCGACCAGGGCATCTCGCTGCCGACAGGCCAGACAATCACGATCCGCACCCGGCCGCCCGATGGCCAAGCCTCCAGCCGCACGATGCGCCGCGTGGGACCGCGGGGCGTCTTCGAGTCGGGCCGCGTCGCGTGGGACAGCCTGCACGACCGCGGCCAGCGCGTCTCGCGCCAGGCCGTGGAAGCGGCGCTCGGCCGGGCGAGTCCGATGGCGCCGGCCCATCGGCCGCCGCCGCGAGTGACGGCGACCGCGCTTGCCCGTTACGAGCGATGTCCGGCCGCCTACCGCTGGACGGAGGTCCTGGGCGTCGAGGAATCGGAACCGGCGGCGCCTTTGCCCGAAAGGTTGTCCGCCAGGGCCTGGGGCCTCGTGATCCATCGGGCCATGGAACTGGCCCGGTCGCCGGAGGAGGCGGTGGTCCGTCGCGCCGTCGCCGGCGCGATCCGGGAAACCCCGGCGCCGGCCGGCGGAGGAACAGAGGAACTTCGCCGGCGCCTGGCGGCTTCCGTGACGGCCTTCTGGACCGGCCCCCTCGGCCGGCGGGTAGCCGAGGCTCGCCGTTCGTACCGCGAGATGCCGTTCGTGATGGCGGTCGGCGGATCGGAAATCCGCGGGATCATCGACCTCGTCTTCGAGGGGGCCGACGGGTCGTTGGAAGTCGTGGACTACAAGACGTCGGCGCCGAAGACCGCCGGGGCCGAGGCACACGAGTTCCAGTTGGGGTTGTACGCCCTGGCCGCCAGCCGATGGGCCGGGCGGCCGATCGAGCGGTGGTCGGTGCACTTTCTGGGCACCGGCCTCACGGCGGAGCGGCCGGTGGCGCCGGCCGACCTCGAGGGGATCGAGGCTCGGACGCGGTCGGCGCTCGCGGGCATCGCCGCCGGGCATTTCGAGCACTCGGGTCGCCGGCGCGAGGGTTGCGGCCATTGCCCGGTGAAAACAGTTTGTGAGGCGTATAAATAGTGATAACATGGAGCGTCGGGCGGTCGGGCGATGAGTCCGACCGCCACCGTGCTCGAGCCGGCCTCGTTCATCACGCTGCTGATGCCCAAGAAACCGTGAGGCGGCCGGCGCCAACCGCCGCATCACCCCGGGCTGGTTCGCATCCAGTGACACTCTTACCCGTCTCCGGTATGCGTGCATCAGGCCTATCCTCGCCATGCTCGGCCACGTACCTGGCCCCGTTGGAAGGGGCATCTGTTCCATCTTCGGTGACTGGTTCAGGCGTCGGGTTCAGAAACTCCACGCGGACATTCCTGATGCGCATCTCGGCGTTCTCTTGACCGTTCACCAGCAGGCCCGGCCTTCCCTGCGTGCCGCAGGGGATTGCCGCGGCCACAATCTCCTGACCGTCCAGAAACGCCGTAATGGTTCCGGCCACCGCCTTCAACCGAAAGTTGACCCAGACGCCCTCGGGTGAGTCGGCCCCAATCCGTTGGCTCCGTGCTTTTTGTGGCGTGGCGGGCTACTTGGTGGTAAGGTTCGTCCGCCCCATGCCTCAGAAACGGCCACCACTTGAAGAGGACGGCCGTCGAAACAAGAAGGGACGGAAATCGGAAAGACGCCGATTCCCCCAGGTCCAATCTGATGCTGTCAGCAAGGTGCCGTATGCCACATAGCCGTTTCGGATTCGGAGACCGCCTGGGCATCTTCGAGCACCTGACCCCGTCGTCTCCCTCGCGTCCGCCAGCCTCATCGGGCTTTGCGGCCGCGCCGCCTCCTGGTCCCAGGCAACGGAAGGCAATGGCAGTTGCAGCCTTTGTGATCGTCTGCGGGATCATCGTATGGATCGTGTGCCGGCTGGCAGGTGGCGGAACGGGGCTGGTGAGCCTCCGGCGCTTTCCCGAGCGGGTCATGGGCACTCAGTGCGAGATCACAGTCGTCGTGCGGGCCGGCCAGGAACAAACCGCCCGCGACGCCCTCCGTGCGGCGGAGGCCGGCCTTCGCGACGTCGAAGCAAGGATGAGCGTGTTCCTGGAAGGCTCGGAGTTGTGGAACCTCAACTCGGCGAAGGCCGGCGAGAAGGTCTCCCTCTCTCCGCCGGTGATGGAGGTGCTTCGCGCCTCCCGAGCCCTACACGCGGCCAGCCACGGGGCGTTCGACATCACCGTCCTTCCCCTCGTGCGGCTCTGGAAGCAGGCCGGCAAGGACAACCGACTTCCGTCCGCCGGGGAAATCTCCGTCGCAAGAAACTCGTCCTCCTGGGAGCAGATCGAACTCCTGGAAGGCGGAGTCGCCAAGCGATCCGACTCGGTTTGCCTGGACCTCGGGGGCATTGCCAAGGGCTACGCCGTGGACCGCGCCGTGGAAATCCTCCGATCCAAGGGGGCGAACGCAGGCGTGGTCAATCTCGGGGGAAACCTGAGGTGTTTCGGTCGGCGCGAGGATGGGGGGGCGTGGGAGGTGGCCGTGCTCGACCCCTTCGGCGCACGGGAGGGGAAGACGCTGCTGAACCTGAAGGTGGGCGAGGCGGCGGTCTGCACCAGTGCACATTACTACCGCTACGTGACCATCGGCGGAAAGACCTTCAGCCACATCCTCGATCCCGCTACCGGCCGGCCGGCCGCCGCCGCCGCCGTGGCCAGCGCCACCGTGGTTGCGCCCACAGGGATGCAGGCGGACGGCTGGGCGACGGCCCTCTGCGTTCTTGGGGCGGACGGACTCCATCTTCTCCCCGCCGGGGTGGAAGCGATGCTCGTCGTGGGAACGCCCTCATCGCATACCCTCCACAGGACCGAAGGATTCAGGAAGTTCCTCCCACCAGAGGGCAATGGCAATTGACGGCCCAACTTCTCCGGCTCCCTCGCGGCGGATTGCAGATTTCCGATTGCGCACGGGGCGCCTCGGCCGGCCGCCATCATCCATGCCACTCTGTCTGGTCAACGGTCGTCTTGAAATCAGGCAGCACTACGTCGGGCAACTTTTTATCGGCAACGGCCTCCAGGTCCTTCTTACCGGGCTTACCGACCAGGACCAGCCGCTTCATGGGGCACTTCTCGATGGCCGTCTTGAGGTCTTCCATCTTGCCGGGTTCGTACCGGTCGTAATCAATGACGGAAAGGTTGTCCACGATCTTGATGAGGTTGCTGGCGCGGGTGCAGGCCCGGCAACCGATGCACCCGACCTTGCAGACCGCCCGAACGTCCTTGCCGAAGTCCTTGTTCGAGCAGGCCACCACCAGCATGCGGTCGGCCTTGAAAGGCACCATGGAGATGATGTGGCGAGGGCAGGCCCGTTCACAGGCCCCGCATCCGGTGCAGCGGGAGTAGTCAACCGTCGCCAATCCGCGGATCACGTGAATCGCGTCGAAGGAGCATGCGGCTTCGCAGTCGCCCAGGCCGAGGCACCCGTAAGTGCAACCTTGCACGCCGGCGACGAGATTGGCGCCGATGCAGGTGCGCTCTCCGCGATAGTCCTGCCTGCCAAGGCGCTCCCCGAACGTCGCCCCGCAATGGACGGCCGGACGGTACGGCCACGTGGGTTTGAGTTCAACCCCCAGAATTTTCGCCAAGGCGGCTGCGCAACTGACTCCGCCAACGGTGCACTTGTCGGGGGGGAGATTCCCCTCGACGACGGCGATCGCGTATTCGTTGCACCCGATGCATCCGCATCCTCCGCAATTGGCGCCCGGCAGGGCGGCAGCCACCGCCTCCACCTTGGGGTCAATGGCCACGTGAAGCGTCTTGTTGGCCCAACCCAGGGCGTATGAAATCAAGACCGCCAACAAGAGCATCGTGCCGATGGCCATCAGGACGATCGTTATCAGACCCATGATTGACTCCTGTGAGGGTTTTAGCGGCCGCCTGGGGTGCGGCGGAGGACGGCACGTCGGCGGGAGCGGCCGCGGCGGGCTTCTCTTTCGCGAGCAGTTTTTCCAGCCCCTTATTCACACCAGTGAATCCCATGAATGCCATCGAAAGGATGCCCGCGATGATGAGTGTGATGCCGGGTCCACGGAGAGGCTTGGGCACGTCGCAGTGCTCCAGTTCTTCTCGGATGCCGGCCATGATGACGATCGCCAGCAGGAAGCCCGCCCCCGCAAAGAACGAGTAGACCAGGGCCTTGTCCACTCCCCAGGATTCGCCCGTGATCTTCTTGGCCAACTCCAGGCACACGAACAGGATCACGCAGTTCGTGGTGATGAGCGGCAGAAACACGCCGAAGGCCTTGTAGAGCGGGGGGAAGAACTTCCGCAGATACATCTCGACGAGTTGCACCGCCCCGGCAATGAGGAAGATGTAAACCATGTACGAGAGGATGGTCAGATCGGTCTGGCGCCCCAGGACCCATGTGGTCAAAGGCGCCCCTTCCTTCAAGACGTAATACGTGATGACCCACGACAGCAGGGCCGCAACCGTGGTGACGAACGTGACGGCCGCTCCCATCCCGAAGGCGGTGTCCAGCCGGCGGGAAACGCCGATGAACGGGCAGTTGCCCACGAAATAGTGGAACACCATGTTGTTGATGAGGGCCGTGACGATGGCCAGCAGCAGCAGGCTCACGATCGTGTCCATGTAGGACTCCCTCACCTCGCGGTCTTGGCCCGCGAGTCTCGCATTGAACCCACCCAGTTGATGATGCCCAGGAGAATCCCCAGCGTGATGAACGCCCCGGGCGGCAGGACCATGATCGCCCAATCGGGCCAGCCCGCCCACATCACCCGGACCCCGGCCCAGGTGCCCGAGCCGAGGATTTCGCGAACCGTCGCAATCGCCAGCAGGCCGATCGCGTGTCCGGCCGACTGACCCAAGGCGTCGCCGATGGAGGGCAGGAGGCTCTGCTTGGCCGCGCAGATCTCGCAACGAGCAATGATGATGCAGTTCACGATGATCAGGGGGACGTACGATCCCAGCCGCTTACTCATCTCCCACATGTATGCGGCAATGAACTTGTCGGCGATCGTCACGAAGGCGGCGATGGTCAGCGTGAAGACCAGAATCCGCAGGTGAGGCTTGATGAGCCCGCGGATCAGGCTCGTGACGATGTTGGAGCAGACCAGCACGAAGGCCACCGCCCCGGCCATCGTCAGCGCGCCGCCGACGGTGTTGGTCACCGCCAGGGTCGGGCAGATGCCCAGGATCTGGCGGAAGGTCGGGTTCTCCGGCCCGATGCCGTTCCAGAACCTCTGAATCGCAGATGGCCCTCGTTCGGCCATAACGACTATCCCTTCGGCTTAATCTTCAGCATGTGGGGGTCGCCCAGGCATCCCTTGAACTCCCGCACCGCCTTATTGACGATATCGGAGACGGCTTCGGACGAAACCGTCGCGCCGGAGATGGGGACGATTCTCGTATCCGTCGGGTCCTTCGCCTTCACGGACAGAGGCAGGTTCGTGGGCTTGCCCGCGAACTGCCGGCGGAACGCCGGCGGGTCCTGAATCCTGCTCCCCAGGCCGGGCGTCTCCTTCTGGTCCAGCACGTCCAGACCCGTGATCCTTCCGGCGTCGGGCGCGAGGCCGATCAGCAGTTCGATCCGGTCCTGGAACCCGTCTCCCACCGCCCGGAGCACCCAACCCAGGTGCTCCCCGTCGGCGGAGAAGGCCTTGTACACGACCCGGCCGTCGGGGAGAAGGAACTCCTGCGTCTTGTCCTTGTCCACCGGCTTCCCGCCCGGACTGCCGACCAGTTCCGGGATCTTGTCGTACGTCTCCGCGGTCTTGTTGTCCTCGATCATCGGCTGGAGTTTGACCTGCACGGTCGCCAGGGCGGCGCCGCCCCCCACCGCCAGCGCGATCACCAGCCAGGCCTGCACCAGGTAGTGGTTCCTCATGGGGTCGCTCGCACTCTCCCGCCGACCGGCCGGGGGATCGTCCACCGATTGATCAGCGGCGTGAAGGCGTTCATGATCAGCACCGAGAACATCACGCCCTCGGGATACGAACTGAGTCTGCGCATTATCATCACCAGCGCCCCGATCCCGATGCCGAAGAGGACCTTTCCCCGCGGGGTCAGCGGGCTGGTGACCGGATCGGTGGCGATGAAGAACGCCCCCAGCAGGAGCGCTCCGCCGCACAGGTCGTGGAACACCGTCCACTGCGAGTCCGGGCTGGCCAGTTGGATCGCCCCGCCGATTGCCGCCGCCGTCAGGATGGTGGCCGCCGGAATCTCCCAGGAAGCCGTCCGCCGCAGGCACAGGTACAGCCCGCCTATCAGGCAGGCCATCGCGCTGGTCTCGCCCAGCGAACCATTGGTGGTGCCCCAGAAGAGGTCCGAGAGCCCCGCAACCTTCTGCTCCACCTGGTAGGCCGTCATGGGCGTGGCCTGGGTGATGATCTTGAGCGTGGCGTTCTCATCGCGGTAGCCCGGTGCGGCCAGGGCGGTCGTGAACGCCAGCATCACAAAAGCCCGTCCGAGCATGGCCGGGTTGAAGATGTTGTGCCCCAGCCCGCCGAAGAGGAATTTGCCGATGCCGATGGCCGCCGCCGAGCCGAGCACCCCCACGTACCAAGGGGCGGTCCCCGGGAGCGAGAGGGCCAGGATCAGACCCGTCACGACGGCGGAGAAGTCGCCCACCGAACAGGGCCTCCGCCGCGCCGCCGTCAGAAGCGCCTCGAAGAGGAGACAACTGACGACGCAGATCGCCATCTGCTTGACGGCATACAGGCGAAAGATCCAGATTGAAGCGGCCAGGACAGGCGCCAGCCCGATCAGGACATCCAGCATCATCCGCCGAGTCGTGAAGGACCCCCCGAACACGTGCGGCCCCGGCGCCACGCTCACGGCCTGTGACGCGGCGCTCGATGCGGCCGCCACGGGCGGCTGCTTGGCCGTCTCTTCCGCCATGTTTTTTCCCGTCAGAAGAAGCCGGGACACGCCTGTCCACCACCACTCCGCTCGGCGGCGTCCGGTCGTTCCGCTTCTTCCGAGTCTCTGGTTCCTAGTTCTTGGGCAGTTGCGCCTTGCCCACGCGAATGAGCTGGGTCAGCGGAATCCGCGCGGGGCAGACGTACGCGCAGCAGCCGCACTCACAGCAGGCCGTCACATAGTATCGCCGCGCCAGGTCCCAATCCTTGAACCTGGAGGCGAGGGCTATCTTGGTGGGCACCAGCCGCAGCGGGCAGACGTCCACGCATCGCCCGCAGCGAACACAAGCGGTCTCTCGCGCCTGCCGCACGTCTTCCTCTGTCAGGACCACCACGCCGCTGGTGCCCTTGGTGACGGGGGCGGACAGGGCGGGCACGGCCTGGCCCATCATCGGCCCCCCGGCCAGCACCCGGGCCGCCTGCGGCGTCAGGCCCCCGCCGTATTGGATCAGTTCCCCATAACTGACCCCGATGGGAACCAGGAGGTTCTTGGGAGTCGCGACGCCGCGCCCCGTGACGCTGACGATGCGGTGGGTCAGGGGCTTCCCGCGAAGGACGGCGCGCGCGACCGCGGCCGCCGTCCCGACGTTCATTACGACCACCCCCACGTCCAGCGGCAGCCCGCCGGTGGGCACCTCCCGCTTCAGAACCGCCAGCACGAGTTGTCTCTCCCCGCCCATCGGGTACTTCGTCTTGACCACGACCACCTGCAAGGGTGTGCCCTTGGCGGCTTTCTCCATCGCCTCGGCTGCGGCGGGCTTGTCGTCCTCGATGGCCAGAACAAGGCGCCCGGCCCCGCAAGCCTGAGCGGCGAGCATCGCGCCGGCCACGATCGGCCCGGGCGCTTCCAGCATCAGGCGGTAGTCGGCCGTCAGGTAGGGCTCGCATTCGCAGCCGTTCACAAGCAGCGTGTCCACGGGCTTCTTCGGATTGGGTGTGATCTTGACGTGCGCAGGGAAGGCGGCCCCGCCCAGCCCGACAACGCCCGCCTCCCGGACGGCCTGCACGATGGCCGAAGGTTCGAACCTCCCCGCCGCGTCTGCCGGCCACTCGCCCCCGAAGACGTCCTCCCAGAGCGCCTTCCCGGCGAGTTGGGGCCCGTCGGCCTGGATGGGAATGGTCCGCACGTGCCGCCCGTTGGGTAGCGTGGCCACCGAACCCACCTGGACCACCCCGGCGATAGAGGCGTGGACCGCAGCCGAGATGAAGGCCTCGCTGCTGCCGATCTTCTGGCCCAGCGTCACCGGTTGCCTGGGCTTTACCAGCGGCTCGCACGGAGCGCCCGTGTGCTGTAGCAGCGGGACGGCCACCGCGTCCGGCGGAGGCAGCACCTCGATCGGAACTTCTCGGGCCAGATATTTGAGGCTTGGCGGATGCACGCCTCGGGCGAAAGTTCTGCTCCCGTGAAGATTATCAATGGCAGTCGGACTCATGTTTGTTTCGTAAATACTCCCTGGTCGTCGCTTGTCAAGAACAATCGGCGATTCACTCATCTTCCTCCTGCCCGCCGATACCTCCCTGAGGCCCCGGGCACTCCGGAGGCACTGGGGTCGGCTCGTGTCGTCTCATCAACCGACCGACGATCACCGAGATCGCCATTCCCAGCAGCAGCCCACCGGCGGCGCCCGCTGCGCGGGCATCCGCCGTCGCCCCCGCCAACAGCGCACCCACCATCGCTAGGACAATCGGTGCCAGGAACACGCCCACCGACGCCAGAATCATCCGCCGGCCTGATGGTCCAGCCGTCCCCTCCAGGTTCATCCAGCAACTCCTGCAAGAGCCGCTACAACCTGCCGGTCTGTCGTGCTCGGTCTGGTCCACGATCCACCTCGGGGGAGGCGGCACGCCGGACCGTTTCCCCTCTCTTCCCGGTTCGCTTTCCACCTCTTGTTGGCACCTTCCTGTGCACCCCCCTTGTATTATACACCTCAGGAATATCAGCCGCAGGTCGGCCTACAGGGGATGGAACGCATCGGCGGCGGCGTGGATAGTACGCGCGTTACGACAACTCGGTGAGGCATAGCCTCCTATCGCTGGAGGGAAGTTCCGACATTTCCCGGATGACGTTGGCCCGCGACCGCCGCAGGCCCCTGCTCTAGGATTGTCTCTCGTTTCCATGATCCTGCAAGCCTTTTCTCGCGCCAAACTCTCACGGGGTGCGCCAGGATTTTCTGGCAAGGGTGGCATGCCTACGCCGCCTTTTGCGTAGGCATGCTTCCGGCAATGCTTAGAACATGCCCAGCCAGCAGCACGCTGGGCATCCCCCACGCTTGGGGATTCCTGCCAGCGGCCCCGTCGGCGTCGGAGGCGTCGGGCCTCAATACGAGTCCCATCTACGCCCACGTCGCCGGGGCCGCACCGACCTACTCGGCCAATGCGCCCCGCGCGTACACGGTCGGCGAAACCTGAACCGGAGACCCGCGATGCGCGTTCTCGCCTATAGCGCCGGCCGCAGGCACGTCCGGTCAGGCGATGAGGCGGTGCTTGACGCCGAAGTGCTTGGCCGCCGCAGCCAACTGGCCGTCGGCCGTCAGGAGGACAAGATCATGGGCGTGCGCCGCCGCCAGATGGAGAGCGTCGAGAACCCGAAGGGGGGAGACGAGTTGGACGATCCATTGCCGAGCGAGGTCATACTCCGCGGCATCGATGGGGACCATCCGAAATCTCGGTTCGGCCAACTGCGATTCGAACTCAACGAACAGGCGGATGGCCGCCGTTCGGTCCAGATGACCGGCGCGGACCTTGCGCGCGATCGTGCAGCACAATTCAACCGCCACAAGCGGGCTGATCGTTGGCCCGTCCAAGCGGGCGAGCCGTTGCTGCACATGGGCACTGCGCGATTCGGGACAGTAATAGGCCGTCAGAACGCTCGTGTCGAGGTAGTGCATCAGGCCCGCTCCTCGGCGCGCATAGCCAGAAGTTCCTCGGTCAGACTCTTGCCTCGGACCTTGATGGACTTGCGGAACTCCGTCAGGTCCGGCAGGCCCTTGGCGGGCGCCGCCTCGGCCGGCACGAGTCGGGCAACCTTGCGGCCGCGCCGCGTGATGACGACGGATTGTCCGCGCTCGGCGGCCTTCACCAGGGCGCCCAGCCGACGACGGGCTTCCTTCAGGTTCACGGGGCCCATACGGCGTCCTCCTTAAAGAGTACGCTTGAAGTATACACCTGACTCTAGCAAGCGTCAACGAGGCTGGTGCGTAATTGCCGGCGCTAATAAAAGGACCGAACGTGAGCCGATGGTGCCTGTGGAACCCTATTCCACAGAGGCCCGCCCAGGGCCGGGAGGCAGCCATGCTCAAGTTCGGTCT
>Ga0172362_10004652_pt1 | contig 11894 bp, 12 predicted proteins | sample LakKivs1_kivu2a2_FD_114534 | JGI IMG/M metagenome (GOLD analysis project Ga0172362, IMG submission 114534) | Sediment microbial communities from Lake Kivu, Rwanda - Sediment s1_kivu2a2 | ecosystem: Environmental > Aquatic > Freshwater > Lake > Sediment | place: Rwanda: Western Province, Lake...
CTTAGAATCTATCTGGAAAGGCCCTGGTTTTCTTCCGGGGAAGGAGAACTGCTCGGAGTTATTTTGCCGCCCGGAATAACTGTAACTCCAAAAAGACAGGCTGCTGTAACCCAGGCTGCGCCAGCAGTTTCTGCTCAGACCCGGACTGCAAGGCAGGTTCAGACGCAGGCGCAGGTAACCAAAAAGGTAACTCCATCTGGCATTTCGGTTAGCGTGCCGCCTGTGGCTGAAAAATATAAACCATACGTGACCATGTGGGGAGCAGACCCGATATGGAGGTCGGGAAAGGTAGCCCCGCCTGAATATCCGCTACCAGGAGCTTTTCCTTCTGCAGTTGAAGTCATGGGAGAACTTCCTCTTCCGGATTTGCCGGGTGAGAACAAGTTTATCGCTGTCGGTCATGAGGTTAATTATGATGAAGAACGGGGTCTCTGGTACTGCGACCTGCAGCTTGACCCCGGCCAGGCCTATTTCCCGTTCATCAGGCTGGCTCTGGCTCGATTTCAGCCTGATTCTGTAGCCGGTGCCCATCTTTCAAAAGTAGTTGTGGCTAATTTTGCCCAGATTCTCCCTGAAAGAAATCTGGTTGTGAGCTTCAACCCTTCTGCGCTGAAAGAGATAAATTTTACGCTGTCCGGAGTTTCTTATATTCAGGGTTATGCAGGCAGCGGGCCTGGTGTGGTCGAAGTTTCAATGGAAACCAAAAAGATTAATCTGCCCGATGAACTTGGCTGGGAACTTGTCCCAAATACTCTGGTCACACTTAGGCCGCAGAGGTCTGGTTCGGCTGAAACCGGGTCTTTTACCTGGAAAGGCACGCTCAAGATTCCAAAAGGAATCCAGATTAAAGATTATCGCCTTGCCGTTCGTGAATATGAAATCTTTGATACAGATGAGATCGACAGGGCTGCCAGGACAACCGCAGCCGTTATTCACAAAAAATACAAGCGCCTGATCTATGCCGAAACTATAAAGTTGCTCGACCTGTAGTCTGGCGCCCTTTTGCCAGAAAAAAGACCCCCGCGCCGAATTAGCCTGCTTTATAGCTTTATAATTTATTGCTCAGGTCAGTGATGAACTATGTTTTTGACGATGATGAACGGGCTGAAATTATAACGGGCTCCGTCCCATATGCAGGAGCGTTCGGCATCAAAATCAAGGGTAACTTTGACTGTATCATCTTTGATAATGGTAAAGTGGCATGGGATAACTATGGTTATCGGCGGTTCCATCGTAATGGTAAAGGTCCTTTCTACGGTAACAATTTCCACTCTGGAGATCACCAGTTTGATTCCAGAATAGGTGCCTTCAGGCAATTCCAGCGCCGCCAGCTTTTCCTCCCTTGCCCTGAGCACCAACAGGTCGATGGTCTTGGGTTCGGTCAAAACATTATCTGTCCAGGTCTGACGGTCCTCGCTGCGGAGATAAATCTCGTCAATGGTAACATAGACATGCTCCAGTCCATGAGCAGGGGCATCTGTCATATAGAGCTCAAAATTGGCTAATCGGTTAGGCGAACAGCTGAATTGAACCAGGAGAAGAATTAGCGATAAGGCAAGGATTGCCTTTTTCATCGCCCACCTCCTTTTCGCAGTTATTTTAGTCGAACCGGGCAGCCCCTGTCAATCAACCGATCCGCCTCATTAATGATCCGGGTAAAATTGATTTGCCGCTATTGCCTCCCTGGGGGGCAGGCCGGTTTAAGCCGCCAGGTAAGGCGATAGGCTTGAAATTGAGGTCAGGGCGGCAGCGGTCTTAATGAATTTTCATACTATTTCAAATATCCGGATGGATCAAAGGTTCCTGGCCATTTCCTCAACATATCTTTTGACTTTCTCAAGCGACGAACCAACACTTTTCCTGGATAGCCAGTCCCGGATAAATTCCGGGGCAGGGAAATCGGGCACAAAGCAGCTTCCGTATCTGGCAACTGTCCGGTTTTCGCCAGCGGGGTACAACCTCCAGAAGCCCGAGAGCTCCTTTAAATCATGGCGGGCCTTTTTGTCCAGCTCCCACCAGAAATAGTATTTTTCGGGCATAAAGTGATGGATGACAGTGTATACTACTCTCTTCCCGATCACCTTCACCACAAATTTCATCCGGTTAAAATCTGACCCTTTTTCTACAAGGGTGAGCTTTTCAATTTCCTCAAGGTACTCAATCTGTTTTTCAGTGGCAGAAAGAATTGCCCAGACCCGGTCTAAAGGCGCTTTAAACAACAAAACCGCGGATATCAGGGTCTGGCCGCCCGGGCTGGTTTCTGGCGAAGAAACCAGGATAACATTACCTGCGAACAGTTCTTTTTTCTGTTCTTCGGTTAAGCCTTTGAGGCCGTCCGGGCCAAAATCTGGAACGGTATCCTTAGGCTGCTTAGCTAATAGACTCTCTTCTGATAAAATGTCTAGAGCCAAGGGGGTCACTGGCGTTGAAGAAAGCCGCAAAAGAAAAATGACCAGGATGACAATAGGACAAAGCAAAACATGATCTATTTTACCCGGCAGAAATTCGGTTCTGAATTTCAAAGACATTCTCAAAGCCTCTTGAATTTCGCTGAGGGTCCTGTCTTTTTTAATATTTTAACAGATTATTTTAAGGACGTTAATTGTTTCCCCGGGATGGTTAACCTGTGGCATCTCAAATAATCTGCTTGACTTCCAACTCGCCGCAGGATATCCTCTAATCAGGCATGAGAGGGAAAATCGTGTAATGGCGGGTTACCCGTATGCGTTAAATGCATATATGTTAAGAAGCTAAGATCTGTAAGCCCTCTAACCCGGGCCGGGGAACACAGATTTTATTTTTAAATCTTATAAAGGAGATTTACATGAAAAAAGCGGTTATTGTTCTGACGGTCATTTTCTTTTTCTGCACCCTCATGGTTTCAGCTCAGCCCTCGGGCAAGAAATGGGAGTTCGGAGTCGGTTTTTCTTATTCGAACTATAAGTTCAGCGGGGACACCGAATCAGAGTATGTCCTCAATCTTCCAATCAGAGCTGGCTATTATGTCTGGAAAGGTCTGGAAATCGAGCCCGAGTTAATGCTGACCAAGTTTAAAGGAAGCGACACTGGTGTCGTCTTCAACGCCAACCTGGCTTATAATTTCAAGACCTCGGGCCGCCTGAAACCATTCCTCCTGGCAGGATTCGGATTCGGCAATGGTATGCCGGTTGCCAATCTGGTAGAAGGCGATTCAAGTATCACAGCTACGATCATCAACGGGGGGGCTGGAGTCAAGTACCTCGTCGGCAACTCAGCAGCCATCCGGCTTGAATACAGATACACTCATGACCATTTAAAATATGAAGGGGGCTTCTCCGAAAACCTCAATATCCATCAGATGCTGGTTGGGGTTTCTGTATTCTTTTAAACCTCGACCATCGGGCGAAGCAATACGGTTTTTTGCCTTACGTGAAAAGTTAAGCTGAGAGGGGCTTGCGTAAGCTCCCCTCTGTTTAACTTCATCTCTGCCTTTCAGTCAGGGCTCGCGGCTTGCTTTTCTTATTCTTCATACTCCGCTTTACTAATCATCCGGATAAGCAGGTGGCGAATGGTGTAGACATAAATCTTCTGCCCCTGGGATGCTGCTGGCATAGCTCCTCACGGCGGCGTCATGAATAGAGCTTATTGAAACCCGAACCGGGGCGCCGGGTTATTGACCGATCAGCCTGATTGTGGTTAAAATATCCATTGCTGCCGGGGTGGCGGAATTGGTAGACGCAAGGGACTTAAAATCCCTCGGGGTGAAAGCTCCGTGCCGGTTCGAGTCCGGCCCTCGGCACTCTCTTTGCCTCTAATTTTTTTGCAGCGATTGACTTACTGCTAATAGGACAATTTAGGCCAAAGCAGGCCAAAAGGGACAAATTTGGCTTGTTTTGGCATGGCATCGTCCCTGAAACGTCCCTGGAATTCTGGCAAAGCAGGTCGTTCTCTAAACGTACCAAGGTGCCAGCTGTCAGCAAAAGAGGATTTGGTGATGGGAACCAAAAAGTGAGGGCTTTCTCCAACCGGCTCAAAATCCGCCTGCTATTATAACACAAATTGACAGGCAGAGTGCATGGTGATAACAATTATAAGGGATTGATGTTGACGGGCATGGCGACGGCGAGAATCGACAAGTGGGGAAGAGTCAAAATTCCCTCTGATATGCTGAAAAGCTTCAAAGAGAAATTCGGAAATGAAGTCTTCGTGACCTCCATGTACGATAGGAATATACAGATATATCCGCTCGCGACATGGCATGAGCTAGCCGATAATGTGAGTAAGACAAAAAAGGAAGATGCGCTGCTCCGGAACTTTCTTATGAAGACAAACTATAACGGCCAAATCGTCAGGATAGACAGATTTAGAAGGATTCAAATTCCCGGCTTCCTAAGGAAGAAAATAAGGTTGGATGGCAGAATAGATATAAGCCTTAAAGAAGACCACTTAGAATTGATGCGTTCTTAGCCTTGTGAAGCGGGCGAAGGCCGAAAGTTCTCGCTTACGCGTTCAGGTTTATGTGAATGAAAGTGCTTGAGCAATTTCTATTATTTAGGGCTAGAGCTGAAGAATTAAGAAATACCCATCTCATCAGAGAAAGCTTCAATCCTGGGATAACCATAAAATGGGATAGAATGCGGGGCTTACGGTTCAAATCTAGAGAGCCGAATGAGGATAGTCTGCGCTCATTCTTGCTTACTTTTCGCCAATTCATATTAAATGATGAGCCTGTATTCTTATACAGAATTTATAATCTTTGTCAGAAGCATCTTACAAGTGATAAGTTGAAAAATTATTTGAGCGAATCAAGAGAAATCTGGAAAAAGGCCCATAAAAGCGCAGACATAACGTTGATATATAATAACCAAGAATTAACACCAGAAGACGTAACCGACCTTTGGATTAATGGGTACTATTTTCACAGTGATATGGATAAATTGCGTATCCTGAAGCAGCTATTACCGCACGAAAGAATGCTTATAAAGAATCAATTTCTGAATTTTTTATTAGACGCTACTCGCCAAGTTCTTTACGTGGATAATATAATTAGGGTGGCACTAAAAGATGGATATTTTATTAATATCCAAAATTAAGTGCTTTACCGTCCTCAATGAGATAAAGTAGCATTACAGGACTATTATGAAAGGCGGGTGGAGGCCGGGTTCCCCTAGGGCCCCCGGTTCATAAAAAGGACGGCTGAGGCTGATTTGGCGCTTTGAAAAAAATAATGACCAATTTCTTCTTAAATGTTATCATTAAAGCAATAAGATGAGAACTTTGTGGAATAAAGATACTGAAATCGAGTTCTTCAAAAAGTCTTTAGAGTTGACTACTGTTGGACAGCTCTTTTATAGGACATCTGATAATAGATACTTGGCTTATTGGCCCAAAGGGTATGAAGGGCCAAAAACAACGCTTCAAAGCAGAAATGCCTTTATCGGAGATTTTACCGAAAAGTGGTCTTTAAATATTTTGAAAGACTTTGCTGATAAGGCAGGAGCCTTCATAGTTCAGAATGTTGTATGCGAAGAGATTGAATTAAGTAAAAATTCTCCAGCGGACTTAGCCCTCTGTAAAACAAACAATAAGGTACAGAGAGCAGAAGATATCATAATGCTTTTTGAAGTAAAAATGTCAGTTGTGTGGAACTGGGAATTCCTTAGAAGTAAAGGTGAACTTCACTGTATTGGAGATTATACATCCCATCAAGGAAATCCAGGTTTGCTAAGATCGGATACGATGCTCAAAGCTATTGGGAAGAGTATAAATGTTAGGGTTTCTGGATTCAGAGCAACGAAAATTCCCATAGTTGTTCTTGGCAATACGCCTATCACTGAAAACTATTACGAGAAAGTAGATCACTTGAAAAAATTCGGCATAATACAGGGATTTTGGTCGCTCAATCCAGCCCCGAGAGATAATATATCGACAATTAAAAATACAAGAAGTTTTGGGTTTTTACGGATGGATTCTTATGATGAATTGGCAAAAAATCTTGATGAGCTTTTGTCTGAGGAAAGAGAATTTTTCTCTGGTATGAAAACGAAGAAACAGCTAGGGATGATAATTGAAATGGCAAATAAAGAAAACACTTATGAGAAAAAAGCTGAAAAATTCCTGTCATTATTAAAGGTCGGATAAAATGTCACGAAGGAAAGGAACAGAAACTAGCAGTTTCGGAGTCGCCGGAAGAGAAGGACACGACTCTTCCAGATTTTATAATACGCGACTATACCAAGGAATAATGCCTGAGGAAATCGAGAAATACATAGAGAATCCAGTTCCTTCTGAAGTTTTAAACCAAGTATTTTGCAAGAGTAGTGAATGTATGGATGAGATTCCAGACAACAGCATACATTTAATGGTCACTTCACCTCCGTACAACGTAACGAAGGAATATGACGAAGACTTAACTTTAGATGAGTACAGAGAGTTATTGAAAAGAGTTTTCAGCGATACGTTTAGGAAACTGGTAATCGGTGGCAGAGCCTGTATTAATATTGCAAATGTGGGCAGAAAGCCGTACATTCCGCTTCATAGTTACATAATTAAAGATATGCTTGATATTGGATTTTTAATGAGAGGTGAAGTTCTTTGGAATAAATCTTCCAGTGCAGGTGTTTCAACAGCATGGGGAAGCTGGAAATCTCCAAAAAATCCTATCTTAAGAGATATTCATGAGTATATCATGATTTTTTCAAAGGGGAGTTTTTCAAGATTTAATGATGATAAGAAAGAAGCCACTATAACCAAAGAAGAATTCTTGAAATTTACAAAAAGTATCTGGACTTTTCCGGCAGAGTCAGCACAAAGGGTAAAGCACCCGGCTCCATTTCCTGTGGAACTTCCTTATAGATGTATTCAATTGTTTACTTTTAAAGGAGATATTGTTTTAGATCCTTTTGTCGGTAGTGGAACGACTTGTATTGCTGCACTGAGAACGGGCCGCTATTTCATAGGGTATGACAATAATCCAAAATATGTAGAAATTGCGAGGAAAAGGGTCAAAAAGGAAACTCAGCAATTGAAGTTATTCTGATATCATTTGAAAAATGAGGCTGCTGCTGGTTCTGTGGTGAAAATAATGTTGGAAGAATGGACCTACAAGGACGAATGGTTTGAGGAAACCAATGTTGCCAATAAAATATGTGATTTTCTGGTAAAAAATGGTTATAAAATTACTAAATTCAGCAAGGACAAGAAGGCAAGAGGGCACGACATAGAAGCGGAAAAGGACGGGCAGAAAGTAATAATAGAAGTCGAGGGGTATCCCTCAGATAAATATGTAAGGGGTGCCAATAAAGGTAAAAAGAAACCAACTAATCCCAAACTGCAGGCAAAGCACTGGTTCGGTGAAGCTCTTCTATCTCTATTGATAGCAAAGAGCAAGAATCCCGGCTGTAAAATAACTGTAGGCCTTCCAAAATTCAGGATTTATGAGAGACTGTTAGAGGATATAAGCCTTGTAATGGAGAAATTGGAGATAGGCTATGTTTTAGTTGATGAAAATGGGAACCTTAAAGCAGAAGGTTTATAATGTGTTAGATTGCGATAGCGGATGGTCACTGGTTTTAGAAAATCATATTTGAAATTTGATTATAATAAAAAAACAGATGTGTACTTAAAAAAATAATATTTCTAAAAAGCGATTTTTGTATATCGAGAATGATAAATTGCAGAGAGGGCGAATTTTATGACTCAAGACCTAGAAAAACTAATTATATTTACAAATATGCGACAGTCAGAAGCTAAGCTTCATTGGAGTCGTAATAATTACTTCTTAACGTGCTCAAGCTTTCTGATGATAGCTCTTAGTCTATTGAAGATTTAAATCTTTCAGATTCTCATCTCGTGCTTGGGACTCATATTGAATATTGCATGGTTACTCATTCAATATAGAGGCGGTAAATATATATTTTATTGGAAGACAGAGGCTGAAGAATTATCACTTTCTAGTGAAATCCCAAGTATTTATCCAAAAAAAGTTGGTGGCCTAAAGATAAGAAAAGTGGCCTATAAGGTTAGGATTCGCGACGAGGGGAACCTTCTCTATCCTACGAATAGAGATTGCCGATAAGCTTAAAAAAGATTTCAAGAGGGGATGCGGAATATGCGGATAACAAAATAGCGGAAAAAGGCCTTTATAAATCCAAAAAAACGTGCTTAAATTATGAAAACAGGCGAAACAAATGGCAGGATTAGTTGATTTGGTGATGAAAAATCTAAGGGATTCCGGTTCGGATCCTGAAACGCTGGAACTCTGGAAATCGATAAGCAAGTGGCATGAAGAGGGCGGCCCCGATGTCGTCAGAGAAGAGGTCGCGAAAAAAATAAAAGAGGTCAAGAGTATTGCAAGGCAACAGCTCAAAGAAAAAAATAAGATAATGCCCAAAAAGAAGAAAAAGAAAACCAAGAGATGAACAGATGATAAAAGATTTGGCTATAGATAGCATCACCATTGAGGGTTTACGCGGTTTTAATAATGCTAAAATGATTAAGTTTGATAGCACTCATACACTCATCTCTGGAAAGATGGGGACAGGAAAGTCCAGCACACTTTGTGCCATTGAATGGGCTCTATTTGGAGATATCGCTCACATAAAATGTTCTGAAAGTCGTACACAGACAGAATTTATAAATGCAAATAAAATAGATCAAATAGCGAGAGTGCTCCTCAAACTGAAAGGCAGTGATGGAGATTACGTAATTCAAAGGGAAAAACACGCCAAGAAACGAGATTCTTGCTTAACCTTTTCCACACCAAAAGGAAAGTTCGAGGGTGATGTTGCCGCAAATAGGATATACTCAATATTTGGGACTTTCGAAGATTTTCATCGTTCCATTTTTCTGCACCAAGAGGCTGTGAGGGCTATCCTAACTGAAGATCCAGAAAAGAGAGACTTAGCGCTGGATAGGCTTTTCGGTCTTGAAAGAACAAGAGAACTGATGTCGGCAATTCCTCTCACATTAGTGCGAAATGAGTATGAAAAACTAGTTGGCGAGAAAACGAAACTCGAAGAAAGAATAAAAGGTGCAGCTCAGCAGGCTGAAGTGGAAATGAAGAGGGCGAGGGATGATGCATCTGAACTCGGGTTGAAAAAAGAAGACCTAAATTTCGAAGCATGTAAGAAGAGATTCGAAGAAATCATCAAAAGCATTTCGTGTGCCACCAACGATTGCGGAATCGAACGGCCTTCATTTTTAGAGCCATCTACTGAAGATGATATTTCTAAAGGGCTTAAGAAAGTAAAAGAACTCATCAAAAAATGTAGAATGCAAATAGCTGCTACGTCAAAAATCGATGAACTTCAGAGAAACCGGAGGCTAATCACTGAAGCCAAAGGAAGATTAGAAGATGCTTTGACTGAACTCAATGAAGCCACAGAAGAATATGAAGGGATGAAGATGGAAGTAGGCACAATAGAACAAATAGAAAAACAGGAAAAGGCTCTTAAGAAAAGAGAGCAGGAACTTAAGAATGAAAGAGAAGACATTGATAGCACATCCAGGCTCGTCGCAGACGGTATAGAAGTACTTTCCAAGCAAGAACTAAAAAAATGTCCAATCTGTGAGACCAAAATCTCCTCAAAAGATATTCTTTTAAGATTAAAAACGAAGGTGAGCGTAACACTTGAAGCGAGACTTTCAAAAATCGGTGATGAAAGGAATAATATTAGAGAAAAATTACTACAACTTGCAGATAACAAAAAAGGGATATCAAAGGCAATTACGAATATGGAGGAAGCCAAACAGGAAAAACATGAAGCAGAAGAAGACCTGGGGAAAATACTCAAATCAAAGTTAAAGGGTAAAGAGCTTTTGGAGGAAGCAGAGGAATATCTTTCCAAGTTAGATAAAGACTTGAAAAAGGCAGAAAAGGCTCTTAATAAAAAGAACGAAATTCTTCAAGAAATTGAAGATTCAGCAGATATATGCAGAGCTGTTGTGCGTGTATTGGATAAAGAATCAGAATATGAAAAGATTAAAGAAACCTTTGCCGAAGAGGATTCACAGATTGAGATTCTCAAGACGCAGATTAATGAGATGTCAGCGCTCTTCACTCGATTGCAGAGAATTTCAGATGCAATCGCTACTGCACAGATAAACCTCGCCCGGCAATTCATAGACAAGGGAGAAAATAAGATATCGGATTACTATAGCAGGCTTTGTGGACATCCATACTATAACTCAGTTCGAATTGACATAGACCAGCGCAATGTTAAAGGAGTCCAAAAAAACACATACAATATAAGGGCGTTTAATAACAGGGAAGGGAAGGAAACCCTCATAAGTACAAGATTCAGTACAGGGCAGATGAACTGTGCAGCGCTATCTATTTTCTTATCCCTTTCTTCCATGTTGGAACGGAGACAAAAATTTGTAATTCTCGATGATCCCTCGCAAAATCTTGATCCCGAACATAAGAAATTTCTTGTAAGAGTATTACGAGATGTGGCTCTTGAAAACCAGGTAATAGTTGCCACCCAAGACACCGAACTTGAGGAGAAAATCAGGGCCGGCTTTATGCCCCGGGGCGGATATATCCATCTGAGATACGAGGGTTGGAACAAGGAAGGACCGATAATCAAAATTTCAAAGATGCAAAAATGAGGAAATTGAATGAGAACCAAGGTTCATTCACAATTAGAAAAGCTGTGGAGAAAACATGGAGCACACGAATTTGGGAAGATCTGCCAAATTCTCTTATGTTTTTGTCTCGTTAGGTTACAATTTCGAATCCAAATATTCCAATTATCTGGCAGACCGGATATCGTTGCCATCCGGGGCGAAGAAACATTTGCATTTGAAGTTAAAACGCAATCCATCTCCGAGGCGACCATAAAACATGAGGACCTAGAAGGGGTAAAAAACTATCCTGAGCATCCAATTATCTCAGTCTTATCGTATCCAGACCTAGATTGCAGTTGGGTGTTTACCAGGGCAGATGACATAAAAGCTGGGAAATGGCCAATTTCGTTCCTGAGACAGCATTCAATGCCATCATTAGAAAGAGAATTGAATGAAATTTTTCCCGGAGTGCTGGAAGAACATTTCTCATTCGCCGATCTCGGGCCGACCGTTTTGCATGAAAAACTTGATGAGGTTTTGAAGTTGGAGAAAGGCAGATAATAATCTAATCAATAACTTTTAATCGTAATTCAAGGACTAATATGGTTTTTAGATCAGTCGGCAGTTGGGGATAAATCTAACTTAATTCATTCCTAATTTCGTCTGGTATCTTTTTATCCAAGCAACCGACAATCACCTCATCGAACCCCGCCTTTAGGTCCTTCCTGATGTTTTAAACCGAATCGGTCTTGTTCGTCTCGATTTCAATCGCGATCTTTTTGCTGTCCTTTTCGGCGACCAGGTCGACGGATTTCCTGTTGCCAATTTTGTATTCAAATGTGACCTCATATCCTTGTTGGAGGTAATGCTCGCCGACCTTTTGCTACCAGTATTCGTTCTACCAGGAACCCGATTTATGAAAGACCTTTTCATTCTTGACCTAAGGAATGACCTTTTCCTTCCTCTATAAGCACGGAAAGGGCTTGAAGTATTTGCGACGCAGCTTTGCTATCGCGAGTCAGGTCTCAAGTTGGCCGAGAAAATCGACCTGCTCTTTTTCGAGCAAAAGCGAATCCGAAATCCTGTACATGTCAGCCTTATTATTTAGGCCAAGACATAGCATCGTATACGTGTTCCCTCAGCGCACGCATGTAAATCAGCGAAGGATGCTAGCCTGTGAGGATTATCGCTTCGCCGTGTTCGCGGATTTTTCGCCGACTCGAATTGACATCTCTGCCCGAGGGGACTAACCTAAGATAAGGGAGGAAAATATGAAGCCCACCGAGGAACTGAAAAAAGAGCATGAAACCATAAAAATGATGCTCAGTATCCTGGATAAGATTTCA
>Ga0172362_10004655_pt1 | contig 11889 bp, 11 predicted proteins | sample LakKivs1_kivu2a2_FD_114534 | JGI IMG/M metagenome (GOLD analysis project Ga0172362, IMG submission 114534) | Sediment microbial communities from Lake Kivu, Rwanda - Sediment s1_kivu2a2 | ecosystem: Environmental > Aquatic > Freshwater > Lake > Sediment | place: Rwanda: Western Province, Lake...
CTTCTTCCCTCCTTGCCAGGGGCCGCACGGCTGGAACTTCGCTTCGGGCTACGCCCTCTGCTTCGTTCCAGCCGTCCATCCTACCCCTCTACCCTCTGTGTGGGAAGAAACCTAGTTGTTCAATAATGTAGTTGATTCCTACGCAAGTAATGGTAGTCTAAACGCTCGGTACGTAACACCCGGTTTGGATGCGAATCTTGCGATGACGCGTTCAGGGAATACCTACTACTACATGATGGACGGATTGGGTTCAGTCCGCAACGTCGTGGAGTCGGACGAAGATGTCGCCAATGTCTATGACTACTATGCTTTTGGGAATACTCTCGGCGGCCCGACAACGGGCATCACAAATCCCTATGAATACACCGCGCGAGAGTTCGAGGACGGCAGCTTGAACACCACGTTCTACTACCGCAACCGCTACTATATGTTCGCGCTGGGAATATTCGCTTCGCGCGACGCCGCCTTTGCTAATGTGCACAGGGGGTGGGGGTGTGTGAGAAATATGCCCACAATGTTCGCCGATCCATTGGGTCTCGGCCCCGGAGGGTATGAGGGGCCGTACCCGCTGGGACCTGAATGCCCGTGGAATGATTGGCCGCCGGAAGGTGGTACATCTGGTCCGCCGGGCGGCGAAGGGACATGGCAGGGATATGTGGATCCTATGGAGAATGGCAAAGAAGGAGCTAGCGCGGACTGCGGCTTCAGACCACCATCCAAGGAATTCTGCGACCGCGTGGAGTTCATCCAGATCAGCAAATTGCATGATGACAGGATATTGACCTTCGACGACGAGCATGATTGGCGGATAGATTCCCCAACAGGCGACTTCTGGTATACCACCTTGGGGGCGGCACCAAACAGCTTCCATGATTCGCCCAAACTTGGTCCGACCACGTTTGGTCATCGCCAGGGTTCAGGCGGTGATTTCGAGGTATGTGCCATCTGTGCCGACGGCGAGGATAAGGGTAAGATATACAGTTGTATACCATGGGGGTATTCTAAGGGCGCAAATGGGATTCAAACGTACGGTAGCCCCGGGCTATTCTCCTCGGGTTACCAACCGTCATATATCTTTCTTGAGTTATGGAAAGCCTGGCAGTATGCGCATGGGGGCCTCATAGACTTGACCATGGTCGGTGGCCCGGTCATGCCTGGACCCGCATTCTGAGGCGCAACAGGAATGACACGGTGGGCAATTACACTACGTATTGTGCGCAACATCTGTGCGGTGCTGCTGTTGATCGGCGCGCTGGTTCTCTTTGCGAGCATGTTATTGCCTATGTTTTCGAAGGCCACCCGCGACACGACCCCTGTCTCGGGTTGGCGCAGCATCAGAAGGATGTTTTTCTTCTGTACCGCCGACGGTGAATACCCATACGACCGCAGAGGACCTGAGTATGCGCTGTACGACCTCAGCGAGTACCGGGCACCCTGGGATGGTTCCGTGGCCGACGAACACCAGACGCAAAGTGTGGTCTCGCGGTCTCAAAGTCGGCCGAGGAATGCCAGGTGGGACAGCGAGGACGAGCGCCTGGTCGACAGCGGTTTGGATTACATCAACCTACCTCCCAAGGACATCTCTGCCATAAGCAGTAATGTAATCGTGCTGTCGTACCTGCCGCAGGACTGGCGGGCATGCTGGCCTATTCCGTTCTACGGCACCGAGGTATGCGGGCATGAAGGCGGAGAAGACCGTCCATGGGGCGAGTATGTCCCCTGGGTGAGGCCTTCGCACTTTGCGGGTCTGCCCGCCATGCCTGTGCTCGCGCTTAGCGACTATGGCTGTCGATGGGGCGTGTACTGCGGTAGCAAGCCCCGCGAAGGTTCCGTTTCCGATGGTGCCAAATGAGTCCCTCCCTGAGGAAAGCGACAAACGTTTGCTGGGCAGTTTGCACCGTTTCCCTCTGTTCGTACTGCGCCTACCTGTTTGTCCGGCCTCTCCTGAGCGGATCAAGCAGATGCGAAGTGCCGGTTTCGTGCAGACGGATAGCCGCCGTATATGTCGCCACACGCCTGTACCAGTTGGAAGACAGCAATCCTTTGCATGAGTTGAGCGGGCGCACACCGCTCGAGATACTCTCTGAGTACGTGAAGTACGACCCCAATAATCCCGTGCCCAAGGAGGTCACCCCCGACCTGGATGATTATGACATTGACATGGATTTCCTTTCCTCCTCGAGCGAGTTTGCTCCTTCGAGTGTCGTCATTGCCGCGAAGGCGCCGGACAGCAGGACGCAATCGCGGCTATGCGTTCAGCGCGACGGCACGATGAAGGCGGTCAGAACGAGCGAGCCGCTCCTTGGAAAGAGAATCGTCGACATCAAAGCCCCCGTCTACGAAGTCACGCCAGAAAAGGGCATTATTGTTCCGCCGGCTGCACCCGCCAAGTGAGAAAAGATTCTTGCAAGGCGTGGAATCGGCGTTAGATTAGGCGCGTGATTCGTTACACCCGGCCCGCTCCGGCGGGTAAACTTGGAGGCGAACCTCAGCATGACGACAGGCGGCAGCACTTATTACTATATGGCCGACGGCCCGCCCCGGCGGGTAAACCTCGGCAGCATCCGTAACGTGGTCAGCGCCAACGAGACCCTCCAGAACACGTACGACTATTATGCCTTCGGAAATACACTCGGGACTCCCACCGTCAACGTGACAAATCCGTACGAATACACCGGGCGCGAGTTCGAGGACGGCAGCGTCAATACCACGTTCTACTGCCGCAACCGCTATTACTTAGGGTCCCTCGGCATCTTCGCATCCTCCGACGCTTATCGCGCCGGCCCCGCCCGTTGACACAAGCTCGCCCGCGCTGTAAAAAGGGGTTCACTGGAAGAGCGGCCAAGTCGACGGAGCATCTCGAGTGAAGAAAAGCATTGAGACCGAGAACGTGATCTTCGGCCTTCTGATTACGGCGTTCGTGATAGTGACGTTCACAATGGGGGCGATATTGTACAGGACCCCCAAGAGCGACCCCGCAAAGACGCTCAAAATACTGCTGCCGGCAAGCGACGACTACATCCTCGCGCAGGAGAAGTTCACGGCGGCGTACAAACTCGTGCACCCGGAGATCACGATATCGCCGATCCTTTTCTCGCACCGCGACGTGTGGCAGAAATTGGAGTTCCTCATGGTCGCGGGCATCCCGCCGGACATCTCGAACATCCAACAGCCGAACCTGCCGTGGTTCGTGGACCTCGGGACGGTCGAGCCGCTCGACGACTGGATAAGAAGGGACCCGGAATTCGACCTTTCGGGGATATTCCCGACGTGCCTGGACGAGGGGAACTGGAACGGGAAGCAGTACGCGCTGCCGACGCAGGTTTCAACGGTGACGCTGTGGTACAACAAGACGCTTTTCGACCGCGAGGGGCTGGCGTATCCGAGCGGGGACTGGAGCCTGGAGGACTTGATGTCGGCGGCGAAGAAACTGACGAAGGACTTCGACGGCGACGGCCTCGTCGACCAGTACGGGCTCTACACCGACCCCAATCACTGGAACCGGTACCCGGCGTGGATATGGATGCAGGGAGGGGAGTTTTTCTCGCCGGACGGGATGAAGTGCACGTTCGACGAGGCGAAGGTCGTGAAGTCGTTTCAGTGGCTGGCGGACCTGATGCTCAAGGACAAGGTCATGCCGTCGATGACGTTCATGGGGGAGATGAACCAGGCGAACCTCGTGCTGACGGGAGTAGTGGCCATGTCGACGCAGACGAGGTTTTTCATGGCGAACATCTACGCGGAGAAGAACAGGGACAAGATAGGCAATTACGTCTTCGACGTTTCGGAACTGCCGCACGACGCGCGGCGCGCGACGACGATGATGCTCGAGCAGTGGATAGTGCCCAACGGGATTACGGACGAACGAAAGAAGATGGCGCTGGACTATTTGAAGTTTTTGGTCGGGCCGGCCGGGCAGGAGGCAGTGGCCGACATAAACATCGCGCTGCCGGTCAGGCGCGACGCGGCCGAACGAATGGTCACGCGGCCGGGCAGGCCGTTGGAGCACGACCGCGCATACCTCGACGCGATCGCATACGGGAGGTACTTCTACCGGCCCATCCCCGCCGAGCCCATATTCCAGCAATTGAGGACCTACTTCTACGGCGTGTGGACGGGAAGGCTCACGGCGAAGGAAGTCTGCGACAGGATTACGTCGGAGGCGAACAGGGAGATCGAGAAGTACGTCGAGCGTTACCCGGACAGGCGAATACCCGAGCAGACGAAGTGGGTGCCGTTCGAGCAACGAGCGGGGCAGGAAGGGGCGGGGCACGCCGATACGGGCGGGACAACCAGCGGGAATTGAAACACGTCGTCAGCCGCGGGCGTTCTTGATATCCTCATCCGGGAGGGGTAGAATGCCGTGCCGGCCCGCAAAGCCCGCCAATCGCCGCCACGGAGGTAGAGAAGAGTGACAGACAAGAAGGCCGCGTTGAGGAACATCCCCTCCGTCGACGGGGTGCTCAAGGATTTATCCTCCGCCGAATGGGCAAAGGCGCTGCCGGCTCGGCTGTTGAGCCAGTGCGTTCGGCGCGCGGCGGACGACGTCCGAAAACGCGTCGGGGAGGGCTCGATCGAGAAGACGTGCGCCGATGATCTGCGGGCGGTCATCATCGGCCGGGCGGAGGAGTTGTGCCGGGAGGCCGCGGGGCCGTTCTACCGCAAGGCCATAAACGCCACCGGCATCATCCTGCACACGGCGCTCGGCCGCGCAGTCCTCGCGGAAAAGGCCATGCGGGAGATAGCGGAACAACTCTCCGGCTACAGTGTTCTCCAGATGGACCTCGAGAGCGGAGAACGCTCGCGGCGCGACGCGCGCATCGAGTGGCTCTTGAGGGAACTCACGGGCGCCGAGGCCGCCACCGTCGTCAACAACAACGCGGCGGCCACTGCAATCGTCCTGAACACCGTGGCCAGGGGCCACGAGGTAATCGTCTCGCGGGGCCAACTCGTCGAGATAGGTGGGAGTTTCCGGCTCCCCGAGGTCATGGCGGCGAGCGGCGCGAAACTCGTCGAGGTGGGCACCACGAACAAGACGCACGCGCGCGATTACGAGAACGCGATCACGGAGAACACCGCCGCGATCCTTCGCGTCCATCCGAGCAACTACAAGATAGTGGGCTTCACCTCTGAGGTGCCGCTGCGGCAACTTGTCGCAATCGCCCGCGAGCATAATCTCGTCATGATCGACGACGTCGGCGCGGGGGCGCTTATCGATTTCGCGCGGCTGGGATTTCCCGACCAGCCGACGCTCGCCGACTCGGTCGCCGCCGGGGCGGACCTCGTGACCTCGAGCGCGGACAAACTCATCGGCTCTTCCCAGGGCGGCATCATCGTCGGGAAGGCGAAGTACGTCGAGGCCGTGCGGAAGAACCCATTCGCGAGGATCGTGCGCGTCGGCAAACTCACCCTGGCAGCGCTCGAAGCGACACTTTCTCTTTTCCTCGACGAGAAACTGGCGCTCCGCGAGGTGCCCACGCTCGCAATGCTCACGCGCGGAGCCGGCGAACTCTCGCGGCAAGCCAAGCGCATCGCGGCGGCGATCCGTTCGCGGGTCAAGGGCGCGGACGTGGCCACAATCGAGGGCTCGTCACAGATGGGCAGCGGGTCGCTGCCCGCCGAGAACCTCCCGACGCGCCTCGTGGCGATATCGAGTAAGCGCTTGGGGCCGGACGCGATAGCGCGGCGCTTGAGGCGCCACGAGCCGCCCGTTATCACGCGCATTCAAAATGACCTCGTCCTCATCGACCCGCGGACGCTTCTCGCGGGTGAAGAGAGGGTCGTCGTGTCGGCCGTCGCGTCGGTCCTTTGCGCCCGGAGTTCGAAGTGACGGCCGAGCAGATAAACATAACGCTCGGCACGGCGGGCCACATCGACCACGGCAAGACCGCCCTCGTCAAACTCCTCACGGGCTGCGAGACGGACCGGCTCAAGGAGGAGAAAGAGCGCGGCATGTCCATCGAATTGGGCTTTGCCCCGTGCCAGGTCGCGGGCCTGGAAGTGGGCATCGTCGACGTCCCCGGCCATGAACACTTCATAAAGACGATGGTCGCGGGGGCCACGGGGATCGACGCTTGTCTCGTCGTCGTCGCCGCCGACGACGGGATTATGCCGCAGACGCGCGAGCACCTCGACATCCTCACGCTCTTGGGCGTCCGGCACGGGATGGTGGCACTGACGAAGATCGACCGCGTTACGCAGGAGCGCGTCGAGACCGTGCGCGGCGAACTCGCTTCTTTTCTGAGGGGCACCTTTCTCGAGGGCGCGCCCATTGCGCCCATCTCAAGCATCACGGGCGAGGGTTTCGACGGGTTCTACAAGGCCCTCGCGACGCTCGTGAAAGAGATCACCCCAAGAAGCGCCGAGGGCGTATTCAGGCTGCCCGTCGAGCGCACGTTCAGCGTCAAGGGCTACGGCACCGTCGTTACCGGCATCCCCGTCGCCGGCTCGGTCGACGTCGGGGACGAGGTCGTACTTCTGCCGGCGGAGGTAACTGGGCGCGTAAACGCGATACAGGTGTATTCGCGCGAGGCCCAAACGGCGAAGGCCGGGCAGTGCGCCGCCCTCAACGTCAGGCACTGGGAGCGCGACCTCATAAACCGCGGCGACGTGGTGACGCTGGCGGGTTATTTCGCCCCCGAACAGTGGTACGTCTGCCGCCTGCGCGTCCTCCCGCATGAGACCATTTCGCTCAAGAACGGATCGAGGGTGAAGTTTCACACGGGCACTCTTGAAGTCCCGGCGACGCTGTACGTCCTCGAGGGGGAACGGCTCAAGGGAGGCCAGGAGACGTTCGCGCAACTGCGTGTCGATGCGCCCGTCGTGGCCGGCCCCGGAGACGGGTTTATCCTGCGTTCCCTTTCGCCTGTTTCCACCATCGGCGGCGGGAGGGTCGTCGAGGCATCAGCGCGCAAACTCAAGCGCAACCACCCCAGCCTTATCGAGGCCCTGTGCGAGCACGAGAGCGCGATCGGCAATGACGCGGCGCTCGTCGAATACGTGCTGAGAAGGAGCGAGGGCCCGGCCGTCACCGCCGAGGCGGTCGCGCGGAGCGCCAAGGTCCTGCAGGCGCGGGCCGGCGTTATCCTCTCGCAACTTGTCGCGCAGGGCAAGGCAATGGAAGTTCCACCCGGCCTATACATGCACGAAGCCGCCGCAGCCGACGCGCGAGAGCACCTCTTGGCGCTCGTCGGCGACTTCCACGACAAGAGCCCCGAGGTCACGGGCATCCGCGCTGATTCACTCCAGGAGGCGTCCGGCCTCCCGAAGCCGGTCTTCGAAGCCGTCGTCGCGTCACTTACGGGCCGGAAGGCTCTGACGGAGGCCAACGGGCGCATTGCCCTTGCCGGGTACACCAAGAGCGTCTCGCAGGCCGACCGCAGCCTCATGGACAAAGTCGAGGCCGTCTTCAAGGCCGCCCCGTACGCGCCTCCCTCCATGAACGAACTCACAAGAGCCGCCGCTCTGCCCCTCTCGGCCGTCGAAAGGGCGGTCACATTCCTCAAGGACGAGGGCCGACTCGTGGCCGTTGCGCCGGGAATGCTCTTTCATAGCGACGCCGTCGACGGCGCGCGAAAACAGCTCGTGGAATTCATCGAGAGGGAGGGGAAACTCGAAAGCGTCAAGTTCAAGTACCTCGTCGACACTACGCGCAAGTTCGCCATACCGCTTTTGGATTACTTCGACAAGATCGGCGTGACGCTACGCGTCGGCAACACGCGATCCTTGAAGGGCCGGTAGCAGACGAAGCGGCCGGGGTGCGCCATCTGGGGGGATGTCACGGCAACGTCTCTTGAAGGCATCCTCTGGAAGACGGCCGCAACAGCGCGAGTCTGGTCCACGTGCGAGTACCCGGTTTCCATTGACTATTCCGTCTTGACGATTTGAACAAAGCACCTATATTTGTCAGTAGTCACGGTAGACTGTGAAGGCGGTTGACATCGACACTAAGCCTCCTCGCAAGACGGGCCTAATGACGAGAACCAGAACCGGCAGTCCCCCGTTTGAAGGACCCTTTGAAGATCTGAAGGCGAAGCAACGCCTCGAGGATCTCTACGAGATCCACAACATCGACGCATTCGAATGGTTGCGCGGCGCAAAACCGCTGTCGGTTCACGCCGTCGTCACCGACCCTCCGTACGGCCTTGTCGAATACACGCCACGCGAACTGGAAAAGATGAAGAACGGCAAAGGCGGCGTGTGGCGAATCCCGCCCGCGTTCGACGGCTGCTGGAGGGGGCCAGTGCCGCGTTTCACTGTCCTGACCGAATCCGACAAAGTTGCACTGCGGGCTTTTTTCAGCAAGCTGGCGCATCTTCTCGTGCCCGTCCTGGTACCGGGCGCCCACGTCTTCATAGCCTCCAACCCACTGGTGTCGTACCTTGTCTATGAACCGTTCATCGAGGCCGGATTCGAGAAACGGGGGGAGATCATTCGCGTTGTCCAGACCCTGCCCGGCGGAGACCGGCCCAAGAACGCCCACGATGAATTCGATGATGTGTCCGTCATGCCCCGTTCCTGTTGGGAACCTTGGGGGCTGTTCCGGAAGCCGTGCGAAGGCCGGGTTCAGGACAATCTCCGAAAATGGGGCACGGGCGGCCTGCGCAGGATTTCGCCGCAAGAACCTTTCAAAGACCTGATCTATTCATCGCCCGCGCGTAGTCGCGAGCGCGAAATCGCGCCGCATCCGTCTTTGAAACCTCAGCATTTTCTGAGGCAGATAGTCCGTGCTTCGCTGCCTTTGGGGAAAGGCGTGGTACTCGACCCATTCATGGGGTCGGGGTCGACCATCGCGGCGGCAGCAGCGCTCGGATTGCAGAGCATCGGACTGGAAACGAACGCGGAGTTCTTTGCGATGGCGAAGAGTGCGATACCGAGACTTGCTTCATATCTCCCCACCGATGCCAATGGGAATGGCAGAAAGAAGTGATTTCGACCGCGAGGTGACGCCGGCTGCTCCTCGAATCGTTTCGGCTCTCCAACAGGACGCACGTGCAGCATGACGGATACTCAGTCACGATATGAATATGGGAAGCCGGCTGCAGTCATAGTCGCGGTAGGCGTCGTGTCGCTCGCGCTTTGCGGCGGAGGCGGCTGACCGTCTGGATTAGGGGCCCTTGGAGGGCTCGTGAAATACGCTGCCTTCCCGGCCGCCGCCGTCGTGGGAATAATCGGCATCGTGCGCGACAGGTCGAAGTGGCTCGCCATTGTCTCAACGCTGGCCGCTGCTGTCCTGTCTTTTGTAGTCTACCTGTAGGTCCGTCGCGCCGGGTTGGATTGCAGCAAGGGTGTTGCTCGTTGGCACTTGCCGGACTGCGCCCCTCCAATCTTCCGCCGCGGTCGGCGAGGCCGGTTCCAGGTCCGCCGGGGTGTCCGAAGCGCCTAGACCGGCTCAGTAATTACATCAGAGTCCAGGGCCTTGGGTAAAGGTCCAGGTAGTGGACGTCGAGTTCGGGCCAGGTCTTGGCGACGTAACTCGCGCAGTTTCTCATGCCCCAGTTCTCGGTCGTGCCGTGCTCGACGGTGATGACTCCGACGCCGCACTCGACGAGGCGTTCCCTAGTCTGCCAGTAGTACCAATCGCCGTCGAAGGTCCCGATGAAGCAGTCGGCGCCCTTTTCGAGCATGTCGAATTTCGGCGTGTAACAGCCGACGCCCACGCAGGGCCGCGAGATCTTCCTGCCGGGGTCACCCATCACCTGGACGCTGTCCTGCCCAATCGTCCGCACCCTCTTGAGGACGTTTTCGGCGAACTCCATAAGCGTGGTCTTCTCGATTTCGTACATCGCGCTCCAAGAGTCGTCGGACCGCACGATTTCCCTCGTGAGGCCGAGGCCCGACGCCCAGCCGTCGCGAATGCCGATCCCGGGCCATGCGTCCCAGGCGTCGTGGCAGCGCATGACGACAAGCCCCGACTTCGAGAGGAGCTCCGTCTTCTCCTGGCCGCCGCGGGTGTGGCGGTTTTTCCCTTCAGGCGCCGCGTGCTCCCAGAAGGTCGGCTCGTGAGTGATGAAGAGTTCGCAGCCGAGTTCGACCGCCTTTTGGAGGTCGTAGATGGTGGACATCCAGCCCACCGCGACGGTTTTCACCTGCCGGGAAGGGTCGCCCGCCTTTATGGTGTCGACCGTATTTTTCCGGTCGACCCAGGGGGCGTTGGAGAGGAAATGCTCGTGCATCTCGTTTACAGTCGGCATCGCGGCTCCTTTTTCAGATCAGTCGTTGAGTTCCGAACGGTACTTGTAGACTTTGTGCGCCGCCTGTGAGATGAGCCGGGCGTTATGGGCATCGAGGAGCACCGTCTGGTCGATCGTGAGGTGCCGCCTGTAACTGACCTTTTCGGCGACGGGGCAGACGACCTTGGAGTAGTCCATCCGGCCCGTGTAATGCCCGCAGGTAAGGGGACAGCCCTTTTTCCCGAAACTCATCTCCCTAAACGCCGGCAGGTGGTAGACGGGTTTGCCGTAGCCGATGCCGACCGGGGCCCCCTCCGCCTTCATGGCCGCGACGAACTTCTCGCGGCTCAGGCCGAACTCCCGCTCGTCGAAGCGAAGCACGAGAAAGTAGTAGCCGCGCTTGGTGATCCGGTCGTCGGCTTTGAGGAGCTTCAGGCCCGGCACGTCGGCGAGCGCCTTGGCAAGATAGGCGTGGCTCTTTCTGCGCGCGACGTTTTGCCTTTCGAGTTTCTTGAGCTGCGTCCTGAGGATCGCGCCCTGAAACTCGGTGAGGCGATAGTTGGGCCCGACCGAGGTGTGCTCGTACTTGTCGCTGCCCGGCGCGCGCCCGATGTGATGGTACGCGTAGGCCTTGCTGTAGAGTTCCTCGCTGTCGGTGACCACGGCACCCCCTTCCCCGCAGGTGAGCGATTTGGACTGCTGGAAACTGAAGGTGCCGATGTCGCCGATGCAGCCGACCCTGCGGCCGCGCCAGGCGCTTCCCTGCGCGTGGGCCGAGTCCTCGACGACCCAGAGGTCGTGCTCCCGCGCGACGTCATTTATCGCATCCATGTCGACGGGGTAACCGCCGTAGTGGACGACGAGTATCGCCTTCGTCCGGGGGGAGATCTTGCGCCTCACGTCCTCGGGGTCGATCTGGCAGGTGTCTTCCAATATGTCCGCGAAAACGGGAATGCCCTGAACGAGAAGCACCGCGGAGGCCGACGCGATGAAGGTCACGCTCGGCACTATCACCTCGTCGCCGGCCTCGATGCCGCAGGCGCGGAGGGCCACTTCTATCGCGACGGTGCCGTTCGAGACCCCCAATACGTATTTCGCATCATGATAGGCCGCGAACTCCTTCTCGAAGTTCTCGACCTCGCGGCCGTCGTAGCGCCACCACTTGCCGCTTTTGGCGACGCGCGTCGCGGCGTTTACGTCCGCCTCGGCGACTATGGGCCACTTGATTTTGTAACCGGTTTTAGAAAGGGGTTTGCCGCCTTTGAGCGCGGGCGCCGCCATGATCGACCTCCATTCCGTACGAGAGTTGCTCTGTCGAAAAGCTGGCGACAAAGGCACTCGGGAATCCGGAAAACCGGGGACAGGCACGAATTGCAGGAAAAACCAACCCGCCCAGGCGGGTAAACTTCGGGTACAGACACCAAATTCCCAAACGGCGCGGAATTTGGTGTCAGTCCCCAACCGCAATTCGAGCCAGTCCCCGTTTTTCCTCATCCGGCCGCGAGCTGTTTTCAACAGAGCATACGAGAGAGAAATTTACAAATTCAGAGAACCCAAAATAGTATCCACCGACTCAAGGTGCGGCGAGCGCGAAAAACCTTCGAACTCCTGCAATTTCCTTCGAAGAGCACGCGCGCGCCGCCGGAAGCGCCGGGCACGACGCGCCTTTATCGGGCGTGCCGCTCCCGGAACCGCCCCGGAGGCATACCCGTCATCC
>Ga0172362_10004658_pt1 | contig 11886 bp, 11 predicted proteins | sample LakKivs1_kivu2a2_FD_114534 | JGI IMG/M metagenome (GOLD analysis project Ga0172362, IMG submission 114534) | Sediment microbial communities from Lake Kivu, Rwanda - Sediment s1_kivu2a2 | ecosystem: Environmental > Aquatic > Freshwater > Lake > Sediment | place: Rwanda: Western Province, Lake...
AACAGGCGCATCTACTTCAGGTTCATCAGATGTAGTTATTGATTCAACTAAGTCTTCATCAATTGACGCGTCCGGTGTTGTCTGCTTAATTTTTTCAACAGCCTTAGGTTTAACCTCGGTTGTAGCCTTAGGCTTAACAACCTCCGGTTCTGTCTTAGGCGTTGATGCAATATCTGCAATCGCCGTGTCATCGACATCATCTTTGACTGCGTGTAGACAATGATCCTTGTAGAAAGACTTCAGATCATCAAGCGTAGTATTGTAGTAGTACAAAGATGCAAACGGGAACTGATCAATTGCAGTTTTTGTAATTGCAGGAATGTCATAAGGTTTCGAAGAAAATCCCATCTGAACGATTTCCTTCTTATTATAACGAAGCTCGCGGTCGGTACCTTCGCCTAATACCTTCTGGACATTGTCAACTCTAACAAGAAAATCAAGCGCGTTTTCACTATTGAAAATCTTTTGGTTGTTGTTTCGTTCAATGACTAGAGTCTTGAACTTGTCAAAGATCTCTTTGTCATTGATTGCGAATACTTTGAATTTGCCGTTGTTTGCATCATAGACCGGATCAGAGACGACATATACAGGAATTACGGCTTGGAAACGACGCTTAAATGTCTTGTGCTTGTCGCGAGCGGCGGTATCCTTAAAATTAGACTCCTTTAGCATGATAAAGTTGTTATTTGCAAATCTACAAATAGGACAATCATCATACGCATTTCCGGCCCACGTCTTCTTGATATACGGTGTAGTTGGGCAAACTACATCATAAGTGAAACGCTTGCCACCATCCTCAGTCCAAATAGAATGTATAAAGCGTTCGACAAACGGCGTCTTGCGATCTGTGCTATCATTAAACCAGAGAAGTCTAAAACGATAGTATTCCTTTTCAGGCGTAGGCTTTAGATAAATCTCATAATTTACTGGCTTTTCTTCTGTTGCGGTATTGAATGTCAACTTTTGTTCTACGAATGTACACATAATTTTATTTCTTTTATATCTTATTGTTAATATCTATTTTTTATTGTGTGAACGTTAGTGTCCACTTATATATTTATACGTCTTTATAACGAAAAATGGTGTTGACATACAAAATAAAATCAACCGGTGTTTTGATTACATTTTCACAGGCTTGATTTAATATGCCTAGCAAATATTCTCTGCTATTGTCAATCATAGTAAAAAGCTGCTGGCTAAACGGTGAATTCTTGAAGTTGAATGTTTTCACTATACTGTTTGGAATAGTAGCTAATGCATACGGCGAAAGTCCGCCGGTCATATATGCTACTGACAATTTATCTCGCTTAATAAGATCAGCTATAACATCTTCGGCGCCCGTGTTTTTATTACAGCCACTACTAATGAACTTGCAAGATTTATTGAACTCAGTCAACACCTTTATGTTGTTAACATATATTTCTAACCATTCAATGAAGCTGTTCATCAATGTATCATTTAAAATGTCTGTTTGCTTGTATTTTTGCAACCATTTGTCTTTGTGAATTGCATATGTCCACCAGATTATGTACTTAGCAAATATGTCTTGTGAATTCAAATCAACAAACATGTCATACAGGTCTCTCAACAATGCAGCTAATTTCTTATTTCTTCTATTAGCGACTATTCGATAATTTTTCATGACACTATCGATGTTCAATTCTGCATTGATAGACACCTTATTTTTCTTTATAACATTAACTCGATTAATTAAATTAATATAGTCGTCTAGCGAATTAAATTGTGTCTTAGAAAGCTTAGTTACTAATAGTTCAAGCGTCGTCATTTATTCAGGTGCTTTTTAATTTGCTTAGCAAGAGTTAGTGGATGATACTTAACCGGTGCATGTTCGTTAAAATATTTTACGACAAACGCTATCAACTCATAGTCATTCATATTTAATTTTGTTTTAGCAGCATCTACTGCCTCAGCACTACTAACAAAATTTAATATGTCTTTTGTAACTAAATCACTGTCTGCTTTAGAATTAAAGACCGCCGTTTTAATGTACGCGTAGATATCTTCGTTTAAATAATCAGAGTCGTCCGTTGAAAATATGTTTAATGATACTAAAGATCCGGAATATGACATAATATGTTTAAATTAATATTTAATTATACGCCGATTTGACAAATACTAAATTGCCGCAATCAAATATTCGTTTAAAACCATTATACTTTAGCACGATCAGAAAATCTATCATCTTTAAAAACCACAGGCAAATTTTCACACATAAGATCTAACAGAGGCCGCTGCGTATGCTGCAGTACTGTAACATATGTTTTAGGGTATTTGTCAATGATTGCCTGAATTTGTGTTTGTATATCTTGAAGTGTCACAATAGTATTTACTACTTCATTCAGCGAAAACGTGCATCAACCAGCAAAAATATCATCTAACAACGCATCAGTTGCAATTATTTCAGTTTGCGGCGTTGATGTTCGAACAGCAGATCCAATGTCTGTCAACACTAGTGTTGACGCATTCAGTTTGAATGGAATGGTTTTCCCTACTTCACCACCAAGTCGATTCTTAAGAATTCGTGTAGATATCTGAGAGTTGTTTCTATCTTGATCAGTTTGAAACAAACCTACAATGAAATCTGCAGTGTGTGCTATTCCTCGAGACTCTGCAATGTTTTCCATACCAACATGTTCGTTGTTCATTCCTGCCGTGTTAACTTGGCAAGCAGTGACAACCGGCATATTGTATTTATAAGACAATGCACGAAGCTTCTCAGATACATCCAGCCCATCTTTGTACATGTTGTCGCCGGCGTTTGATGTTGGAAGAACTAGATTCAAATAGTCAACTAACAACACGTCGATCTTTACACCCTTCACAGTGACTAACTCTGTCAGATACCGTTCAATGTGAGCTGTGCTGATTGACCTGGGTGGAAACTCTTTGATGAACAATCTAGCTTTAGGGTACAGTTCTTTGAAGCTGTTGATTCTAGCTTTGACTGCATTTTCATTGTCACATAGTTGATTGATGTCAACACCGGATATATGTGCGTCAAATCTCTGACCATAAACATGCTGACTCATTTCAAGCGATATCACCACTACGGTCTTTTCTTGCTTCAAGAAGTTTACTGCTAGATTTGACAAAAAAAGTGATTTGCCTAGACCGGCCTGAGCAATAATTAGATATAGAGATTTGCCGTCAGCTAATATTCCACCGTGTGTGAACATATCTAATGTGTCCCATCCAGTAGAAATTTTCTTGTCAGGATTCAGCAAACACGCATAGTGCTCATTGTAGTCTTCTTCATTGAAGTAGTCAAAACCGCAACTTGATGGTGTCAATTCCAGTGTTTGAACTGCGTTCAATCTATTCATGCATTTGTCAACTGTAGCATCAGGATCTTTTTCAATGTCATTCACATTGTCAATGATTGCACACCAAGCAGCTTGACGTTTAACAAATTGCGATGTGACGTCAAACAGCAAATCCGGTTTGCAATTAGTCAGAATTGTTGTTGTGTCATTTAGCAATTGTCCAGTTTCATTTGCGTCTAATTGATTAGTTTCTTTAGCTAATGCACTTTTTAGAATTGCTGTCAATTCTGGCAATGTTGTTGTTCGATTATATTTGTTTGCAAAGTTGATTAGCAATGATGATATCTTTGATTTAGTCTTAGATTTCAACCATCTGGGGTCAAAATCTTTTGTTATGATTTTGCAAAATGACACATCATAGACTAATCTTGCAATGAACCAAGTTTCAACCGTCTGTTTATCTAAAATGTTAAATTCATCCATATGTTAAATTATACACGTTGTGTGTGAATAAATATCTAAGTATTTCATTCTAATGGTATAATATATATATATGATTACGACAGAACAAATAGTTAAATTAGTCAACAATGACATTCAACAACTCAAAGGTGAATCTGATCAGCAGACACTTTTAGTTCATTGTGCTTTGTTTGATGCATTATACAAAGCTTTGAATGAGTTAGATGTATCATCAAAACTAACACGAAATGCTGATGAATTCTATGAAGCAAATCGCTTATATGTAGGAACAACCGGCATGTATCTTGAATTGTTAAATGAGCAATTGCTTGAATTGCCAGAATATTCAGCTGATGACAAACAATTCATCGCTGAACAATCTGCTATATTCACTGCGCTATTAGCTAAGCTGTTCAGAACAGCTAGAAGCATTGTAGAACCTAGTGTTTTAGAGACAACCTTGCCAGGCAAACTTTGGACAGACAATGTAAAATCATTGTATATTAAATCAAACAATCAATAAAAAAGAACAGTATGTCTAGTCCTAGAATTTATTTCATCACATTTAAAAATAACACGGTGAACATTCATGATGCTGCCAACGGTAGTATTATTAGTACTAAGATGTTGCCGCTACCGAGTGGCGTATATATTACTAATGCTAGCGGTGACACACAGGCTGAATATATAACGGTTACTTGTTCAAATGGTCTAATTCAAGTTTACAAAAAGGGCGGTTCTACTAGTTGGTCACTGTACAAGACTTATTATCGCTAACCACCGGCATCTGATTTAATACCAACAGCACATATATTAAGTGCTGTTGTTTGCCAAACATATTTAGGGTTTATTTTAAATGTTATACTGTTTTGTGATCTGTGAAGCTCTTCGACAGGCATACATTGTATGTCAGTTTTATCAACTCTTTCCATTTTTCCGATCGGTGTGTAGACTACATTGAAGTTTGTATCTCTAAAACCACCAAACATAGTTGATAGTGACAATCGCTCGTATGTTGATCCTATTGATCGATATATAAGCGATTCATTGTTTATTGTGCATTTAGAATTAATAGCATATGCGTGAATGTCATTAGGCAAAGCAATGCTATTTGTGTTAGTTTCTATGTATTCGCCGTCTATTTCAAGCAAAGTAGGTATGACAATGTCTAAATTTTCATTTGGTACAAATGACAATGTAACAGGTTGATCAATAGATAGTTGATCAACCTTTATAATAGAAGCAACAATATAATCATTTGTTGTTGATTTAATCAACAAGGTTTGTCCTATTGTACCTACACCGGCTTGTACAACCGGCATTCTAAGTGTGTCATTAGTACTATTAATTCTACTTGAATGTTTTAATTCTAGTTCATCAAGATACTTATTTAAGGCTATTTCTATAGCACTCCAATCATTATTTGCACCAAAATGGCAATCTCTTAAATGGTTGTTTAGATATCTGTTATATATTTCTGTCATTAAAGCTGAAGCTTCTACTTTTTCAATAATAGTATCAAGCGATAATTCAACGACATCAGATGATTGTGTACGTAAATTAATCCAAGCACTAGACATACCCGGCATATCAAAATTCCAGTCGGTTTCTATACTGCCTTTAGTTGACATCCATATGTCAAATCCTCGAATATTAGTTGACATCACGGTCAGCGGTTGCAATTTCAATTGTGGCAATATGTATCCGCCATACAATATTATGTCATAGAAATCATCATCTATTTCCCAATTATTTCTTTCTTTTAATGTAGAAATATCCATATTGACATATTCAGCAATTTGATTGATATATGGTCTAAGATATTCTATTACTGTTTGTTTGTCATTGATGGCTATTACAATGTCACCAACTTTATAACCATTCACTTTATAAAATTTACTATTAACAGGATTAACCCACAGCGGCAATGATTGTGTCGACATCAACTTTTGTATTTGTTGATTGATGTCGACAATAACTTTTCTTAGATAATCTTTATATGACAATAACGTACTCATTATTTGCTTCGATTATAATCCGGTAAAATGTTGATGAAATATGTAATAAAATCACTATAACCAATAGCACATTTTAAATATTCAAATGGATTGATTTGTGGTAGACCGTATGTCAACATTGTGTCAAAACATACACCTTGATTTACAATGTCGACTGCCGTCCAAGATAGGAACTGCAAACCTTGAACTTCGCGCGTGTCTTTACTGTTTGCATCATAGTACATAGTTGTTACGGAATTAACACCGGTGATATTCAACAATTGTTTTAACAACTGATTAATATTCGGCGAGACACCTAACTTTATGTCATCATATAGATATTGCTTTATCAATCTATTGACGCCTGATTTAATTCTAGCTATATTGCTAATATATCGTAAGTCTGCATATATGTTTATTTTAGTCTTAGTGACGTTTATAAGAGAATTTTCGCCAGTAACCGCGCTGTCAATTCCTGCAAGATTTTGCATGCTATTAAGTTGAATATAGTTTGTTGGCGATATTGCAATATTTGTAACAAATGGACAATAGGTTCTCCATATTGGCGTAAGTTCAACTACATGTTCTGTTACGTTCTTAACTTTATCAAACAACGTTAATCCATTTAATATATCATTTTTAGCAACGCCGAATGTTCCTAAACCTCGAGTGTCATCCACTGTCCATCCATCATTTAAGGCTAATTGAGTATCACGCAATGTCCACAAATATACATTATTAGCATCTGCAGCATCTATTGTTGTTCCAAAAGCTTTGTTAGCAGCTTCTTCCAAAAATTTTGCAGCAATGACTTCGGTTGTATCTTCTGAATCTATGTCAACTTGTTTAGCTAAATTGTAGATATATCCATAATATGATGCTATTAAATCCCAGTTGTTCTGAACTACACAATCAACAACACCACTATCATGTTCAAGCATATATGATTTGTAGTCAGATTTTGTAACTACACGCTGTTGTCTACTGAATGCTTGCATTGAATTTGTCTTAATAGACTCAACAGTGTCAACCGCTTTGAATCCACCGAGTTTTGTAATAGGTAAGACAGACACGCCGTCAAGTGATTCTCTAGTTAAACTACCATTTAATGCGTTTACACCATTTATTTCTGACCAAGCATCACAATATTTGACACTACTAGCACTAGAATTAGCAATTGCCGTAATGTCATCTTGTGTTATTGTATTAGCTGTTGCTGTTGCTGTTATGTACACAATGACAATTTTAGCATCAACAGGTGGTAGTGCAGAACCTAGACCATCGCCAAACCTAAGAATATAATTGTTGTTTTCATCTAAATAAAAATTATATCTATACCATAAAGGCGCGTCCAAATCATTTATAGCTGTTTCTATAGCTAGTCTACATTGCGAATCATCAGATGTAGCAGGATCAGTCAACTGTGCAAATACCGGTGTATCAGAATAAAACCATTGATCTCCATTTACAAATACTTTAACATGTTGTTGTGATATATATTTTTCTGGTGTATTAGCTAATTCAAATTCTTCAAATTTAATGCCTGTTGATGTAAAATTTGCAACAGTCCAATCACCTAATACTAATTTAACATATTGTTGTTCAAGTTCACTGACTTGAACATCATCTACTAATGCAAAATTAAAACTATAAGGACCATATGTTAATGTTGTGGACAAAAATGATGCTAATAAACCAGCGGTTGATGAAGTTCCGGTATTTTCTATTCTGGCTATCAAAGAGTACGGATACGCGCCTTTAGCATAATAGCCAATTAGTTTAGCTAATCTAGTGGCATTTTCAAACAACACGGTGTCAGTGAACATTGATTCACTAGCAGCAAACCGAAGATTAGTCATCAACGATTGGTACATGTATGATATTATGTCAACAAGGATAGTTATGTTTGCGTTTGAAAACATAGCACTTGTCAAATTATGGTCTTCTGCTAGTTTTTGAATAATAGCATTTCGTATTGATTTGCCGTTGAATAGTAATGATGGATTAGTAGGCATATTAATGTATTCGATTAATGATTATTTACCACTGTTGATCAGATCTACAGTTACATTGTAGATCTGTGATGATGATATAAAAGAATACTGCAACCCAATGTTAGCTATTCGCTCATTGTACTCATTTGTATTGAATGTCAATGACAAATCAACTACCTTTATTCTTGGTTCATTGACTGTTATGAATGACAGCAATGCTGTACGTTGTTCTTCTACAGTTGCCGTAGTGTTGAAAAGCATATTAATCAATGGCGCCCCTCGTTCTGGAAACAACACATTGCCGCCAGGCTGCAAATGCAATGCATTTATTAAAGACTGTTTAATAGCATTTTCAGCAGCGGTCATATCAATGTCAAAAGTGTCACTAGACTTAGACATTTTAAATGTCATATCTTGCATACTTTCAATAAACTGGTTTTTAGCGGTTGTTGTTTGTGTAGGTGCGAATATTAATTTTTTAGCCATAAAATTACCTTAGGTACGCGCAATGATGTCTGTTTTAGACCTAAGCAACACATTATTAGAACTGTCATTGCTAAAACTTGAATTTTTCAATGTTGTTTGTTTAGTCGTATTAATTACAACGTCATCTGTATTTATTGTAACTACACCAGGAGAACCCATATCACTACCATTGAATCTAATATTAGGTGCCCTAAATTCAATTGTATCTGCAGCAGATATTATAATCTTGCCTTTGTTGTCATTGCTTATTGTTATTCCTGCTGCAGTAGGCCGGGGTGAGCCGTCCTTTTTGACATCAACTTTTTTAGATATCGCCTCGGCACCCTCCGGCGTGTAATCTACTGTTAGTTTAATTGTGCTATTAATCGGCGTGTTAGTTTGTGGGTCTATTGTTGTTGTTTGCGTTATTGTACTTTGATCGACCTTTGAAATTTTACCAGTAGTTGTTACAGGTGTCAATGTATAACCTGGAATTGTTCTTTGGTTAGGCACTATTGCTACATCAGATGAAGTCCATCCAGTTGAACTGCTGTTTGCAGTAGCAAAATAAACCGGTTTGTTCACATTTCCGTCTTCGAAAAAACACCACACCGTACTGTACAAATCTGGATATTTGAATGTTCCGTTAGTTATTGTACCACCGAAGCATTCTGCCGCACATTCGGCCGGCGGTAGTTTGTCAATGCATGATTGATCTACTTCAGCATCTTCATTTGTAAAATACAAAATACCAGGAATTGTTATTTTACAAAACCCATTAGTTAACTGTTGTACAACCGTTCCTCTATAAAAACCATAATATCTATTCATATATTGACATCTTTCTATTATTTGTTTTTAACATTTGCCTTATCAGATTGAATTTTCGCATATACCTGTTTTAACTCTGCATTTAATCGTCGTTTTTCTGCAGCCACTTTAGCTTTAGCTATTTTTGCTTCTATTTTTCTCTGTTTTGACAGTGCCGTATATGCACGATAGTCATCAGCCGTAAGCACTATATTTTGCAGTTCTGATGTAGCATCTACTATTTCTTCGGCTTCAGATGCTACATTCGTGTCTTTAGCGCCTTCTATATGACTATTTGGCTGAGGCGTTGTTGCTATTTTTGCTTCTGAAGAAATGCCAATCTTTTTTTGTTTAAGTGTTTCTTGCCGTATTTTTTCTTCTGCTTCTGCTAATCTCGTGTCAGATGTTACGCCAACTATAACACTAGCTCGTAAGAAATTACTGATTACTTCTATGTCACTTCCTAATCTACGAACTAATGCTTCCAAGTTGCCGGTTATTATCATTGTCACTAATGATATTGCCGGAGGAATTAAGTCTAATGGCGGTGGAAATGCTCCACCTGCACCCGGAATCTTCTTTATGAATTTCATAATTGCGTTGAAACATTCAAACATCAACATCAACATTAAATGTGTAATGTATGGCCGTATCATGTCTAATGCAACAACTATTATTGTTCTTAAAATTTCGCCGATGCCTGGATGTTTTTCACCTTTTTTACTAGACTTGTCTAAGGCTTCAACTAAGGCTAACAGTCTTTCGTATTCTTCTTCTGTTAAATTTTCAAGAGCTCGCTCAATATATGTAATTAACTGCGTGATAATGTCAAGCGCATCCATCAAAATTTTTATTGCTGACTGTATGTTAGTTGCACCTGCCGCACTTGAAGACAATCCGCCTGAAATCTTTTCAATTAACTCTGATATGATTGTCAATTGACCAAACATTAATTTCATATCAAGTTTTGCTTGTTCTACTTTGTTTGCGGCTATAAAATTGCCTGCACCTGCCGCAACAGCAGCGGTTATGTTTGCAATCAGATTGTTAAGCGCTTCAATTCGTTGATTTATTTCATCAACAATTTGATCGATGTACTCCATCGGAATCATAGCAGTCAGCGTCTTATTCAGCGCGTCATCAAGTTGCTGTTTAGTAGCAATGCCCTGTGACAATCTAACAGTAGCTTCTGCTAGTTGATTAGCGTATGGAACTTTAGCATAGTTTAGAATTGTAGTAGCATAATGCAATTTTTGTCGATTAGCATATGTTGACATCGGATCAACAGACCCGACAGTGTCACTTTTAAGTTTTTCATCAGCAAATGAAAAGACTTTTACTTTAGCATTTTTTGCTTTAACTAGTCGTTCGTTTTGTCTATCTTGCCAATCACCTATTCTTTCAGACAAAGCTTGTCCGGCGCCGGCAATATTCTGCATAGTTGATTGCTTTACCGGATCTAAATATAATTGTGTGTTGTCTAAGTTAGCCATGTTGTTATGTATTGTTTTTAGGTTTGACTATAATATTACATCTAGTCAAACTCAATGTTTCATTGTATTGAAGAACAGGTCCGGTGTTGTCATATGACCAATTACTAGTTACAACTTTCCATTTACCTGAAAATGCTAAATTTAAATTATAATTTAAAACAGCATTGTTTTCGTTCATTTCATTCACTATCAAGTCAACTATTTGACCAACTTTATGTCCTGTGCTGTTTGGTATGTTCAAATAAACAACGTTGTTTAGCAGTATTTCATGCATCAACGTTTCATACAAACTGACAGTACTATTACAACCAGCATACATTTCTTGTTGTATATGTTTGCTTAAATTTTTGATATCATATTTAGATTTTTCGGTTGGCATTGGCGGCGGAATGCACGGCAGTGGATTGCAGCTGCTTTTAACATATAACTCTTTTAATTTTGACAACACCGATTCATCTTCTAGAAAATATGATTGTGTTATGCGATTAAATTCATTGTCTATTGAATTGATGTCAAGTTCATTACCAAACTGGTTAAAAAACGCATAATGCTTTATCGCACTAAAATTCTGCATCAAGGTCATATATGAACTATTTGGTGGCAATGCTATTGTAGCACCTTGGTTGTCTACTGTAGTTTCACCGTTGAATCTAAGTGCTATCGGTTCTTGTACAGTGTACTTATTAGATTCTTTTACTTTGACAGAATACCTAGGATCAGTATTCATTCTAAAGAAACAAATTGAACTGTTTTCATTGTCAACCGTGTAACCAACCAATCTACTGGCTATAGTGTCTCCTTCTTTTTTATTGTATGAACCTCTAGATATCAAACTTTCATCTGATGCAGGTTCATAAGCTTGCCTTATTACATCATTTACAGCATCTTTTAACAATGTGTTTGTTGATGTTGCATAACGACGTTTTAACTTGTCTATTGACACGCCAAAGACATCATCAAGCAAATCAATATCATATCCTGTGTTGGATGGTGACAACAGACCTTTAAGGTCTGTATGTAAATTCAATGATGACCACAACAAAGTATTGTTTGAATATGTTGCAGTTTTATTAAACACTAGTGCACTCAATGACACTAATTTGACATCAAACACATATACTCTATTTGTAGATGACTTAAATGTGATATTGTCAATCAAAAATGTCTGTTGAAACAAATATTGTACAATGCTAATACTGTTTGTTTGTTCATCTTTAACTACTTCAGCAACATCAATTGCAATCATCGGTGGATACTTGTCTGCCATATATGGAATCAGCAGATTGTGTGCAACGTCAGTAAATGTCAATTTAGCTGTTGTAATTAAATTGTTTGTTGTTGTAGTAACTGAAAAATTCAACAGCGCCACATCTGGTATAGG
>Ga0172362_10004659_pt1 | contig 11886 bp, 11 predicted proteins | sample LakKivs1_kivu2a2_FD_114534 | JGI IMG/M metagenome (GOLD analysis project Ga0172362, IMG submission 114534) | Sediment microbial communities from Lake Kivu, Rwanda - Sediment s1_kivu2a2 | ecosystem: Environmental > Aquatic > Freshwater > Lake > Sediment | place: Rwanda: Western Province, Lake...
ATCCCGCTCCCAGGTGGATGCCTACCATGACCTACTTCAGGGGGCACACTACATCGAGTTTCTACGCAAGCGCCTTGTTCTTTTGCGGGAGCTGCTGGCGAATGAGGGATCGATTTACGTGCATCTTGATGAGAACATGGCCTTCCACATCAAGGTGATTATGGACGAGGTGTTTGGAGAGCAGAATTTTCGTAACTGGATAACGCGCAAGAAGTGTCACCCCAAGAACTACACCAAGAAAACCTATGGGGACACTTCCGACTATATTCTCTTTTACACCAAGTCTGATACCTATGTCTGGAATCGCCCTTACGAGTCTTGGGATGCTGCACATTCCCTGAAAGAGTACCAATACACCGAATCTGGGACTGGCAGACGCTACAAAAAGGTCCCCGTTCATGCCCCAGGAGTAAGAAACGGGGAAACAGGAAAACCTTGGCGGGGGCTGTTGCCCCCACCTGGTAAGCATTGGCAATTTCCTCCAGCTACCTTGGACGAGATGGATAAGAGGGGTGAGATTTATTGGTCTCCGACCGGAAACCCGAGACGGAAGATATACCTTGACGATAGCAAAGGGATCCCTGTCCAGGACATCTGGCTTGATTTTCTCGATGCCTACAACCAGAACGTCAAGATCACAGGCTATCCCACCGAGAAAAGCCCGCTTTTGTTGGAGCGGATCATCAAGGCTTCCTCCAACCCCGGCGATATGGTGCTAGATTGTTTCTCTGGCTCCGGCACCACACTAACTGTAGCCTCTGAGTTGGGACGGCGATGGGTTGGTGTAGATAACAGCAGTGAGGCGATAGCAACGACCCTACGCCGATTTGCCAAAGGTACTCAAAAGATGGGCGACTACGTCAGCCAGCGAAAGATGCCCCCTGAGGAACTGCAATTGGAAACTCTGTCCTTGATGCCCATACGAGATTTCGCTTTGTATGCGGCGAAACCTTACGCCGGTGAACTAGATGGCATCCTAGCCCAGTGGGAGAAATGGGTCAGCCATTAATGAAACCCCTCACCGCCCTCGGCCTGGCCCTCTCCATGCTCGCCCTCGCCCTCGGTGTGCCCCTCCTGAGCTGGGGAATAAGCGACTGGGGAGGGTTCTTCTCCAGCCCGGTGCGCCTGGCCTATGGCATAAGTGCCCTGCTTCAATCGCTGATCATCGGCATCGGCTTCCTCCTCCTGCCCTTTGCCTACACCCCCGGCAAGCGCGAGGGAGAGAAAACCAAGCGCATCGCGCGGCAAAGCATCGTGCCCATCATCACGCGGCTGATTTGGCTGGCGATCTTTGTCATCTCTCCTTATAGTGACCGACACAACTGGGCTGTGATCGCCGACGCTGTCTGGCTGCGCACTGTGGGGGTGCTGCTATACCTGCTGGGCATGGAGTGGGTTTGTTGGGCCTTCCTGACCCTGGGGAAGCAGCACAGCGGGGAAGTGACCATCCAGAAGGAACATGAGCTGGTCACCGCCGGGCCTTACCGCTGGCTCAGGCACCCCATGTATCTGGGATTGATCGTCTTTCCGCTGGGCGTGGCGCTTGTGTTTGGCTCGTGGATTGGGATAGTATTGCCTTTGCTTTCCGCCGGGGTTTTCGCCTGGCGGGTTAGGGATGAGGAGAAGTTAATGCACCAGGAGTTTGGCGAGCGTTGGGAGGCCTATTGCCGGCGCACCTGGCGATTCATCCCTTATGTATACTGAATGCCACGTGGTGGGGACGAAGAATTTGCCTGACGAAATGAGGATGAGAGCATAACTCACTGCAAATTCTTCGCCCTCCCACAGCGCGCTTACGTGGCAAGAACGTCGTAGGAGATGACCACTCCCTGGATATAGTTCTCCACCTGAACCAGGTATTGGGCGCCCACAACGGGCACGAAGGTGGCCGCAATCTGGCCGAAGGTGCCCGTCTCCCCACTGACGGCGACCTCACCACCGGGGCCGTAGACCCTAAAGCCCACCCCTCTGCTGATGATTTGGTCGGTAGGAGCATAGGTCATCATCAACGTGACCGGCGCGGCCGATTTGAAGGTGAGCGTGTAGCGGGCAAAGGCTCCGCTGGCTGCGCCCGTAAGGGTGCCACTCATGGGCGCAAAGGCCGCAGCAGGCGCTGCGGGAGCGACCTGGGGACTTACCGATACAGCGACTGGCACCGGCGGCAAGCCCTTGGCCGTGATGGTAAAGCTCAACTGAACGCCGTCCACATAGCTAAAGACCTGTAGCAACAGCCGCTCGGGCTTTTGGCTTGCGTATTGCAGCTCCAGGAACCCGGCGGTTTTGTCCTCATCGAGCTTCCCGCTGCCGACGAGCTGGCCGTTGAAGGGACCATAGAGGTTCAAGCCAACCCCTCTGCTCGTGACCGGATCAGCAGGCCAAAAGATCATCTCGATAGTGACCACATCCCCATTGCCCGGGTAATCCACGTTGGCGTACCAGTACGCCCCGGCCCGATTGCCCATCAGCGTGCCGCTGACGGGCGCCCTGTTATAGATCATGGCCGCCGTCTGCGGCGTATTGGCCTCAGCCGAGACGCCACCAATAGTAACGAAAGCCATCGTCAATGCGAGAATGACGCTCAAGGCGATTCTTGCTTTCATTTATACCCCCTGAACTGACAGTAAGATTGGATCTCACACCCCCCACACCCTACTATAGCACTTCTCCGGGCGTCCGTCATCTGCCTTTTGTCCAGGACGATGGTCATGCCGCCTCAGCCCGCCTGGGCATGAATGCCACAGGCTACGTGGCGGCGTCGGATGAAATCCGGCTTGTTTACTTTCTTGCGGCAGATATCGTTCGTGTAAGTAGCAAGCCCGCCCCCGACCAGATTGGGGGCGGGCACTGTTGATTAGCCTGGATGATTGAGCACCCGGCGGTTCCAGTGTGTGACCCCCGAACTGTAGGGTCACCAGTGCCATTCTGCGCTTCGCGCAGAATCCATGACGGTTGACGTGTGCCCACAAGCAGTGTATAATATGCGAGTAACTAACGCCGAAGCGCTCTGTGTGTCATACACTCGGCACCGGCGCAAGGCGGCCTCGCTGTTTCGCCCATGCTTCTTGCTGTACTGATAGTCTCCTCGCACGTGTGGAGTGAGTACTGCTGGCATCATCTCGCGCTTCGCTACAGGTTTGTAGCCCAGTTCTTCGGCGGCCGCAACGGTCGTGGTCCGTACCACCTTCCACTTGGCACAAAGGGAGTTGGACGCCATAGCCAGCGTAACGCGGATCCTGGCGAAATCGCTACAGAAAACGACGGAAGGCGGACTAGAATCAGTGGAGGAAATCAAATCAGGGGTGTCCTTGGATGCCCCTAAACATTGACCCCCATGATGTGCCCGTATTGCTGCTGTACAACCTGGACCCTTCCTGGACAGCCCGAGAGCAAGGGGAGGTCATCTCGGCCTCTTCTCAGCTCGGGCAAGCTATTTACACTATCGGACACCCCACCACCCTGGCTCCGGTGTTGAGCGATGACCTCTCGACCGTTCTAGCTCTGTATGATCCCTCAGTGTACATCGTGTTCAACTGGTGCGAAGGCCTTCCCGGAATACCTCATAGCGACTCGCTGGTCGCTCAAGGCCTGGAGCGCCAAGGTTTCGTGTTCACGGGGGCCAGCTCCGCGACATTGGCCTTCTCCGAGGACAAGCGCCGCGTCAAGCAGAGCCTGGAGCGATCGGGCATACCCACCCCTATATGGCGCTTGTACGAGCGTCCGCGGGCGGATGGATGGGACAAGTTCCCCGCCATCGTCAAGGCCGTGGGCGAGCATTGCAGCGAGGGGCTCACCCGTGAATCCGTGGTCATGACCGAGGCGGAGCTGATCAGAAGGATCGCCTACGTCGTGGAGACATTCCACCAGCCCGCCTTGGTCGAGGAGTTCATTGACGGGCGCGAGTTCCACGTGTCCATTTGGGGCAATGGTCACGTCACTATGCTGCCCCCGGCGGAGATGGATTTCTCGCTCTTCACCGAGGTTCAGGATCGGCTATGCACCTATGATGCCAAATTCGTTCCCGGATCGGTGCACTATGAGGGCATACGCACCCTGCTGCCGGCTCCGCTCAACCCGGAGGAGCTGCAAACCCTGGAGGAGGTCTGCAGAGCGGCCTACATAGCCATAGGATGCCGGGACTATGGGCGCATTGATGTGCGCAGTCGCGGCGGCGCCTTCTACGTGCTGGATGTAAACCCCAACGCCGATATCAGCGTTGACGCGAGCTTCGCCTGCGCCGCCGAGGTCGCCGGTTACTCCTATGGGGAAGTGGGAAGCCGCATCATACGACTAGCCGCAAGGCGACACCCTGTTGGGGGCGGGGCGTGAGCGTCATACCTCCAGGATCTCCGCCGTACCCCGCTCGGTGTCATAGATGGCACAGCTATGCACCCCAAAGCGCCCCATCACCTCCCCCGGGTTCAGCAGCAAGGTCCTGCCCACCCAGGTAGCGTCGCGCTTGTGGTTGTGAGCGTAGCAGACCAGATCATAGCTGCCGCTTGCGGCCAGGGCCTTGCCGATGTGGGGATAATGGGTCAGCGCAATCGAGCGCCCCCCCAGGCTCAGCTCGGCAAAATCGCCGTGGAGGGTGATATTCCCCGCCTTATCCGCCACGCGGACGATCAGCAGCCTATCTCCATCGTTGTTGCCCCAGATGATATGCACCGGCCCCCGAAAGCCCTCGCCGATGGCGGCATAGGTGAAGGGCGAACAGAGGTCCCCCAGGCAGAGCAGGGCCTCACAGCCCTCCAGCCGGCGCAAGACATCGGCCAAAGCCCAGATGTTGTCATGAATATCGGCCACGATCCCGATGCGCATGATACCCCTCCCTCTACGACTCGGCCCACGGCGTCTGGCAATGGGGGCAGGCCAGGCCCGCATCCTTGGCCGAAGGGAGCCCGCACGCGGCACAGATGCGGCTCTGAGCGGCCGCCTCGTCGCCCAGCTCCTGCCTGAGGCGCAGGATCTTGCCCCGCAGGGCGGCAATGGTCGTGCTGTTGCCCTTTTCTTCGCCCATCTTTGCCTGCTGATGCTTCTTGAGCGCCAGCTCCGTGCTGGCATCCACAAGCTGCCGCCACAGCGCCGCCTGCCGCAGGCCCGAGATGCCCAGGAGGTGCCACCCCTGGCGCAATCTATTGCGCCGGGAGCTGACCGTCTCGAACTGTAGGGGGGTCAGTACGCCCAAAGAGACCTCCTCGGGAAGCTCGGCGATCATCCAGGCCTTCTCCCGACGCCAGGCAAGCACGATGATGACAATCACCACCAGGACGCCAACCCAGTCGGCCAGGAAGCTCACCACGCACAGGCCGCTGGCGGCAAAGAGGTTGTGCACGACGTGACCGGTGATCGCGGCCATCAGCCCAAGGGCGACAAAGATCACCCGCCGTCGGCGCGAACGCTCATAGCGCGCCAGGCCGAAGCCCACGCCCGTGAACGAGGTGAACATGGCATGGTTGAGGCCAAAGGCCAGGCTGCGCCCCAGGAACACAAAGGTCCAACCGGCAACCCCCGCTCGCATCCAGGCGGAGCGGAAATAGAGGACGTTTTCGGTCATGGCAAAGCCAAAGCCGATGATCGAGCCATAGACGATCCCGTCCAACGTATCATCAAACTCCTGTCTCGCCAGCCAGAACAGTCCGAGCAAGGCCAACCCCTTGACATACTCCTCGATGATCGGGGCGACGAGGCTGACGTCAACGACCGCGCCATACACAGGGGATAGCTCCAGCAGAGGGCCTTGAGAGATCGCCTCGAACACGAAGGAAAGCACGCCGGCGGGGATGGCCCCCCACAGAAGGGCATAGACCAGCAGCTTGAGCGGCTCCTTCTCGTAGCGATCAATCCACCAGACGAGGAGCACATAGATGGCGGTAAGAACCGCGCTGGCGATGAAGGAGAGACCGATGGTCAGAATCTCGACGATGAGCGACATGCCGAGCCCCCTTTTCGCGGGCGTGCGCCGCTGCGGCGGCGATCAGGCAACAACTACCTGGGAGACGAAGACGCGGCCATCAAGCCCTTGGCCAGTTTGGCATAAGTGCTAACCACATGAACAAGGGGCGAGGACATGCGCCCATGCACGTGCCCCTGGGATAGGCTTTTCAGAAAGCTCTGCGCGTCGGCAAAGCTGGGCATCTCCACATAGGCCTTGCCGATCTCAAAGCCTTGGTGGGCATCGCTGCCGGCCCCGCGCAGCAGGCCATAGGAGCGAGCCAGGTCCTCGGCATTGCGGTTATCCAGAGGGAAGGTCACACGCGCGTTGAGCACCTCGATCAGATCCACCTCTTTCTCTTTGATGATCTCCATCAGCGCCCCGATGTCCAACACCGAGCGTCGGACGCGGTCCAGCGGGTGAGGCACATAAACCAGGCCGCCTTGTTGATGGATAAGGCGCACGGTCTCCGCCGGAGAAAGGTCGGGCGGCACCTCCTCTACGAGGAACAGCCCGATGATCTCCCCCTGAGTTGTGCGAATCTCCTCACCTACGATGATGGGCAAGGTGGAGAGCTTGTGGAGAGCAAGCGCCCCCGCAATGGTGTTGTGGTCGGTGACCGCCAGGGCATCTAGACCCCTGCGCCTGGCCCAACGCAGCACGTCAAAGCAGGTGGTGAGGGAGTCATCGGAATACGCCGTGTGAACGTGTAGGTCAACCTTGGGCAACCGGAACCCTCCGCAATTTGGGTATCTTGTGCCCTGAAACCAGGAAGGCATGGCTCTAGCGACCTGCCGCAGAGCCATGCCCTGATCTCACGAGCTATGCCCGCTCAGCGCGCTTCTTGGCCTCTTCGACGATCTTCTCGATGAGGTGCGAGGGCACGATGTCATAGTGCGAGAACTTCATGGTGAAGAACCCTCGCCCCTGAGTCATCGAGCGCAAGTCCGTAGCATAGCGTTGGATTTCAGCCAGGGGCGCTTTCGCCGTGACAATGCCGTTCCCTCGCCTCTGCTCCATGCCCAGAACCCGTGCCCTGCGGGTGTTGAGGTCGCCGAGGATATCCCCCATAAAGTTCTCGGGCACGGTGATCACCACATCCATAATCGGCTCCAGGAGCACCGGCCCCGCCTGGGGGATCGCTGCCAGGAAGGACAGGCGAGCAGCCAGCTTGAAGGCCAGCTCGGACGAGTCTACGGGGTGGAAAGAGCCATCGTAGATGACGGCGCGAAAGTCAACCGTCGGGTAGCCGGCAATGATTCCGGTGGGCATCGTCTCCCGGATGCCCTTCTCGGCAGCAGGGATATACTGCCTGGGGACAGCCCCCCCAAAGACCTCGCTGGTGAACTCGAAGCCGGCGCCGCGCTCGAGAGGCTCGAAGCGCATGTAAACGTCGCCGAACTGCCCACGCCCCCCGGTCTGCTTCTTGTGTCGCCCTTGGGCTGAGGCGGTTTTGGTGATCGTCTCCCGGTAGGGGATCTTGGGCACATCGGTCACGATCTCCACACCGAACTTTTGCGCCAAACGGCGCGCGGCGATCTGAATGTGCGATTCACCCATCCCGGATAGGATCGTCTCGTTCGTCTCGGCGTTGCGCTCCACGCGCCAGGTGGGGTCCTCCTCGACCAGTCGGGCAAGCCCTGCACCCAGCTTGTCCAGGTCCGCCTTGGTCTTGGGGAAGACCGCTGCGGAAAAGAGCGGCTCCGGGTAGATGATCGGGGCTACCACCAGGGGCGTGCCCCGGTCGCCGAGGGTGTCGTTGGTGCTGGTGACAGCCAGCTTGGCCACCGCGCCGATGTCCCCCGCCCTGACGGCTGGCACAGGGATTTGCTCCTTGCCGCGAACCATGAACAACTGCCCCAGGCGCTCCTCAGCCCCCTTGTTCACGTTAAAGACGCGCGAGTCGGCGAGGATGGAGCCGCTATAGACGCGGAAGTAGGTCAGCTTGCCCACGAAGGGGTCCGCCAGCGTCTTGAACACTTGGGCCACGAGCGGGCCAGCTGGGTCGGGCGTAAGGACTTGCTCTTCCTTGGTCGCCTCGCTGACCGCTTTGCGCTCCACGGCAGCAGGATTGGGCAGGAGGCTAACCACAGCATCCAGGAGCTGCTTGACGCCGATGTTTTTGGTCGCTGAGCCGACCATGACCGGGACAAGCTGCCCGCTCCTCACCCCCGCCGCAAGGCCGGCGCGAATCTCGTCATCAGTCAGCTCCGCGCCGTCGAGGTACTTCATCATCAGCTCATCGTCCGACTCGGCCGCATGCTCCATCATCTGCAGGCGAGCCTCAGTTGCCGCACTGCGCAGCTCCACCGGGATTTCGGCCTCTTTGCCCTCCGGCCCCACATAGGCCTTCATGCTCAAGAGGTCCACGACACCCACAAATGACTCGCTGGCCCCAATGGACAACTGGATAGGGACAAAGGTCTTTTCGAACTTGGTTCTTAGTTGTTCCAAGACGCGGGCGAAGCTGGCGTTGTCGCGATCCATCTTGTTCACAAAGACCAGACGGGACATGCCGGACTCATCCAGGAAGCCCCAGTGCATCTCCGCGCCCACTTCTACGCCAGAGGCAGCGCAGATGAGCAGCACGGCACTATCTACAGCGCGGATGGCAGCCTTGACCTCACCCACAAAGTCCATGTACCCAGGCACATCCAGCATATTGAGCTTGCACTCGCGCCACTCACAGGGAAGTATCGCGCAGTTGACGGAGAAACGCCGGCTTCGCTCTTCGTCGTCATAGTCAGAGACGGTGTTCCCCTCCTCGATCCTTCCCAGCCGCGAGGTGGTGCCGCTATCAAAGAGCATGGCTTCGCTCAGAGACGTCTTGCCGCTGGAGCCATGGCCCACAAGCACCACATTGCGCAGGCTTTCTGCCTTGTACTCTCTCATGAACCCTCCTAAGGCTTGTCAATCCGCACGCTTGCGGATTATACCACCGCGCACCGTAATTACCAAAGGCCATTGGGGGCATCCTGAATTGTAGGGGTGAAGCATTTGGGTGGCAAGATGAGCATAAAGCGGTACAAACCATCCCAAATGCTTCACCCCTACCCCAGATTTTCGGACAGACAAGGCCATTGACAAAGACGATCACTTATGTTATGATAGTGACAGACGAGAGCCTTTCCTCTTCCATCCGGTGTTGTGTGCATCTAGGAGGGTAGACTCTATGAGAGATCTCAGCGCCTGGCTTATCGTCTTTGGGCTTGTGCTCGCGCTGGGGCTGATCTGCGGCAGCGCCAAGGGTGTCATCGGCATTCCCCTGCCGCTGGCAGTGCTCATTGGCCTCGGCGCCAACGCGGTGCTCGTGCTATGGGAGCACCGGGAGAAGATGGGCGACATCCTGGGACGCCGCCAGTAGCGGCCCCAAGGGCCGCGCCCGCCTGCTCTCTATAGGCTTGCGCGAGCAGCTCTTGTAGGGAAAGGTCGGAGTATGCCCGAATGAGAGGTGCCGGTTTGGGTGGGTGAGAAGGGCTGTTTGAAAGCCTTGAGGATGACGAAAGCGTAGCGGCCGGTTTCGGCCGCTACGTTGCGTATAGCGGTAATGGAGGATCAACGGGGCACGTCGGGGAGCTCGGCCAAAGAAAAGCGTACCGCGTAAGGCTCAAAGAGGGTGTGAAAGGGTGATGTCTCTGCCGACCTTTCCCCATATTGGGTGATTGCCAGGGGCCCGACAACGATCCAATTGTGGTCCGAAGAGGACATAAGTGCCCTGAGTTGGAGAAAACACTGCTTCATATCCTCGCGCAAAGCGGAGCCGGGCACCGAGATCACAAAGGTTTGCACATGCTCGGGCACGTCGTCTGGAGGGTCCATCAACAGGCGCAGGCGCTGCTCAGCCAGGAAGCGCGTCGTGCCATTCGCACGCCGGGGAATGCGCGCCGCGAGCGCCGGAGCCGCCTCTTCCATCGCCTTGGATAGGGACGCCACCAGGGCCTCCCGCGAAGTCCAATCCAGGTTGCAGAGGGAATGGACCCCCATCTGCGCCGAGGGCACCCGCTTTGCCAGCTCACGAGCCAAAGCGCACACCAGGCGTTCCGCATAAGCTTCGTCGCTGGTATAACACAGGAATCGCTGCTGTCCGGGGTATTCTACAGGGAGGTAGAAAAAGTCCACCAATTGCGCAAAGGAGTCAGCAACTCTCTCTCCTCGGTTCATGCCGCACCCCTCCTCTCTAGCGCCGCATATAAGCCAAGTTTACGCCAGAGAGCCTTCTGCGTCAAACTTCTCCCCCACTACGACGGATAACGCCCATACCTCTCCACCAGCTCGACGACCCGTGCCACGCGCGAGCGCAGCCCATCCGGGGGTACCTGGTCCGCTACGCCGAGCACCATGCGCTTATCGGCCACTATAACCTCCAGCGTCTCCCGAACGTGGCGCTCGAACTCTGCTTCCCCCACCAGCGGCGTAAAATAGATGCCGGGTAAGCCACCCCAGAGCACGGATCGCGGACCGGCCAGAGCGCGCAAATCTCTCACGGGCACATCCCCCACCGGCTCGGGAGTCACCGCCTCGATACAATCATAGCCCACCTTGCCCACCTGCGCAAGCAGCCCGCGCAGGGTACCATCCATGTGGATGAAGGAATACTTGCCCGCTGCACGGATGCGCGCCACCCACTTTTCCTCCCAGGGCCGCACATACGAGTCGTAAAAGCGCCGGCCGATCACCTCCGAGGAAAGGTTCTCCGGGATCATCAGGCAATCTGCCGGGACGGTCACAGCCACCTCGGCGGCCCGGTCTGCGCTGCGCTCCATGGCTTGCAGCGTCTCCTCGAGCTCATCGGGCACTTGCGACCACAACTCCACGACGTTGGCGATCCCGGCAAACTCCACCGTAAGCTGCATAAAGGGGCTGCGCGGCAGGTAGCAGAGGACTACCCCCAGATCCTCCACCCAGGGCCTGCGCCGGCGGGCCTCCTCCTCGTCGGGAAGGTATTCGAGGTGCTCCCACCAGTAGCGAAGGGCCGGCAGATCCCCTGGCGAGTTGACCAGATGCCGATACGGTGCCCAGGACGAGGATGCGGGCAGATAGCGCCACTCCTCCTCCAGCGTGCCCACCGGCGTGCGGATACCGCGCCAGCGGGCGGACGCGTCCTGGCGCTCCTCGATGGTCACATCCCCACAGACCTCTGTCCGAAAGGCCCAATAGCCCTGCAAGTAAAAGCCCACTCTCAGCTCACGATGAAAACGGTAATAGTCCTCCGTGCGCTGCCAATCCTTGGGCACCTCGCCACGGTCTTCCATGGCCGCCGCCCAGTAGGCCAGGTCGCCGAACCAGGGCACGCGGTCGGGCACGCCGCCCGACAATAGAGTGAGGATGCGCTGACGATCGTTCATTGTGGCCTCTTTCGAGTTAAGCACGAGGATGGCATGAGAGGAAGAGACGAACATTCCCCCAGCAGGCTTCAGCCTGCTTTGCGTGAGTAGCCCTGCGCCCCCGACTGGATCGGGGGCCAGGGCGTGGCGTCAACCGAGTCTAGCACCTTGTGCATAGACCGCTAGATAGCCGCCGAGCTCTTTTCGGCTATCCCCCTGTCGGCGCCGAGATCCTCCGGCCCCATCTGCCACACTTCGGTGACAGAAAGATAGGGGATCCCGTTCTCGTGGAGCATTCTGATGAGCGCCTCACGGCTGGGTGCCGATAGGACAAACCATCCCTCGCCGTCGTTCGGAGTCCCGATGTAGCTGTAGCAGGAGAACCCCTGGCTCTTCCAGGCTTCATTGGCCGCGCGCACCATGTCCACTACCTCGTCGCGGCCCATCGTCCCGCCCACCCATGGATGATAAGTCAAGAAGAGGGGCATCATCCACCTCCTTGGCATGGCAACCGCGCTCTCCTTATTTGACAGTAAACACCCAAGATGAACAGAAGATGAACAAATCGCTAAAAAACGTTACAATTCGTTCATCTGGCATTTCGCGGTCATCCACGCTTGGGCGGTAGAGGAA
>Ga0172362_10004662_pt1 | contig 11882 bp, 7 predicted proteins | sample LakKivs1_kivu2a2_FD_114534 | JGI IMG/M metagenome (GOLD analysis project Ga0172362, IMG submission 114534) | Sediment microbial communities from Lake Kivu, Rwanda - Sediment s1_kivu2a2 | ecosystem: Environmental > Aquatic > Freshwater > Lake > Sediment | place: Rwanda: Western Province, Lake...
AAGCCTGAATTATTTTGTAACTTCAGCCTGTTTTTCTAACCAGGACGAATATCAGAAAATGAAGATTGACATATTGTTAGGTCTCCAGTGGGGCGATGAGGGGAAGGGAAAGATTGTGGATGCGCTGGCACCGGAGTATGACGTCATTGCGCGTTTCCAGGGAGGACCCAACGCAGGGCATACCATAGAATTCAATAATACAAAACATGTTCTCCACCTGATACCTTCAGGTATTTTTCATGAGGGTAAGATCAACATCATTGGCAACGGGCTTGTGATAGACCCGGTAGTCTTCAGAAATGAAGCACAAAGCCTTGAGATTGCTCCCAAAAAGGTACGTGAAAGACTCCTGATCTCTTTGAAAGCCCATCTGATACTGCCCACGCACAAGCTTCTTGATGCGGTCCATGAAGCATCACTTGGCGATGCAAAAATCGGATCCACGCTGCGCGGAATAGGTCCTGCCTATACTGACAAGGCTTCAAGAAGCGGACTCAGGGTGGGCGATCTATTCAGAAAGAACTTCATGGAACTCTACAGGGCACACGTGTCAGAACACACAAGAACACTGAGGGGTTATGGTTATGACGCTGGTTTTGAAGAGATGGAGAGAGAATGGTTTGAAGCAGTTGATTTTCTCAAACAATTCAAAACGGTCAATGCGGACTATTATCTTGACAGTGTGATTGACAGTGGCAGGCGTGTGCTTGCAGAGGGTGCCCAGGGGACAATGCTTGATATTGACTTCGGCACGTACCCGTACGTCACGTCATCAAATACTGTGGCCGCCGGAGCGTGCACAGGCCTGGGTATAGCACCTTCACGCACCGGAGAAGTATTCGGAATATTCAAGGCATACTGTACAAGGGTCGGCAGCGGCCCCTTCCCTACCGAACTCAATGATGATAACGGCCAGGTTATGCGTGACCGCGGACATGAATACGGCTCCACTACCGGAAGGCCGCGCCGCTGCGGCTGGCTTGACCTGCCTGCACTGAGATATGCTATTATGGTCAATGGCGTCACACGGCTCTTCATGATGAAGGCTGATGTGCTTTCAGCATTCAGAGAGATAAAGGTATGTACCTCATATACCCTCAGGGGAGAAAAGGTAAATGAACTGCCCTATTGCCTTACAGATATTGAAGAACTTAATTATACCGTTCTGCCAGGGTGGAAGCGTGATATCACAGGGCTCAGGACCTGGAATGAGTTCCCCCCGGAATTGAAAGACTATACTGAATTCATTGAAAAAGAAACAGGGGTGCCGGTAACCATTATATCTGTCGGACCAGACAGGTCAGCCACCATTTACAGATAGGATTCATTCTTTCCTGTACACCCAGGCTTCACTGTCTATGTTGTCCTGGATGCCGTTGATGGAATTATATGCCGCATGAAGATCATCGAAAGACTTCGCTGACACAAGATGCCATCGTCCGCCATCCATATCAACTATCCTGGCATCATATCCAAATCCTTTTATATGCTCCAGCCATGCATCCGCATATGACTGTGTAAGAAAACTCCCCACTATTACATGATATTTTGAGAGAACAGTCGCCTGCTCCCGGGCAAGCCTGGCCTGCTCTGCCAGCTGTGCACGCTCAGCCTCGGCCTTCTCATTTGCAACACGTATTGAATCGGCTACACGGAACGCCTCCTGCTGCTTTCTCAGTGTCTCTGCCTCTCTTGCCTTTTTGCCGAACGGATTGATGCTCTTCATAAAGTCACATGACGGTGTAGCAAGGAGGACAGCTGCCAGCAATACCATGGTTATTCTCTTCATAATTTACAGGGTTTCATTATTATGCCGTTAAAGATATGAAATTCGGGACAAAAAGCAATGAAAACGAAGTGATCATGCCCTTTCTGAATAATCTTTCATATATTAGATTGCGATTTACAAACACTTAACCCGCTTAGCCAAATGAAATCACTTATCCGGTTCTTTGAAGAGAATGTTGAAAAGTATTCAACAAACATTTACCTGTGGGAAAAACTGCAGGATAAGTATGAAGGTACAACATATCAGGAGACCAGGAAGCAGGTTCATGAATTCGGTGCCGGACTGATGCAACTGGGCATAAAGAAAGGTGACCGCGTCAGCCTTCTTTCGGACGGCCGGAATTACTGGGTCATAGGTGAACTTGGGGTCTTATATGCCGGGGCTATCAACGTTCCCCTTTCAGTGAGACTGAACCCTGAAGAGATCAAATTCAGGCTGAACCATTCTGAATCACGTATGGTCATCACCAACAGCAACCAGGCTCCTAAAGTACTTGAGATCCTTGACCAGTGTCCCGCGGTCGAAAAGGTGATCTTCATGGATCCGCGTGAGGAATACTCTTCGAACCAGATACATTTCAACGAGGTGAGGAAGATTGGCAGGGAATGGCTTGACATCCCAACTAACAGGAAAGCGTTTGATGAATTCACAGCATCAATTCAGCCTTCAGACTTTGCCAATATATGCTATACCTCGGGCACCACGGCAGACCCGAAGGGTATTATTCTTACACACGGGAATTATGTCACCAACGTTTACCAGGCATATACGCTGATGGACATCCCGCAGCATTACAAGACCCTTCTCTTTATCCCCTGGGATCACTCATTTGCACACACCGCAGGGCTCTTTGCCTTTATGGGCAAAGGGGCAAGCGTTGCTTCTGTGAAGATAGGCAAGACACCGATGGAGAACCTCCGCAACGTACCCGTGTGCATGAAGGAGATAAAACCCAACCTGCTGATGAGCGTACCCGCTATCGCCAAAAACTTCAGGAAGAATATTGAAAAAGGAATTAAGGAAAAGGGAAAGTTCACCGAGTCTCTGTTCAACTTCGCCTTGAAGATGGCTTACTCATACAATAAGGAAGGCTTCAATAAGGGAAAGGGACTTCAGAATCTCAAAAAGCCCCTGCTTAACCTGTTTGACAGGATACTCTTCAGGAAGGTGCGTGAAGCATTCGGCGGAGAGCTTGATTTCTTCATTGGAGGAGGTGCACTGCTCGACATAGAGCTGCAGCGTTTCTTCTATGCAATAGGCGCACCTATGTTCCAGGGTTATGGCCTTTCAGAAGCTTCACCCATAATCTCTTCCAACTCGCTTAAACGCCATAAGCTGGGATCATCAGGGTACCTGGTGAACAACATGGAGCTGAAGATATGTGATGAAGATGGTAATGCACTTCCTGTAGGAGAAAAGGGAGAGATCGTTATCAAGGGTGGGAATGTGATGCACGGATACTGGAAGAATGAAGCTGCAACCACCGAAGCAATCCGTGACGGGTGGCTCTTTACCGGCGATATGGGATATATGGATCAGGAAGGGTTCCTTTATGTGCTTGGCCGTTTCAAGAGCCTGCTTATTGCCGATGACGGTGAGAAATTCAGTCCTGAAGGAATAGAAGAGGCAATGACCCAGCAATCAAAATATATTGACCAGGTGATGCTTTACAACAACCAGAAACCCTATTCCGTTGCATTGATCGTACCTAACCAGCATGCGCTTAAAATTTTTCTTGAGGATCGTAACCTGTCAACAACCACTGAAGAAGGAAAACGTGCAGTACTGAGCCTGATTGAGAGCGAAGTGAACGAGTATCGTATTAACGGGAAATACGGGCATATGTTCCCGCAACGCTGGCTGCCCGTCGCACTGGGAATACTGAACGAGAGCTTCAATGAGGAGAATGGCCTGCTGAATTCAATGACCAAGATGGTACGCGGCAAGATCACCGAACGGTACAAGGATCTCATTGACTGGCTTTATACCCCGATGGGTAAGATAGTATACCATGAACATAATATGGAAGAAGTCGAGAAGATGAAGCTCGGCTGATCCGAAATAACGATCTCATATGAACCTAAAAATATTGCCGGCTGTTGTTCTCTCAGCCTTGGTGCTGCCATTCTGCACCGGAGACAAAACCTCTTCATGGAAAGCGGCTGAAAATCCTCTCTTGACCCAATGGAGTGATGACGTAAACGCTTCCATGCCATGGCCGGAATACCCTCGCCCGGGAATGGTACGAGATGAATGGATGAACCTTAACGGCCTGTGGGACTTTGCAATATGCGGCAAAAGCGAAGACCGTCCGTCTCCTGACAAAAAAATACTTGTCCCCTACCCGGTTGAATCAGCCCTGTCAGGTGTCAGGCAAAGAATAACAGATTCCCTGGCACTGTGGTATTCAAGAGAGTTTAAATTGCCAGCTGACTGGAGAAACAGGCAGATATTACTGAATTTTGAAGCCTCAGACTGGGAAACAACAGTTTGGATAGATGACAACTTTGCAATAAGCCACCGTGGCGGCTATGACCCTTTCAGCTGTGACATAACCCCTTTCCTTTCGAAAGCGAAAAGACACAACATTGTGGTCAAAGTCACCGACCCGACAGATAAGGGCAGGCAGCCCAGGGGCAAACAGGTTTCTAGTCCGGGTGGTATATGGTACACTCCCACCAGTGGTATCTGGCAGACAGTATGGCTTGAGCCGGCAGGAAAGAGCTGGATCAGCGATCTTGTGATTGTTCCTGATATTGACAGCAACAGGCTGAACATAACTGTCGCGGAAGAGCGATGCCAGGGTCCTGAAGGATGCCCGCCAGTGGACATGGCACCTTCGCTGGCCGAGGTGAAAGTATCATACGACGGTAATGTAGTGGCCAGGGCATCAGGTATAGCGGGCGCAATAATTTCCGTTGATATACCTGACCCGAAGCTCTGGAGCCCTGACAATCCTGCTCTGTATGACCTCGAGATCTCACTCTTCACAGGAGGAGTGGAAACTGACAGGATATTGTCATATGCAGGCATGAGAAAGATCTCTCTCGGGACCACCGGAGACGGTTTTACCCGCATGATGCTGAATAATTCATTTGTGTGGCAGAATGGCCCGCTTGACCAGGGGTTCTGGCCCGACGGTATATATACACCTCCGACTGACGAAGCCATGGCAAACGATATTGTGTCACTTAAAAAGATGGGGTTCAATATGATGCGCAAGCATGTCAAGGTTGAGAACAGGAGATTTTATTATCATACTGACCGCCTGGGAATGCTTGTCTGGCAGGATATGCCCAGCGGCGATGAGTATATATGGGGAGACATGCCTGATATTACCAGGAACACTGCAGATTCAGCACAGTTTTTGACTGAACTCACCAGGATGATAAACACAAAATTCAATTATCCTTCAATAATCATGTGGGTCATCTATAATGAAGGATGGGGTCAGTATAACACAGCTGCCGTCACAGATTATGTTGCACAGCTGGATCCCTCAAGGCTGGTGAACAGTGCCTCAGGCTGGACAGACCGTGGAACCGGTAATATAAAGGACATCCATAATTATCCTGAGCCCAGGGCACCAGAGCCTGAGAAGAACAGGGCCAGTGTACTGGGTGAATTCGGAGGACTGGGATTACCAGTCCAGGGTCATACCTGGGAACAGAAGAACTGGGGATATCAGAAGATGAGTGACAGCACTGACCTGCTGAGAAAATATGACCAGTTCTATACCGTGGTCATCGATCTTGTGGCAAAGAAAGGGCTCAGTGCATCAGTCTATACGCAGACGACTGATGTTGAAACAGAAACCAACGGGCTGATGACATATGACCGTAAGATAAACAAGATGGGCAGTGACAATGTCCGTTTTGCAATGAACCCTGACAAATAATCATCATTTGACCTTCAGCCTCTCCTTGAAAGGGAGGAAGGTCATGAAATCAGCATGGTGCACTATATAGGCTTCCGTTGTGCGCTTGATTATGTCTCCTTCATGGGCATGTGCAGCAATGATGTGACATACCTCCGGCGGCACCCCGCATTCTTCCGCCAGGCTGACACCTGAAAACGGATGCCTGAGGTACTGGCCATATTTACCCTGGACTGCCTTGCCCTGTGCATCAAGCTCATATTCAAGCATCTTGCCTACATCGGCAAGTATGGCACCTGAAATGAGTACATCCATATTAACCGGAAGGTCATCCCTGAAAAACCGGTTCATTTTCTCCCCTGCTTCACGGGCAATATGTACCACACATCTCTTATGGTCCATAAATGTGACTTTCAGATCAGGTCCGCACAGCAATGTAAAAGGTATGCGGTTAAGGTCGTTAGCCTTCAGCACACTGCGTTCAAGAGCTGTTTCCCATGTGCGGGCTGTCTTCTCCCTGAGATCAGGATCGCTGATCCATTCAAGCTCAGGCCATAGTTTCTTGATCTCCTCTGTCATGGCAGTTTATTTTAACCCGGCTATAATAGCATCAGTCATCTGTGCTGTTGAAGCGGCACCCATCTCTATCACCTCAGGCTTGCCTGTCATCTTCATCATGTCATAAGTCCTGACTTTACCTTCCTCAATCACTGAGGCTATTGCTTTCCTGATGCGGGCAGCAGTCTCTTTTTCGTCAATATAGTCAAGCATCATGCAGGCTGACTCAATCATTGCCACCGGGTTTATGATGGGCACCTTGTAACCTGCATATTTTGGAGCAGATCCATGGGTGGGTTCAAAGACACCTATTCCGTCTTCCGAGAACTGTGCACTGCATGCAAACCCAAGACCACCGATAAGCCCGGCAAAAGCATCAGACACAATGTCACCGAACATGTTGCCGGCTACTATTACCCCGTAATCGTCAGGGTTCTTTGTCAGCCACATCATTTGGGCATCAATGTTCGTGTTCCACAGCTGTATTGAAGGATATTCATTTTTCTGCATGTCTCTTGCAATTTTCCACATGAGCCCTGACGTCTCACGTATCACATTGGGTTTCTCGCACACCGTAACTGACTTGTAGCCGTATTTTAATGCATGTTCAAATGCAGCCCTGACAATGCGCTCAGTATATTTTTTAGTGAAAATTCTTGTTGAAACGGCAAGTTCTTCTTTAGGACACCACCCGAAATTCTCCCTGAACTTGGGATGAGTCATGAGTGCATCATAGACCTGCTGTGGAGGGTTTGACCATTCAACCCCACCATACAATCCTTCCGTGTTCTGACGGAATATGACCACATCTACCATTGGTTCTTCTGGATTTCCATCCTTGCCACGCCTGATGAAGTTCAGGGGGTTTCCCTTATAGCTCCGGCATGGCCTGACACAGATGTCCAGCCCGAAGTGCTGTCTCAGACCCACAATGGGGCTGCTGTATGTGAAGCCTTTTCCCTGGAGATCAGGAGACAGTTCTGCTGCCGCTTCATCTTTAGGCTTTGATGTTATTGCACCGAAAAGGGCAATCTTATGCTTTGCAATGAGATCAAGCGTCCGCTGCGGCAGGGGATTACCCTCCCTGCACCAGAGATCCCATCCAATATCACCATAGATATACTCTGCATCGAATCCGGCTGCATCAAGAACCCGAACAGCCTCTTTCAAAACTATTGCACCTATGCCGTCACCAGGAAGTGCCACAATCGTACGCTTTGCCATAATCTGTGTTTTAAGGTATTTTAACTGGTTTCCCGGTAAAAATATAGTTTTATTTGTGGTAAAAAAAAGATTTTCAGCATGTATAAATTCATGGAAGTTACATTTTAAAAATACTATATTTGCCGCCTGAACTGAAAACTACTGTTTTAATATATTCAATTAATGGGTGAACTGGGGGAGATAAAGCCGCGAAAGGTCTGGGGCTATTTTGAAGAAATTTGCAAAATACCGCGACTTTCAAAGAACGAAGGAAAGATCAGGGCATATCTGCTTGATTTTGCACGAAGACACAATCTTGATGCAAAGGAAGACAGTGTCGGGAACATTCTTATAACGAGAGAAGCCTCAGAGGGCAGGGAACAAGTTAAAACAGTGGTGCTTCAAAGCCATCTCGATATGGTTGGCGAAAAGAATGCCTCTCATCCGCATAACTGGGATGATGATCCTATTGTTCCGGTGGTTGACGGCAGGTGGGTGACTGCCAGTGGAACAACTCTCGGTGCAGATGATGGCATAGGTATCGCCTCTCAGATGGCTGTTCTTACTGATCCCTATCTTCAGTGCGGACGCATTGAATGCCTGTTTACCGTTGATGAGGAGTCAGGTATGACAGGAGCCATCAACCTGAAACCTGATTTCTTTTCCGGCCGGATACTGCTTAACCTCGATTCTGAAGATGAGGGTATCCTTTTCATTGGTTGTGCAGGAGGAATAGACACACAAGCCCTGCTTCCTTACACACCTGTGAAGGTCACTGCGGGCTACAAGGCGATGAACATATCAGTCACCGGCCTGCATGGAGGTCATTCGGGTGACGAGATCCACAAGGGATATGGTAACTCAATTAAGATAATCTCGAGGCTCCTGCAGGATCTGGAGAAAAAGTATGATGTCCAGATAGGTAATTTCTCAGGCGGAAATCTTCGCAATGCCATTCCGAGGGAAGCTTTCGTAACAATCACCTTCAACCCGTCTCATGAGGAAGAGATACTTGCAGAGACGGCATCATACAATGACCTGCTTCATGATGAGTACGGGGCTCTGGAGCCCGATCTTAAAGTCGCCGCTACACCAGCTGATGTCCCAGAAATGATAATAGACAGGGGCTCACAGCATAAGTTATTGAATGCCTTGAGTCTAGTCCCTCACGGAGTTCTTGGATGGTCAAAGGATATACCTGACCTCGTGGAGACGTCAAGTAACCTGGCAACAATACGACTCACTGATGACAACATGATACATGTGGTCACCACCCAGCGAAGCTCATCTGACGAAGCAAAGCATTATACCGCGATGAAGGCTGAGGCAAGCTTTGATCTTGCCGGTGCTACGGTGACCCACTCTGACGGGTACCCCGGGTGGAAGCCCAACATGAACTCAGCTATACTGAGACTCATGATTGACTCATACCGCAAACTCTTTGGTAAAGTACCGCAGGTGAAAGCAATTCATGCAGGACTTGAATGCGGCCTGATCCTGGAGAAATACAAGGGAATAGATATGATCTCCTTTGGACCGACGATCAAAGGAGCACATACACCTGAGGAAAGAATCGAGATCGAGACTGTGCAGATGTTCTGGGATCTGCTGGTTGATGTCCTCAGGCATATCCCCGAAGAGACAGCCTAATCGTAAAGTTCAAAATCATCATGCGGGGAGCCGCACACAGGGCATGACCATCCTGAAGGAAGATCCTCAAACGGAGTCCCAGCAGGAATACCGCCCTGCTCATCGCCTGCCTCCGGATCATATATATACCCGCACACCGGGCATCTGTATCTGTTCATACGGTATGCTTTAGATCACTTCTTTACTTTTCTGACGGCATCTATAACCGTTCCGTCAACCCATTTAATGGCAGCTACCACCCTGTCATCGAAGGCTGCTTTCTCAGGTTTACCGCAAATTCTTTCAGCTGTCTCCTTTAGTTCCTCAATTGTAACAAGCGGAAGACCCTTGCCTTTCACTGAGTCTATCAGATCCTGTCTCCGCGGATTAATGGCTATTCCTCTTTCAGTGACAATGACGTCAATCATTTCTCCGGGACCGCACAGCGTGGTAACCCTGTCAACAATCACGGGTATCCTGTCACGGAAGAGAGGAACAGGAATTATCACATTACGCGCGTGGAGACAGTTTTGCCATCCTCCTATCCCGTGCAGCAGCAGTCCGTCAGAATGAGTTACCACATTTCCGTTAAATCCGGTATCTATCTCTGTTGCTCCAAGGATCATAATATCCATCATGGTAGTAAGATTGCCCTTGGAGTGGTAATTATATGCATTGAAAACTGAGTAAGGGACGTGATTGGGATTATGTTCAACAGACTTCACTGCGTCAAGGTCAAAAGCCTGGGCATCAAGGATATAACCCATCTGTCCCTCCTCGAGCATCTTAACCATGTATTTTGTGCTGCCGCCGAATCCGAAGCGGAATTTCCACCCTTTCTTTTTAAGCATCTCATGCACATATACGGCTATAGCCAGGCTTGTTCCGCCGGCTCCGGCCTGCATTGTCGCACCATCATGCATCAGTCCTGACTTCTCAAGGAAAAGGGCAGTAAGTTCTGCTATCAGTAACCTGTCAGGACTCTTAGTGATCTGTGTGGTACCGGAGACAATTTTTTCAGGTATGCCTATTTTGTCAACCACAACCACATAATCGACGTAGTTACCCTCTATTTCCATGGGGAAACACGGAAGGTCAACAAGGTTATCCGTAACAACTATCACCTTATCAGCATATAGATAATCTGCCTTGGCATAACCCAGAACGCCTGTAGCAGAAGGTCCGCCAGTTCCTTTTGCGTTGCCGAAGGCATCTGCCGTCGGTGCAGACAATATTGCTATATCTATTTTTACCTCGCCATCCTGTATGGCCTGTACCCTGCCGCCGTGTGACCGCAATACGGCCATTCCCTTCATTCGTCCTTCCGACACGAACATGCCAAGGGGACCGTTCATACTGCCTTCTATGCGGTTCAGAGTACCATTCTCAAGATACTCTATAACAGGATCATTACAGGGGAATGAAGCTGAAGGGAGCCAGATAAGATCCTTTATTCCTTTTTCAGAAGCTATAGCGAACACCTGGTTGCTTATAAGGTCTCCGTCACGCAGGTGATGATGCGTCGAAATGGTCATTCCGTCATGCAGTCCGCACAATTCAAGGGCTTCTCTGAGTGAGGCCACCACTTTATTGTTGTCCTCCGGGTAATCAGAGCATGTCGGTATCGGAGGTGCATATTTCCTGCCTTCTGGGCGATGCTTACCCACACCCTTGAAAGGTACTGCCATGTTACCATTGATCTCATCCGGCACCATACGTCCGGCAGTATTCTCAACCATTTTCATAATGCGATATGGTTTTTATTATTCCTTAGCCATTTCTTCACTCCAGTTCTCAGGCAGCAGGCCAAGCCTAACTGCGAGGTCTATTGTCTTTTCAGCCCGGGCCACAACAGGCGGATCTATCATTTTGGTTCCCAGTGCCACTACTCCCAGTCCTTTTTCACGGGCTTTACGGTAGGCAAGCATTATTTTGCCTGCCCTGTCAATCTCATCAGGAGCAGGCGAAAAACCCTCCCTGATCACCGCGATCTGGCGCGGGTGAATACAACCCATACCTTCAAAGCCCAGTGCCTTTGATGACCTTACATTCTCAAGCAGTCCTTCCATATCTCCGACATCAGAGAATACAGAATCAATTGGCTGTATACCTGCAGCTTTTGATGCAACTACCAGTCGCGTGCGGGCATAAAGTGATTCCCTGCCCTCTTTAGTGCGCTGAACACCCAGGTCAGCAGTATAGTCCTCAAGCCCTATTGCAATAGCAACAACAGATGTTGAGGCTGAGGCTATTTCAAAAGCATTTTCAATGCCCTTTGCACTTTCAACGATCGGCATCAAAAAAACGGTTCCCTCCTGGCTATGATTTTTCTTTATCTGCCTGATTTTCTCATCAACAGTCCTGACAGTTTCCGCATCCTCACATTTAGGGATAAGTACAAGATGAACGTTGAACGGGATAAGGGCTTCAAGATCTTCAAGGCCCCGTTCACCCTGATTTATCCTTATCATTCTTTCAGCACCGTAAAAATTCACCTGGCAGAGAGCATTCCTTACAAGTATCCGTGCTTCATCCTTTTTGTCCGGGGCAACTGAATCTTCGAGATCCAGGATGACTCCGTCAGGCGAATGAAGGCCAGCATTCAGGAACATCTGCGGGTTGTTTCCCGGAAGGTAGAGCCTTGAGAAACGGAACCTCTCCCTCATTGAGGAATACCTGTTTTCAGGGATCATCTCCGGAATAAACGACTTGCCTGAAGCAGCATCAAGAGCCTTTACGGCAGCCTCCATCCTTGCGGCAATGACAAACGGAAGAGCGCCGGTATCATTCACAGCAAGCATTGCATTTTTTATTCCGAAATAATCA
>Ga0172362_10004663_pt1 | contig 11882 bp, 8 predicted proteins | sample LakKivs1_kivu2a2_FD_114534 | JGI IMG/M metagenome (GOLD analysis project Ga0172362, IMG submission 114534) | Sediment microbial communities from Lake Kivu, Rwanda - Sediment s1_kivu2a2 | ecosystem: Environmental > Aquatic > Freshwater > Lake > Sediment | place: Rwanda: Western Province, Lake...
ATTCAGGAGTCAGTAGTCAGAATTCAACTCGGATCACGTTTTCTCCTGACTCCTGACTCCTGACTCCTTCTTCCGTCAAGTGCGGGAACTGAGACACTTATTCTGTGACGACCACTTAGTGTCTCTCCGATCCCAACACGTTGCCGTTCTCGCGCGGCTGCAAGCCGTCGCGAGCAACGGCTTGTTCTGCTCAGTTTGTCGCGACAGCAATCCCTCTGACCTCATCATGCTCAATCTCGCCAAGACGTTTGTCCTTCGCGGGCGCAACGGCGCAGTAGAAGTGGTACAACGTCTTGCCACGGCTGATCATGCCCGGCTTGTGCGCATAGCGGGAGTCGATACTCCCTTTGATACTCCCTTCAGTTACCATGAGCAGAGGCCACTTGGAAAAAAGAGATGGCCAGTTGCATCCGAGCGGGATTCGTGATAAAAGTACAGGTGTGTAGGAAACGTACGTTTTATCACTGACCTAACTGGCCATGTCGAACGGGAACAATTGTATCATGGTGGGCATCGATCTGCACGACAATTCGATGCTGCTGGCTTTGGGCATCAATGCCGGCGACCCGACCTACGTCAGCTTCGAGACGGACAGCGTGGGTCGCCAGCGAATGATTGAGATGCTCAAGGCTCACGCCGCCAGACACGATGCCACCGTGCACGTGGTCTACGAGGCCTCCGGCAACGGTTTCCTGCTCTACGACGAGCTGGTGCAGGCGGGATTCACCTGCCACGTGCTCGCGCCGTCGAAGATCCCGCGGTCGGCCACGTGCGCACGAAGACCGACCGCAAGGACGCCTTGCTGCTGCTGACCGTGCTGCGAGCCCATCGTCTGGCAGGCGCCGAACTGCCTGCGGTCTGGGTGCCGGACCCGGAGACGCGCGATGATCGGCTGGTGATGCGGATGCGTCTGACGGCCGGCGAGAAGCTGTCGAGCACGAAGACGCAAGTGCAATGCCTGCTGAAGCAGGCGGGAGCGGAGCGCCCCGTGGGCCTGCGCGACGTGTGGACGAGCCGGGGGCGCTCCTGGCTGCGACAGGTGGCCGATTCGAGCGCCTTCGGGCTGCACACGGCGCTGGAGTCGCTGCTGCGGCAGATGCAGTTTCTGGAAGAGGAGATAGCTCGGCTGGGCGAGGCCGTCGAAGCATTGGCGCAGACGCAGCGGTATGCCGAGCCTGCCCGCGAGTTGGACGCGATGGTGGGCGTGGGCACGCTGACGGCGATGGTCTTCCTGGCGGAGCTCGGCGACCTGAGCCGCTTCGCCAACCGCCGGCAGATGGCGTCGCATCTGGGGCTGGTGCCCTCGTGCCGGGAATCGGGCGAACTTCGCATTGCAGAAGAGGTAGTAGACGCCGTCGGATTCAAGAAGCCATGACTTGTAAACTCCGCCCGCCTCCCATGCACACGAGGGATCGGGCGAGAGGACAGGAGGACAAACGTCCCATGATCGGAGATCGTCGGAATAACACAATCCAATGACTGCCGGACCTGTCTCGTATCCCGGTTGCGGATAGGCATGATAGGTGCCAACAAACCGCCCGTTCACGCGTTTCAATGTTCCGGAGCCAAACAACTCATTGTCCCGCAGAATGCAGGTCAGCGCGACATTGAACTCCGTGACCGACCCTTTCGGGCCGCGGCCCAGCAGGAGCCGCTCCTTGTTCCAGTTCAACAGATCGTCCGAACAGGCCAATCCTGTCTGATAGCCCGTTCCATCCCAGCCCACATACGTCATCCGGAACTTGCCATCGTGAAAGAACAGGAAAGGGCAGTCAACCGCATGGCTGTCAAAGGCACCCTTCGTGTAGGACGGGGCAACCACAAGCCGGTTGTTTTTTCTGGGGTGCGAATCATATCCATCATGTTCATAACTTTCTTGTCTCCGAAGCAGAACAATGATTGGACAGACTGTATAATCCGGTAGAAGCAGACTGTCCAGTTCTGCCTAAACCCGGCGGCAACTCGTCTGCCGCAACTGCTTCTTGCACCAGCACCTCCGCCGGAACGTTGCTGAGCCACCTCCGTCTTATACAGTCTGCACAAGACGATTCACAAGCCATCGACCGGACTCCTCACACCGTGGCGTCCCTTATTCAGGACGTGCGTGCAGATCGGCCCGTCGGCTGTAATGGCAGGAGCGTAGCGCCTGCGCCAAGCGGTCAATCAACTTCGGCTCCCCAAGCGAGACGCTTTTCGTAACTTGGCTAAGAGTTGTAAGTGGTTGAGAGGACAGTGGTTAGGGGATTTTGGCACTTTTGTCGACCTCAGATTTTCAGGCCAAGCCGGTGTGCGCGAAGTGACGAATAATCGGCTTCAGCGCGCTCCCGAGAATCTCGTCACGCTGGAGTCGAAGATGCTTGCCTTGCCAAAGCTTTCAGATTTTCTGCTCTTCGACCAGTATCGGATGCGAAGATTCAAGGCACTTGAGCACACCTGGCACCTGGCAGTCCTCGCGCACAGGTATCTGCAGGGCCTGCGGCTGAAGGTTCTCACACTGCCAACTGCAAGCGCCGCATAACCGTAGGTGCATGGCTCACTCAACGACGACCAGGCATTTCGCTGGATCCGCCGCAATCCGGATCTCTTCACGCTCATCAGGCTAACCGATCACCTGGTGGCCTGAGTTTTATCAAAGCACTGTCAGATAACAATGTTTAGGCTGACCCGCCTAACCCAAATACGGTTTGGAGTGCCGCATAAAACGCCCGCGAATGCGGGAACGATTCGAGATGGTTGCCTTCGGACTCCGAAGGCAACGCGGCTGTTAACCCCTGAGCCACCGTAAAACAGAGAATCTGAGAGTTTTAGAGGGCACGTTCGAGAGTGCGGGCGGAAATGTGCAGGTTTACGTTTGCGAGTCGGTCTCTCTTCCCAGAAACCGAGAGTACGCCCGCTCCCTCGTGCGGCCCCCTAAGTCTTTGCGTACCAAAGATATAGAAAAAAGCCCTGAAGTCCGTAAACTTCAGGGCTTCCGTAAACCGTTGTGCGGCATGGAGTTATGTCATTTTTTCGATGGCTCAACGAGTAAACACAAAAATCACTGTACGCCAGCATGAAACGCTGAAATGGCTCGAGTGGCACTATCGTGAGCATGGGCACACCCCCATGTGTGATCGGGAAACACTTCTCGATCAGCATATCGGGCGCAGATCAGCGGCCAAGTGAGCGTGCGCCGGGCGCGGTTGCCATCGAGCCGTTCCTCAGCCACCTTCGCGGGCCACTTCGCGAGCAACGGCGCCGATGGCCCCCCAACATAGGCGAACGTATAGCCGCTTTGGGGCAGGCCACGTGTTTCCGGAAACACCCGTTTCTTATATATGGGGCATCCTTCTGTCACACACCAGCCGGCTGACCGGGGCGGCTTCCATAACGACGCGCAAGCCTTCTCCATCTCCTATTGAAGTTTCCACAGCAGAGTCTCGCCGCGGCGTGTTGCGACGGTGAAACGCCGGGACGCTCGCGCGATGACCTTGCCCGTGCGTTGTTCGGTTACTTCGACGGCCTCCTGCGGCAGCCGAATTTCCAGGTCGCCATCGAGGCAGGCGTGAATGCCCAGCCAGCCGTCGCCGGCAAAGACCTGATCGCCGCGCTCGGCATAGAGATGCACCCCGGCCATCCTGGCGAAGTGTTGCAGCAGCGTTGACGGCAGGCCGGGGGCCGCGCTCCAGATCGAGCGCCAGCCGTTCATCTCCTTGATCAGCAGCCCAGGATCGTCATCCCGCTCGGTGCAGGCGCCGTGCGCCGCCTCGGTCTTGTAGCCCACAACCCTGGCGTCGTCGTCAACCGCCGCCAGAATGGGGCCCACCGTCTTGTCGATCCCGTAGGCCAGGCGGCTGCCGGTCAGCCATGTTTCTACCAGAAGCGAGGTGCGGTTGGTGTGGTGCAACTGCAGCCGCAGACCGGTCAGTCGGTTCACGAACTCGACATCCCATTTCCCATCCTGCGCCAGTCCGGGCGCGAACGTCCACAGCAAAGTGCGTCCATTGCGGGCGAGATGCCCATGAATCAGCGCCATGTCACGCGGCGTGATCCGCACCGTATCGAGAAAGACGATCAGGCGGTAGTCGTGCAGTTGTGGGGACTGCACCAGTTTCTCGAGGTCTTCGACGCGGTACAGGTCGAACGGCGCGCCCAAGGCCTTGAGTTCGTCGAGCTGCCGGTCGAGCAGCGTGTTGATCAGGTTCGGATCGTTTCGCAGATACGCCATGCTGGTGTCGCTGGCCAGGACGGCCACCTGCGCGAGGCTGCGGTAGCCCCGGTCGAGGCGCTCCTCGCCGAACCGGACCATCCGGGCGATCTCGGCGGCGATCTTGTCATCGCGATAGCGCCCGTTCTCCCGGATATCCATCCACCACTGCGACGCCCCGTTTTGGAGCACACCCAGCACATTCCGCCGCAGAATCTCGCAGGCCACGTCGGCGTCGCGGCAGATAACATCTGGCGCCCAGGGACGGCGACAATCCTCCGGCAGGTGTGTGCCCGTGTCGTCTTCGGCATAATAGAGTTTCCCGTGCAGGCGCAGGCTGGCGGGCAGGACCTGATCCGCGTAACGGCCGCCGGCATGACGGTTGAGATAGTGCATGGGCGCGCAGATCACGTCCACGTCCGGAGATTCGAGCACCCGCTGGTGCGCGTGGTGACCGCTGTTGAATCCGAACGGGCCGGATCCCCAGCAATGATAGGCATAGAACGTGGCGACGATCTTCTCGCGGCCCAGGTTGCGCAACGCGCCCTTGGCGGCCTTGCAGACGTGCAGGACGGCGTCCGCCATCGCCTCCGAGTGGAAGAGCTGGTAGTCGATGACCTGCTGTGCACGCGCGGGGTCAAGGAGCGGCATGTCGTCACGCCCCCGCATCCGCCAGGCAGGCGGCGGAATCTCAGCCTCCTCGAAAGCGAGGCCCGGCATGTTCCACGCGGACTGAAGCCGGGCGGGGTCGTTGTGATAGCGCGTCTTTAGCCATTCCCGGAACGCGCGCACCTGGGGCCCGCTGTATTCACCGATAAGCGAGCAGTCCCAGTCATAGCTGTTCTCGAGGGCATGACTTGCGCCGGGATGGTAGCCGAGGATATGGTCGCCCCAATGCGTCTCCATGTATTCGATGGTCTTCCTCCAGACGGCGACGACGTCGTGGCGCCAGGCCTGCGAGGTGATGGCCACGCGCTGGTTCAGCACTTTTTCGCCGGTGGCGATCTTGTAGTGCACCATCAGATCGTCCGGGTGCTGCTCGCGCCATTCAGCGGGCGGCTCGAGGCCGAATCGCGGCAGCACCAGGATGTCAGGGTTGGCCTTGATGACGGCGCGCATGGCGTTGTCAACTCGCTCGAAGTCGGTAATCCACTCCATCGAAAAGCAGGTGCTCAACAGGTTGACGCCGGACTTCGCAAACCGGACAATGTCCCCGCAGGCCTCCGGGTGGGTGCCGTGATAGAGCATGAAGCCGGTGTGCGGCTGGTCGTTGATGAACAGCACGGGGCGGTCTTTGCAGGTCTTGACAGAGGTTGTTAGGTTCACAGGTTCTCCCGTTCTCTTGGATATAGCTCCGTTGTAAGTAGTTGTTCGAGTTTGGCCGGCATCTTCACGGCCCGCGGGCATCTGAGCTCATGGGCGTGACGCAGGAGGTTCAACAACAGACGGTCGGCCGTCGGGTTCTTATCGAGTTGCCCGCACAAGTTCAGTGTGTTCAGGATGAACCGGCCGGCACCCAGCCGGTACGAGGCAACCATCGCGCCGGAACCGTAGTTGCCCTCCGACTGGGCTGACAACGGCAGGCACGGATAGAAGCCGGCACAGACCATCTCGTCCGGGTCGTCCTGACCGGTAAACATGTCGCCGATCACCTGGTTATAATAATCCCAATCCAGCACACCGCCCGCCTGCAACCCTTCGAAGATGGGGTGCCGTTTGGCCACGCATTCCTTGTGATAGAGCCAGTCGTTGACGGCGAATCGCCTCCCCTTGCGGGCGAGCGGAAGCCAATAGGTGGCATCTTCGCCGCACTTGAAGGCGTCGGGTTCGAGGAACACCGCCACATCGCCGCGCGCCACGCGCCGGGTTAGGTTCAGCCACTCGTCGCGGGTGCTCTTGCCCGGCTTGCCGACGAGAATCGCCTCCGGCTTGCGCGCCGGTCCATCCTCGAAATGACGCACCGTCACGCCCTGCCTGCCGAGCCACGCGACAACGGATTTGGACAATCCCCACCCCGCAACCTTCACCGCGCGCCCGGCCGGCAAGCCGCAATCCGAAATCCAAAATCCCTTCCGATCCCCGGCGGGTGCGCCGCCGCGATCGAGCCGCGCGGCGAAGACGTATTCGCCGGCCGGCGCCTTGAGGCGCACCGTGGTCTTGAGCACCGGGATCGCCAGCGGACCGCGTTCCCCTGTGCGCGGTTTCGGTACGGTCACGACGGCCTTCCGTTCCCAGACCGTACCCGGCTCGCCGGTGATGCGGAACGTCGCCCGGTATTCGCCCGGCGCCAGCACGTCTTCGTTGGCCAGAACCGCCTCCAGCTCGATCGGACGGCCGGCGTAGCCGTGCGACGGCGTCACGAACAGGCACCAGCGCAGCGGCGCCCAGCCATCGCGCAGCGTGTCCGCCGCCAGCGGCTTGAGCTCGCGCCAGTACGTCCACAGCCCTTCGCCGGTGAGCGCGTGATCCAGCAAACCGGTGAGGTTGTAGCCGCAGAGCCGCGGATTGGAGCGGACCATGTCGAAAACCAGCCGCCGCTGGCGCATGTGCAGGCGCTGGCTGTCGCGCAGCATGTCCTCGGCAAAGGCATACGTTCCTTCGAATCCCCAGCGCTTCCAGTCGGCCTCCAGCCGCTCGGCGTTGCCCCGGATCACGGCGAAGTCGTGGAGATCGGGCCGGCAGCCAACCTCCTCGTACTTACGGGTCTCGCCGATCACGTCCATCAGGCTGCCGATACCGCCCTCGGACAGAAAGACGGGCTTCGTCTCGCGCCCGAGATTCCGGATCGAAGCCATGGACTGGCGGGTCACGGGAAGACTGGGGTACACATGCACATCGCCCATGTGGTTGTTGTTGCCCCCCTCCAAAGTGACCGCCGGCGCGCCGGGCGCCTCTCTACCCCACACGTGCTCCCACCGTGTGCTGCCGGGGTCCGACACGGAACCGATGGAGGGCTGGCAATCCCAGCGCCCGCTGTGCAGCAGGATGACGCGCGTCGGGTCGAACTCGCGGACCCAAGACAGCACCGCCACCGCCTGCCGGCAGACCGCGTCAAGACTGGTTTCGTTCAGCAATCCCCAGATGGTCACGCTGGGGTGGTTGCGGTCGCGCAGGATCATCTCGCGCACGGAGCGGTCGAAACGCTCCGCCATCGACGGCGAGCCGGCCAGGCCCCAGCCGGCCAGGCACTCCTCGTACACCATCAGGCCGATCTCGTCGCATGTGTCGATCTGCTCCGGCCACGCCACGCCCGCGATGAACCGCACGCAGTTGTAGCCGCACGCCTTGGCGTAGAGCAGGTCGCGGCGCATCAGGTCCGGATTCGGCGGCACGACTTGCCCGATCGGGAAATGATTGCCCGTGTGCGCCGACTTGAGAAATAGCCGCTTGCCGTTGAGGATGAACCAGCCGTCCTCGACCCGGAAATCGCGGAAACCTGTCCGGACGGTCTTGCGATGCCGGAAGCATTCCACCTCCAAGTCGACAGCCACTTGGTACAGGAACGGGTCGTCCGGGCTCCACAGGTGCGGCGAGCCGGCGGACACGGTCAGCTCGTGCGTCGAGTTTCCCGGCGGGAATGCGCCGTCCACGGCGAGCGTCTGGCAGAACTCGCCGGACAAGCGCGGGCCGATGCTTGCCATGAGGCGGCCGCGCACGGTTGCGTCGGTGTCATTGCGCACCGTCACGGTCAGCGGCACCGCGCCGCTGCGCCAGTCCGGCCGGGCAAAAACGTCGGCGATCCGCACGGCCGGCGCCATCACGAGGTCCACCGGCAGCAGGATGCCGCCGTAGTTGTACGACATGCCGGGGTGTTGGGGAATGTACTTGTTGCGGTGCGGTGTTTCCCAGAGCAGGATGCCGTCGATGCGCCACCAGGCGGGATTGAGCACGCGCACCGCCAGCAGGTTCTCGCCGGCCCGCGCCGCGGCGGTGGCATCCAGATCGAACGGCGTTTCGCCGCCCTCGTGTCCGCCCACCGCGACGCCGTTGACCCAGACCTCGGCCAGATAGTCCACCGCGCCGAAACGCAGCAGCAGGCGCTCGGTTGCGCCGGGCACATCCGACAGGCTGAAACGCGTCCAATACCAGGCTACGCCGTGGTAGTTCGGGAACACCTGCTGGATGATGCCGGGCACGGGCGCCGCCTCGGCCGATTCCGGAATCGCCTTGAACCATCCCTGTTCGCGCCCGCAGTTATCCGGATCGCGAGCGATTTTCCATGCAGCATTCAACGGTGCGATCGTCATTTTGCCCTGATATCCTTCTGCTGTTTCATATTGGGGCCAACCCCCGTGAAATCACTTGCCCGCGAGTTCCATGCACTTTCTCACATGGTAGCCTGTCAGCGCCCGCCGCAGGAACGCCAGTCGGCCCTCGGCCATGGCGGAACGGATGCGCTCTTCCATTCGGTCGAGCCCGGCAATGTACCGGCCCTCGGCCCGGACCGTGGCGATGGCGTCGAGCGCGGCCCCGGCTTCCCGGTTGAGCGCGTCGGCGATCTCCGTCGGCACGGTTGCATCGAACCCGGTCAGCCGCGCCGCATCCGCCGCCGTGAACGAGCGCAGCTCGTACGGCCCCAAGGTCACGCTCCACTTCTTGCCGACTTTCTTTTTGCCGGTCGCCAGTTCCGTCACCGTACCGGCTGCGCGGTTGAAGGCGAGCTTCACCTCCACGGGATAGTAGTCCCGGTTGACCATGTAGAAGTACCGCAGGCCATCGGCCGCGACGGACCGCACCGCCACCGGGTCCGTCTTGTCGCCGACCGTCTCGAATTTCACCTTGGGCAGCGCGCGATAGGCCTTCGCGAACTTCGCGATCTCCTCGGTGTGCGCCTTGTCCATGAACAGGCCGCCGCGGGTGATCCGCAGTGCGTCGAGTTCGGCCACAGCGTGGGCATACTGCTCCATGAAGTGCGGGCCGGCGGGGAATGCCGGCGTGATCCGGCTTTGCGAGTCCCACCAGAATCCGTCCTTGGGATAAACCGATCTCCCCGTGAAGTATCCTTCCGCGGGCTTCCCGCAGATGAACGCCAATTCCTTCGCCTGGGCGTCGTTCGGATCGCACCTGAGCCAACTGTGCACGCCCCACGACTCGTGCCAGGCGTTGAAAATGTAGGCGCCCGATGTGGCCAGTCCCGCGAAGGACGCCAGCATCTCTTCATCGAGGAAATCGTTGTCCCGGATCACCGTGAACTTCTCGATCGGCAGGTCAGCGGTGTCCGTCACCCAACCCATGCGATCCCGATTGCCGCCGTCGAATTCGAGGTCCAGCTCGATGCCCGGCTCGTTCTTGTAGAGCGCCACGTCCATGCCGGCCTGCCGACACATCTCGACCAGGCCCGGACAGGCGTAGAGCTGGTGCCGGACCTCGCCCGACCAGATGATGCCGTTCACAAACGCCTCGCGCCACATGTTCAGCGTGACCCGCAAGTCCGGCCGGACGGCTCGCATCGTGTCCCGGATTTTCCGGACCAGTTCCGCGATCTTGCGGCACCGCCAGTCCACCCACGCCTCGCGGCAGGCGAAGGTCAGGAACTCGTAGCGCTTCGAGAACCGGTCGGGCGCCGTCTTGTCGACCGGCACCTGGATCCCCGTTTCCTTCTCGAAGAGGCCTACCGTGCAGTCGTCGTAGCCGGAGTGGATGGAGCCGAACCAAAGCATAGAGGGCGCCCACATGGTGAAGGCGATGCCTTTGAACGTCGGGTGCTTCCCGTAGCGCTCCGCGATCTCGCGGACGAATCCGATGATGGCTTCCTGAACGATGGGATGCAGGGGATTGAAGATCGGCCCGGGATGGTAGGGCTGTCGGGTCTTCTCGCCATAGGCCCAGGGGAAATCGGCCTGATCCTTGCCCTGCTCGTAATAATCCAACAGCTTCTCGAAGTTCCGGGCATTGTAGACCGGGGTCCAGTCCATCGTACCGGCCTGGACCTGGTCGTTCCAGAGCATGCTGTTGATGGTCTCGGCGCCGCCCTTGATGGCCTCGAGATCAACGTTCATCTTCTGCATCAGGCTTCCCAGCCGGAGCATGGTCAGCACCGCCTGGAACTCGAGACCCTCGTGCGCGAAGCGGTCCAGCAGCGGCGTGACCCACTCCGGGGGATGTGTGGTCCAGACCGCGTACTACCGCCTGTCCCGCGCGACGATGCCGCCATGGGCGTCGGCGGGTTCACGCTCCGACGGATACTGCGGGCCGGCATACCAGCAAATGGGGTAGCCGAGCAACTTCTGTCCGCTGTGGCGCATGTAGGCGGCAATGTGGTCCGTCCACTCGTCCATGTTCATCGCGCCCTCGCTCACGCCCGTGCCGCATGGATCCTCGTATTGCACGCCCAGTTCCCGGCGCGAGCCGTCGCCGGGATCGCGCCGGGCACTTCCAGCGGCGCGAGGTCGTCCAGTTCGTAGACCTCGAAGGATGCCGCTGCCGCGGGCTCGCCGTGGCCCCAGGTCAGAAAGGTGATGCTGCAATCCTCCCCCCGCGGCCAGAAGACGTTCTTCAACTCCAGCATTTCCCCGGAAAGCGGATGCGCGAAGCCGGTGACGATGGCCGTCGAGAGGTCGTAACAGGTGCCGTCAATCGCGAACATGAACCGCCGCTTGTCGTCCGGGTAACGGATAATCAGGACGTGGGACCGGCCGATGTTCTGAACACGAAACCGGTAGCCGAATCGGGAGGACTGCTTGCTCGGTGCTTCCCTGTACCGGCCCGCCGGACCGTCAACGACCGCGACTTCGCCATAGGCAAAGTATTCCTCCGGCGGGTACTCGCGCGTGCAGTCGAACGATGCCACAAGGCGAGCGTTCTTTGTATCTGGTGTTGTTCGCATTCTGCTTTTCCTTTCAGTTCCATGATGCATGACAAAGCGGCTTCGCACCGCGCGTTCTCCCGGCCGATCCATGCGCGACTGGAGCAAACGCCGCATAGGAAGCTGAAGTGCACATCGAGAGAATGGCGTTCCGGATGCCTTCTGTTGCGCTGATATTTGCGCTGCACAGACTGCTCACCCAGCTTTGCATCACGGCCAACGTCTCGGCCTGCACTTTCGATAGGTTGTTGCGCATAGTTCGCTTCTTCTTGAAGGTTGACACACAACAGGTGCCAAAGGATATGAGTATACTGACTTCCTGTCTAAACGTAAACCGCGAAACGTCTCAGCCGCACCGGCTCGGCAAAGCTCTTGGTGCAGCGGAAGCGGACGGCCTCGGCCTGAGCCGGCTCCACTTTGTGCAGCCGCTTGTGCGCCACGCTCTCGCCCTCCGCCAGCGTCGTCCAGGCGCCGTCGCGCCGCACCTCGATCACGTAGGAGCCGATCTTCTGGCCTTCGCTCAGATCCTCCATGATCTCGACATGGACAAACGACCCTGCGGGCAGCGCCAGTTCGATGCCATCGCCGACATCCTCCGCCGCGGCCAGTGGATGGGCATAGATCGCCCGGATGCGATCTCCGAACTCCCTGGCATGGGCCAGGACCTTGTCGGTCATCCGGCCCCGCGGATCCGGCGCGAAGTTCGGCAGGAAATATGCGCCCCGTCCGACGGTGACGTAGTAGTGTTCGACCATCTCCTCCACCGGCTTCACCCCGTCGCCGTTCCAAAACCAGCCTCCGCTGAACGAGGTGTTGCTTTCCCAGGTCAAAAACTGGCTGCCGTTGACGGGATCGGGGATGGCCCAGCCCAGTCCGGCCAACGAGACATCG
>Ga0172362_10004664_pt1 | contig 11880 bp, 14 predicted proteins | sample LakKivs1_kivu2a2_FD_114534 | JGI IMG/M metagenome (GOLD analysis project Ga0172362, IMG submission 114534) | Sediment microbial communities from Lake Kivu, Rwanda - Sediment s1_kivu2a2 | ecosystem: Environmental > Aquatic > Freshwater > Lake > Sediment | place: Rwanda: Western Province, Lake...
GCCATTACAAGTAAGTGTATCTGTAATTGCATCTCCAAAAGAAAGATCTCCCTCAATTGCTAAATCATTTTTTATTGTAACATTTTTACATGCTAAAGTGCCTGAATGCCATCCAAATCTATTATTCATATTTTTTACCTCCGAGTTGTATTATAACAGAGCTCCGGACTAATTAATCCCGAGGTTCCATTAAAATAAAACAAAAAATTGCCTTGCTTATTCATCAAGGACTTTCATTACTTGCAGTGCTGTTCCCTGTAAGACATCTATATCATAACACATATCTAAGTATACTCTGTATTCAGCTCTCTCTTTGTCATACTCAAATTCAAGAGTTGGCTGTTCTCCGTATGCTATTCCATATGCTACTCCTGCCTTAAACAAATAACAGTAGTGTCCGCTAAGTGAGTTGAATGATGCTGCGGAGCATTGCTCTGTTGAGATAACCTTTATTCCAAGGTATCTTCCAATTTCTCCATTCATTACAACTTCATTGCTTCCATATTCTGCTGCATTTGTGAACTGAGAGTCTTTAAGCAAAGCTTCCTCTGCTACTGATGGAATTGCTAAGACAAAAGGTTTGTCCTTCTCAGGAACCCATCCGTTGGATTTAAGCACTCTGTTTGCTCTTACAATCAAGTCAGGGTCCAAGACATCTCCTGCTACAAGTGATCCTTCAGATGCTCTTAGGCCACCCCATAACTGAGTGTTTGTTGTATCTGCTTTCAATGCTGTGTCGAATGCTGTGTCTATTGTTAGTGCAGCATCATACACCATCTGCTCTCTGGCGTGTTTGATAACATCTACCTGTGATGTTCTTACAACATCTTTAGATATTGCTACTCCAAATTTATGTGTTGATGGAGTAAACACGACAGTTGTCAAGTTGCTTATGGCAGTCATTGTTCTTGTACTTGCTTGTGCAGTTGTGTCATTGAAATCCAGGTTGGATGTGTACAATGGAACTGCTATGTCCTTGTTTCCCTTTGGAGCATTCACTTTGTAAGCAAACTGCTCAAAGTACATCTTTTGCTGAGCAAATTTCAATAGTTCTTTTAACCAGGTCTTACCTACAACACCTGTATCAATGCTATTAAAACCTGCTGTGCTTGTTGTGGTTGCATTAGTTGTTGCACCAAGTTCTTGTATTGTGTTTTTCATTTTTTACCTCCTCATGAATTATTAAGCACATGTAAGAATGCTTCATCAAGGTTTTGCCTTACATACTCTTCTGATTCCTCTGCTGAAAGAGTGTGTGTTTCTGCTTTTTCAGATACTTTATCTGGTTCATTAAGCTTCTTTGTCAGTACGGCTACCTTCTCGCTTAATTCATTGATTGTTTCCTGCATTTTGTCTGTGTGTTCATTCCTTTTTTCTTCCTCTTCCACCTTTGGATATTTCTTTTCTTTTTCTTCTGCTTCTGGCTCTGGATACTCCTTTTTCTTTTGGAGCATAGCTGCCAACTTTGCTATCTGATCGATTACGTCTTCATTTGTAACCTCTGCTTTGGCGGTGTTTTCCACTTTTTCTACTGGTTTTTCTGCTAACATTTCAGAAGCTCTTTTCATAGCATCTTTCCAAGCTTCGCCTTCTTTCCTGATCTCCTTAGCCTTTTTTACTATAGCCGCTACATTTCCCTGATTCTCTATTTCTTCAATAGCAGATAACAGTTCTTCTGTCTCAGACATCTTGGCTTCTGTTTTTTCAGTGTTCTCTTTTGTCTCTTTATTTTCAACGGGTTCTTCTGGCTCCTTTGGTTCCTTTTTTTTAGGTTGTTCTTCTTCCTTTACAGGCTCTTCCTGTTTAGCATCTTCTACTTTAGGTTTGTCAGCCATCTTTTTTACCTCCATATTGTTTATATAAGCAGTCTTGACTGCCGGATTAATAACCACACTAAAGTTATCATACAAAAAATTAAGCATTTTGTTATCTTCCTGCTCGCCATGCACTTTGGGTGAAATACCCATCTTAGCACCGTAAGCTAACTTTTGTGCGGTTGGTTTATCCACTATGATTAAATCTCCAATCAGGCTGTCTCCAACCATCTTTGGGTTTTTGATTTCTCCTATCCACTCTTTTGTAGAGTGATCTAAATGATCCAGAAACAAAGATCTAATTTGTTTGTCATCCCATTTTGTATTCAAAAAAGCATTTCTTATTGCTTGGCTAGAATAATAATAATTATTCCAGATTCCTGGGCTCATTAGAATCTTATCTTTTATTGTGTAAGGAATTTTTAGATTTTCAATATCCTGCTCTTGGGAGTTAGAATTAACTTTGTTCAGAAGTTCCGCAACAGGTATACTATTTCCCATACTAATATATTTCAAATATTCGTATTTAAATATATTTCCTAAAAATTTGGCAGAATTAAAGAAGGTTTAGCTTTTTTTGGTATCTCCAAACAGTGTTCATGGATCTTTTTATTGTTTCCGCAATATGTCTACGGCTAAGCCCTTCTTTGGTTAAATCCACTATTTTTTGCATTTCTTCAACCGTTACTTCTGTTTGGCCCACTTTTCTTCCCTTCATTGTTCCTCTTTTACTTTAGGGCATTCTTTTAGTTTATCAAACAAAATAATATGTTTAGGTTCAATATGTGCAATATGATATGAAAAGCATCCATTAAGGATTTTTAGCTTATCGGGAATCTTTTTGTTGAATTCAGCAACCTGCTCTTTATCTTCTTCTTTTATTGGTTTGATTTCTTTTGTGTTTCCTGCCTCGCTCTTTAGCTCAAATACTATCTTATGATCTTCTATCATTAGAGGTTTGTATTTTCCTTTGGCAATTACAGCAAAATAAGAGCTTGATTCTGAGGTTGATCCTGGTGATCCTGCAGGATACCCGCCTTCAACTTTTAGCCATTCTCTTGGCTGGGGCAGCTTAATTGTGCCTCTAATATTTTCTGGGCTTTCAGTAAGTTCATCCTCTTTATCCATCGAAGAAGGAGTAAACAAAGTAAATCCTTCTAATAACTCCCCTGTATCTAGTCTAAGATCTGTATGAATAGAATCTTTCCCCCTAAGGTGCCATTGAATTACGAAGTCTTTCCATTCTCCTGTTTCTCTTACTTTTTCGAAATTCCTTTGCATCCTGTCTGGGAAATTCTTAACCATTTGCTCCCTGCCTTCCTCATCTTCTTTTAATTCTTCCTGTAGCTTTTTGGGCCCATCTATAATTTTTTTCTTCCATTTCTTGCCTTGTACGCTTGATATTCCGGATGTCCCTGTTGTTGTGGCGCTTGGTGTCGCCTCGTTTTCAATAACTTCCTCTCCTTTAGAAACGGCCAAGTCATCAAGGGCTTGCCACTCTGTAAGCTGTTCTGATGTCTTTTCCAAAACCCTTGGCTTGTGGATAGAAAAGCGTATGGTTCCATCTTTATAAACATGCTTCCAGACTTCCTCTATACTGATCTTTAGATTATCTCCTTTTTCGGCTTTAATCTCGGTTATGAAAGTATCTCCTAACTCAAGATAACCTCCCTTAATATGTTCTTTATTTGCTTTATCAAACGCTTTGATTCCAATAGTATAAGTCTGATCTCTTTCTTTCTTGTTCACATCTAGCACAATAACAGACAAAAGGTCTATATTCCTAAACTTAATCCATTCTGCAGTTTCGCTTCCTTTCTTGTATGTACCTTCATAATTCTTGATTAATGCTCCTTCCGATCCGCTTAAATCACTACAGAATTTGATTGCTTTGCTTGCTTCGGTAGCAGAGTTTACAATAATGCTATTTACCTCCTTGATATGCTCTGTAAAATTAAGGGAATGAAGTATTCCCTTCCTATCATACCAAGGCTCATTAACAAGATCTTTCTTGTAATATATCACATCAAAAACATGCAGCTTTATTTTTGAATCATCCAAATCTTTGTTTCCTGTAATGTACTTCGCTATTTCTGCCCTTCCTCCTTCACCATAGACTAATTCTGCATCAAGCACAAAATCATTGCTGGCAATATCCTCTGCCTCTCCCAAAATAGTATTAAAATGCTTGTTTATGTCTTTTTTTTGATCTGAATAAATTTTTATAGAGTTGTCTCTTTTTATCAAAACCGCCCTATACCCATTAAACTTTTTTTCTATTGCGTACTTCTGTGTTTCCCTTCCTTCAAACATATACTTTACAGCTTCGCCAATATCATAAAACTTTTTGCTTGGTTTCATAGGGTAAAAAGGGCTTATTTGATCTAATTCTATACTCTCCGTTCTCATCTTAATTATTTTTAGGGGTTTTATCCTTTCTAGCTTCAGGTCATATAATGGGATATATGTATCATGAGGGCCCTCTGGATCGCCCCATATAAAGTGCACCTTTTCGCAGAAAGACAGATCCTTCAGAATCCTAACCTGCACAGCCCTCTTGATATACTCTGTCGGTTCACTTAACCTTACCAAGACATCTATATCATGTGGATCTTCTTTACCCTCTGCATAGGATCCTACTACAGAAACGAAATCTTTTATAATTGTCTTGTCGGTAAACTCTTTCAGCAAATCCGGATCAGACAAGTCTTTCTGCTGTAAGCTATTATCCGCCACTTTGTTATAAAGCTCTTTTGAATATTCTTTCATCGTTTCTGGATGAAAGTCTATCCCTCTCTCTTTTAACTCCAAATAGATCATTTTAGCAAGATTGATTATATCCTCTAATGAATGTTTGACATCCATCCCTCTCTTCTTAGAGGAATACCATGCATTTACAATCCGCCAATCATCTTTTAGTGTTTTTGTAGGTTTCTTTTCTGGATCAAAACTTTTTATATCTTGAATCATTTCTTCGTCTACTGTAAATTGCCATTTGTCTGTGAAAGTATCCTCCACATTCTCTTTGATTTCTATCTTCTTTGGGGTATCATACCTTTCAGCCAGCTCAAAATTATAACAATATAAAATTTCTTTATAAGGCCACCATTTTTGTCTTTCGTCATCACTAATTTTATGTTTTTCCTGTAAGAGCTTAAACTCTTCCAAAGTCACTTTATCTGGCCTTTTCAGCCTTAAGATACCATAACAAAGATCGGAATCCATAAGATACAGGAATTTATCCACTTTGTTATTGTACAATCTAGGCCTTACAATAGCCTGTTTAAATCCGCTATAAATGTCCTGAGCATCAGCAAGGACAATCGCCTCATTGATAGAATGCAGCACTTGAGATATATGCTCCCTCATTCTTATTCTTGTGTTTCCCATAGCAACCCTAAAATGGGTGTTGCCCCCATGAATCTCTTTCCAATATTGAGCCAATCCTTGTTCAGCATTTTCAGGATAATCTATGCCAGAAATCACTATTTCTTCTGGCCTAATCTTTGCATATTCCTGAAGCTCTAACGCAAGTCGGCCCATACTTCCCTGCGAAAACCAGTCACAATTATTAGACACAATAAGCTTTGCATTCTCCAATAAGGATGCATCCCCAATTTTATCATGCAAAAAGACTATATCTAACAGTCTGATTCCATTCTTAAAAGAAACAGCCTTTGTATCTCCTTCTTTAAAGTTTATCGTAGCCCCTGGCTCATAGTATAAAATATCAAAGTAACCTAAATCCAGATTATGTTCTGCTCTCAGTGTATCTGCTATTTCCAAAGGCATAAGAGCCATAAGTTTGCTTATCTCCTTTTTGGAAAGCCATTTTGCAAGCTCACTAATTCCTCCAGAAGGATGTTTTGTGAGAATTAAACAGTTTATTTCTTCTATTTCCTCTTCCTGTAATTTCTCATCAATGTGGGGAGTAATATCTATCAAAAAGCTTACTTCTTTTGTCTTCACTACTAATGCATTTTGTTTTCCTTCCTTTAACAATATCGCTTCCATTATATCTTTTCCACTTTTTCTACAAATTTATTAAGTTTTTGTGGATTCAAAATTCCGGCTTTTACGTACTTCAAAAGCCTGTCTGCTTTGTCATTCAGTTCACCAGAGCCGAGTACTTCCCATTTTAAGATAGGGACTTCCTTGAATCCCTCCAGATCGCAAAGGGGCTTAAACATGTATTTACGAATACTATCTGCAGTCTTGTCAGTAATATCCCTCAAGGTCAGCTGAAACATATCCTGCTGGTTTCCTAATGTAGCTCTATTAGTAGCTTCTCCTCCTCCAGTACAAAACGGCTTTGGAATGCCTAATCCTGCTACTTCCTGATCCTGGAAATACTCAAGGTGCTCTCTTAATCTTTCTGATTTCTTGCTTTCCAAAATTGACAAGTCTGTAAAGTAAGGCACAGCTAATTCTTGCTTAAAGCTGGAGTCTCTTAATTTATCTAAAGTATGTTGTACCTGCTGGGGGGTTGGCTCGTGGTTTGCATCTCCTATCTTAGCTAAAAATGTTGGGAATCCATGTCTCCAGATTGCATTTGCTAATGCTTCCTCAATATTCAGTTTTCGTAGTGAAGTCTGATAAATTGGCTCTATCAATCCAATCGGGTAAAATCCATCCCCAATAACAAACAGCTTTAGCTGAGCCACCCTTTTGGGCTCCAAAAAGATTGCATTTGGAGGCAGCGTTCCTTCTGACGCTATAAGAGGAAGCGTTTGTTGTTTTCTGGCACTTGTATCATAAGGCAGAGACTCTACATATCCTCTTGGGTTGCCAAACTCATCTAAAACTATATTTTGGGCAGAGTTCTTTAGGTAATCCATTTTCTTTGGATCTATTAAATCCCAGTCTACAATCCTATTTCCTCTTTTGTTATAAACATTTTCAATCCATGTCTTACCATATATCGTTTGGTATTTGTAAATTGCAGAAAGCAATTCCTCCCAAGTAATATCCGAACCCGAATTGCCAAGATCATCAAAGAAATCTGAGAAATATTTTTTTACTGTTGGATTTTTACAAACCAATTCGTGATCTGCAGACATTATTGTTTGCACAATCTTATTTATTCCATTGAAAATGAGAGGATTATGTAAGTAAGTTAATTCCAATTCGCTTGCGGGAACTCTTTGTATCTTTGGTGTGGTCTTCTGTGATTTAGGTATCCCTGTGCTGCCAATGCTTAAAATCTTTGGCTCTGAATTAGAACTTAAATAAACTTCTTCAATCGTTCTCATTTATAATCCCCTCTTCTATTTTGGTAACTTACACTTAATTATAATTCTGGGTAATTCTTCTTTTACAAAATAAAAAACAAACCCAAAAGCCAAAATGCTTTTTAATCTTATCTCAAACATATTGAGAAGCACACAAAATACAAAATTCAAAATAAGGCCATAAATAAGGATTACGGCCATAAACTCTGCAGTCCAGTCCACTTTAGCCTTATTTTCTTCATACTTTAGTCTTATCTTTTTTACAATCCTAATCTTGGCTTCCTTAAGTCTTTTTATAAAAAGGGTATATTTCTTTTTGATATACTGAGATATATTTTTATATACCCTTTTGGGTTTTTCTAACATCTTGTAATCACCTATTATTTTTTAAATATTTAAAGTTATCTATTTTCTGGAATACAAATTCAAAATGCAAACATATCTGTATAGCCTCTCTGAACGGCTATTCCTTTGCTTGCCATTGCAAGGGCCATCACTATATCATCATGTGGCGCTTTAGACTCATATGTTACGTTTATTTTGGTTTTTGCTTCTACCATAGATATTAGCTCTTTGATAAGCTTGTCTGTAAAGGTCATTGTAACTGGATCATCCCCCCTAGGTATGATAAGCTCTTGCTTTTCTATCATCTGCCTCAGGTTTATTAGCATTTGATTTCTGCTGAAGGAATCAAACTTTGCCCCTTCTACAGGCATACCCTCCCCTCTCAGCTGTTCATAGACTGCCTGGCCTACATTACTAGGGTCTATCACAAACCTTATGGTAGAGGCGACTCCAGAATCTTCTTCCCCCAAAATCCTCGGGCTGTAAGTATTATATAATTCTTTCAATCTCATTATTTTGGCAGCAATTGAAAATCCCCTATGTGTTTCGCCATGAACAATTTTTGCTTTGTTTCCTATCTTGTTCAGCACAATATATGCATCATAATCTGCTCTCGGGCCTGATGCTATTGCAAAGTCACATCCTATAACTGTAAACCCTGCTAAGGGCTTCATAGTAAAGACCTCATTAGGATCAAAACAATCAACTAAAAGATGAGGAGGGAATAATGCATTTTCCGCCTCTGCTCTTGGGTTATTTAAATATTCTCTCTGAAAAGGGCCTTCTCCAATCTCATTTCTGATTTTATTTAGTTTAGTTATGGGCCATCGCTCAGGCCATATACTTTTTCCATTTTCTATAGCCCGATAAACCTTACCTACATATTCAGGATTGGCTAATAATTCCTGCATTAAGTCAGCTATATTATCAGATGTGCTAATGGCAACCACAACACCGTTCTTTGCATTTGCTCTCGTAACAACAAACCTATACCAAATATGGTAATTATCATAAGACGCTACTTCGTCCCCAAGCAAGTAGTCTACATGAATCCCTTTTATATTTTCAGAGTAAGGCCTACAGAATATTTTACATCCTGTTGAAAGATCCATAGTAGTAGCAGAACACCAATGCCCTGCAGGCTTATCCTGGGGGATAAGTTCCCTTAGAAGCTCATTGTTTTCAATTTTGTCTTTAATATTTCCTAATATTTTGGTTGCTTGGTTCAAGCTCTTTGAAACAATACACATTTCCTTGTCCCTTGCAGTAAAAGAGATCCATAAGCAATAAGCTTCCCCTAAAACAGCAGTCTTCCCAAACCCTGTAGGTGCCTCAATAGCTATTCTCCTGTTATGCATTATAAGGTCTATCCATTCCTCGTGAAAAGGCTGTATGCTATATCCCAAAACTCTCTCTGCAAAGAATTTAAAATTGGTACAATTTACTATAAACTCTGATTCATCCATCCCCTGTAAAATATCATTCATCTCTCTCATACTTGTCCTCTAAGTTCCATATGATTACTGTTACCTTTCTCCCTTCATACTTTTTATTTACATAAACATTTGCAGAGCTTTTTGAACCTTTCTTTACCTCAGTAGAGATTATATCTGAATCATAAAATAATTCTCTTAGCACATTCTTCAGATTCTCAGAGCTAAGCAATCTCTCTACGGCCGTAGGATTCTTACTAAATCGTTCCATTGTATATCCCTCTCTTCTAACCTATCTACATGTTTGTGAATTACTTTATTATTATTGTTCACAAAAAAAACTATGTCTATTCCCTTCTTCTGGTCTCTGTCTATACATGTAAATCTTTCCATTCTCATTTTTCTCCCTCGTGGCTTTTCATTATTTCTTTGTAATTCTTTTTCATTAGGCTTGTGTATTCCTTTATGTATTTGGGCTTTGTTAATGGCTTCTTTCTCAGTTTTACTTTTAGCTTCTTTGCCAGCTCCTTCAGCAAATGCTCTTTCAGTAGCTTTTCGCTCTTTTCTATTGGGTTCCAATGCCTGTACAGAAGATCAACTATTGTCTCCTTTGAGATTTGTTTGAAGTCTTCTATGTAATTCTTTCCTAAACCAGACGACTCAAAGATATAGTCTGCTGTCTCACCTTCAACATAAATATAAGGGGCTCCTGGCCTAATAAAAGACATCTTACTCCTCCTCAAAGACAATCAAATATCTCTGCCTCATTTCTTCATCGTCTTTGAATTTGTATTCATCATATTTCACAACCCTATATCGTTTTGCCTCAGCTTCGCTCATTAATTTTTTCATATCTTTATTCATTTTCTCCTCCTTAATCTCTTCAAATATTCTTCCTTAAAAGAGTCCCATTGAGCTCTTCTGCTAAATGTATGCAGCTTAGCAAAAAAGTAAAGTGCTGTAACACCAATAAAAAAGCCTATAGCAAAGAAAATTAGATTATTTATCATCTTTTTGCCTCCATCTGCTGTAGCATACAGCTAATCTCTGATCGGACTCCGGAAACTCTTTTTTTACGGTATCTGAGTCCATACATCTTCTAATAAATTCTGCTTCTCTTTCGTTCTTCTCTGGACTTGGTAATGGCATGTTTATCCCTCCTGTGTATTTGTTTATGGCTATATTCGGACACTACCTGTAACTCTCCTCTTGATTCGTGCCCTAGATTATCGTAAGACTTGTGATGTATCTGCATTTTAGATGGATTAGTTGGATTCTTACTATGCTCGCAGATGCCATTAGACTGAGCTATAAGCTCCCCTCTGTTCCTTTTCCATTCATTTGATTTTATATACTTTTTATAGTTCATTTAAATTGTGGGCTTACCAACGCATTGCTAACCAATTACCATCAATGGGTTATGCGCTCTCAGCCCACTAAGAAATATATATATTTTACATATATTTAAATCTTTCTAAAGTTTAAAGGTAGGCTCTTCCTCCTGCTATCTGGCCCTCAAACTTCCAGTTGCATCCTCCCCAGCTTCCTTCATACTTGTTTTTAACAGTTTCCCAAAGCACAGGCTTTGCCTTTTGGTCTGTTCCCTCTAAAACATACCATTTCCCATCACACTTTGTGATATTCCAGGCATGCCCAAAGCGGTCTTTGGAGTCTTTTTCTTTACCCTTTGGATAATAGTACCCGCACCAACAAAAGGTCTCGTCTGCCTTCCACCCAGCCATTCCCATAGCAGAAGTAATTGCGATTCCCCCTGAATCATCACAGTCCCCAAAGCCAAAGATAAGCACATCAGATACAGGCCTCCAGTTGTCTTCCTTATCAGGTTCATATTCTATGGCTCCAGTAATAAGCTTCTGAATCTTTTCCATGTTAGATACTGTTTTTTTTGCATTAAGCAAATTATTATTCTTTAGCAACTCATACAAAATTCTTGATTCATCAAATGCGTGCTGTGGCTTCTTAAACTGCCTGTGAAAATCTTTTGTCTTGCTGACAAATCTTCTTTTGGGTTTGTAACTCATATGCCCCTCTAACCATTCCGGCTTAAGAGTTTCAGACTCTTTGTCTTTAAGCTCTGCTATCACCTCCAGTAATTCCTGTTCCCTTTCCATATTCTTCAACCCTATCTGGGATATTTCATCACCAAGCTTTGCTATTTGCTCTTCCTTTGCGATTAACTGCCTTTTTAATGTTTCAATCTGCCCTTTCTCACTTTGGTTATAGTACTCATAAAGCCAATCGAGCAGCTTCTTAACAAACCAGTTCATTTAAATCACCTAAAAGAAATCCTATTTTTCAAACTTATTAATTATTCTTTTTGAAAAAGCCAAGCTTTGTAAGAACCCCCTTTTTTATCTGCAAATCCTTAACTGGATAATAAAAAGTGATATACCCCCTTTCTTTCAAAATAAATCCTTTCCTGCCAAGCTCTTTCATCACACTAATTGCTGTGGCCTTGCTTACATTAAGGAGCTTTGCTACATCAGTAAGAGTTATGAAATTATGAGGGTAGTTTACATTAAGATATAGATTGCTCATTATAACTAATCCCTCTGGAGTCAGCTCCAACTCTTCCAGCTTGTTCATTCCTTCCATATTCTTATAGTATTCTTTGTTCTTTCTATTTCTTCATTTGCTATATGGCCTAAATCGGCCATTTCAGACAAATACTTCTGGATAGTTTGCCAGCTTCTCTTTAAATTGTATTCATTATAAAGAATCAGTTGTATTTGCCTTGTGGTAAGGTGCACCTTTCTTTTGTGCAGTATCTGGATTATTGCAGAATTAAGCTTTCTATTCTTTTTCCAATTCCCCTTTGCCATTTTATAAACTTAAAACTCAGTTAGTATTTAAAACTTTCTAAAGTTTAAACATGGTATAATTTTTTTAATTGTTATATGGTATATTGTTTTCTTCAGTTTCATATATGAATCTGTCTGTTTTCTTTATATAATTCCTTGCTTTTTCTCTTTTTTTATATAAACTTAAAACTCTTTTAAACTACGAACACGTTTAAACTTAAAACACATTCAAAAA
>Ga0172362_10004665_pt1 | contig 11879 bp, 10 predicted proteins | sample LakKivs1_kivu2a2_FD_114534 | JGI IMG/M metagenome (GOLD analysis project Ga0172362, IMG submission 114534) | Sediment microbial communities from Lake Kivu, Rwanda - Sediment s1_kivu2a2 | ecosystem: Environmental > Aquatic > Freshwater > Lake > Sediment | place: Rwanda: Western Province, Lake...
TATTCCAGTCTTCTCCATAAAAGGAATTGAAATGGCCCATTTTTTGTAAGCAGAACCAAAAGCAACAGTTCCATCAGCAACATTAACCAACCATTTGTTCTTGTATTTTTCTTCTACGTATTTTTGTATGAGTATGTTAACATCACGAATTATATCTTCGAATCTTTTTTGCATAGATTCTGGCGTGAGTTTAAGTTCTTTTATTAGCCTATCAACTTTGTTGATGAAAAGGATTGGCTTAACTCTCTCTCTCAAAGCTTGTCTGAAAACTGTTTCTGTTTGGGGCATAATTCCTTCCACACCACAGACTAATACGATTGTTCCATCAACAGCTCTCATAGCCCTAGTAACATCACCTCCGAAATCGACATGACCTGGTGTGTCCACTAGGTTTATTAGATAATCCTTACCACCAGACTCGTGTATCATGGAAACGTTAGCACCATAGATTGTTAACTGTCTTTCCCTTTCCTGTTCGTCGAACCATGTTAACATTCCGGATTCCACATCTCCGACAGTCTTATCGGCCATCATTCCAGCTAATGCAGCTAAATTATCCGTAAGAGTTGTTTTCCCGTGATGAACGTGCGATGAAGTAGCAATATTCCTGATTCTAGTTGGGTCTTTCATCACTTCTAAAACTCTTTCCATTATTTCTTTCTTTCCCATTGAATCATGCCAAAAATAATACTGTAATTTTGAAAAGAAATTAATTTAAAGGTTACATATTTTTGAACAACCAGAAAACAAATTTTTTTATTCTATCTCGTGATAATGTTTATTGGTTATAATGAGAAAAGGATACAGAGCTGAATACAAAGCAAAAAAAGAACTCATAGAGAAATACGGCACGGGGAATGTTCTAAAGGTTGCTATCGGTGGCGCAGTAGATTTTCTAGTTTTAAGTCCCAACAAAAATAAAATCGAAAAAATAGTTGAAGTTAAAGAATGCCACAAGAATAAATATTACCCAAGCGCTAGAGAAAAAATACAGTTTGAGAGATTAAAAGAGATTGGAAAAAATCATTCGGTAAAGAGTGAGTTATGGATTAAACATCCGAGGAATAATTTCATTAAAAAAAGGTTAGTATAATCCTTTAAATTATTTCCCAGTATAATAATTCTCATGGTAATCGGCATAATAATTGGGATCATAATCTTAGCTATCATGATTTTTGTTGTGATAAGAATAGTAAAAGATGTCCTCATCGGAGTTGCCTTGATAGGTTTAATACTATTAGCATCTTTTCTTATTCTTGGATCAATACCGAACTTGGGAGCAATACCTGTAATAGGACCAAGGTTGCCAAGAGTTCCAAGTAGTTTGGGGGAAGTAGTTTCAATAATCAAAAAAATCTTCTACGAGATCAGAATATTAGATGTCTCAAGGGATTCAGATAATCGCGTTCTTATAACGATAAAAAACACGGGAAGGCTTGAAGTATCAAACTTTTCAGTGTTTGTTGATGACAAAACAGCTAAGATAATAAACAGACCGAAAGATCCGTTAAACTCCGGTGAAATAACCACATTACAGATAGATTGGAAAAATAATTTCAGTGAAATAGTGGTTCAGAGTTCAAACGTAAATACTACTTATACAGAATAATTATCTTGCCCCACTGGCCTCTCTCTCTATTCTCTCCTTTTCTTTTATAGCTTCTGATTTTGATGCGTCATTCTGATAAGCGAAAAATATCTCATCGACTAAAGCATCTGCCATTGAAATTTTCTTCCCAAAGGATCTTCTGTATGCAGATTGAGTGATAACCGTCAAAGCCAAATCAACTCTTCTTTGAGGTGAAGTGCAAACAGCTTTTCTAACCATTATACCTCCCATTTGGTAGGATGTTATCTCTTCTCTTAAAGCAGCGTTCTGTATTGCGCCAACTAGGACTTCTATAGGATTCTTGTTTGTTTTTTTCTCTAATTTTTCAAATACTTCTTTGATTATGTTGAATATGGTTTGTGTTTTCCCTGTATTTCTTCCAGAAGTTAACAGATGCTTTTTACCCCTATGACCAGGAACCATAAGTTTGTTTAAAAGTCTTTCAATGATGTTCATCTTAGATTTGTAGAATTTCTGTTGACTGTACCTTCCACCAGATTTTGGTATTACCACTGGTTTCAAGTTTATATAAGGCTTTAATCCCACGTCTTTAATCTCTATTCCTTCAAAACTCCATCGGTTGAAAAGTTTTAATTCCACCATATGATTACCTTTTGAATAATAGTGTAATTTTGAGAGGAAATTAATTTAAATCTATCTTACAGGTTTCTGTTTCTTTCCAGACAGAATTTCAGAAAGTGCAACACCATTAACAGCAACAACTTTATACTTTATCCCCCATTGGCTGCCAATTGATCCACGTTGGCTGCCACCAACTCCTTCGATAATAACTTCATCATGTTCGTTTATCTGATCTATCGCACCTGTTCCCGGAACAAAGGCAGTGACTTGAACATTATTTTTTATCAACTGAACACGAACAGCTTTAATCATCCCTGAATGCGGTTGTTTCTGTTCAATTTGTCTTTTATCTATAACTATCCCCCTACCTCTGGGAGCACCTTCCAAAGGATTTTTTTTAGCTAATTGGAGTTGTCTACGCATGTATTTGGTGTCTTTCCATTTCTGTCTCTTTCTTTTTTTTCTCAAACCTCTAGCAGAAAATCCTCCTCTTGCCATCATTTCACCTGTATATCCGATATGTTATGAACCCTCTTCAATATCTCCTTATAAATTTTTATCTTTTCTCCCCCCCTACCAATGACAAATCCTTTATCATTTTTGCTGACTCTAATCTCAACCTTTATCGTATCCTTCTCTTTAAGAACATTAATTTCCTTACACTGAGGTATTAAATTCTTGACGAAATTTTCTGGTTTCTTTGAATATTCAAAAACTTTTACTTTCTTACCAAGGACTCTTTCAACATTCTTTATAGAATTCCCGTTCTTGCCTATTGCTAGGCCTATTTTCCCTTCCTCAACGATATAGTAAACTACATCATCATTCATAAAACAATCCCTAACAGGAGCGTTGGTTATATTTTCAAACAATGTCAAGAGTCTTATCGATTCCGTGTTAAACGTTATCGTCATTTCTTTCCTCTTTTTATCGCTAGTATACTAACTGAAAAGGGTTTACCACACAATAAACCCAAATTAACATTATCTTTGAGATATTCTTTTACTTGAACTTTAGATATTTTAGCGTTTAATTCTATCATTTTTTTCTTATCTTCAGGCATGTTGTCAGCAACTACTATTAGCTCAGGTTTATTAGTTTTCAATGATTTAATTACATTTTTATATCCGAGTACGACTTTATCTTCTTTAATTTTTTCCTTGATCAATTTTTCCAACTCCATTCTACTCCTCACCTAGCTTTGCAATCAATTCGAACATACCAGTACCAACTGGAACTTGCTGGTTTACCATCACATTATCAAATATGGCGTCGAAATTGTCTTCATCATGCCTGACTGAAGCTCTAACAAGATGTTTTATAGTTTCCTCAAATCCTGCTCTTGTTAAAACAGATGATTTCATTCCTGCAATTCCATATCTGCCGATGGGTCTAACTTCACCTGAAAAAGTCATTATATCAGCCACTAACATTATATGCCTATAATCTATGTCTAAACCTTGTTGTTTCATCGTACTGTTAATTTCCTTAATTACGGTGCTTCTAGCAGCTTCTATGCCGAGGACGTTTGCCATTTCGTAGATGTTGTTAGTGTAACTCCTTGTCATATCAATTTCGTCAAATTCTATTATCTTTAAAAAATTAGAGCCAAAAGTTTTAATAACCCAATCCTCTCCCTCTTTCAGGACTAAACTATTCCTTATCTCTGCTATACCTGAAACGCAAGAATCAAGTAATTTTTTCTTTATTTTCTGTAAATCTTTTATCGTTAATTCCTTATCTCTAGAACCAACAATTATTTTGTCTTCTTTACCCTTGATACTCAACCTTTTGAATTTTTTATTCAACTTAAGAACTATCTCTTTAAATTCAGATTTTTTCATTTTTTTAAGTAGGATTTTTATTTTTTTGCTAGTTAAGTCTAATGAAATAGTTTTTATAAAAGACCTCAATTTTCTTTCAGTTATTTTTTCGGCTAAACTTTCGCTACTAGATTTGTTGTTATATTTTTTCTTCAAATAAAGTGTCATCATTGGAGTTGCAGGTTCTTTTTTTGCATCAAAGATCTCGATTAGCCTTGGCAGACCCAAAGTAACTTGAACACCAACCGACCCTGCAAAATGGAAGGTTCGCATAGTCATCTGAGTTGCGGGTTCAGAAATAGATTGAGCAGATATAATTCCAATTGCTTCACCAGGTTCGAATGAACTAGTAGAATATGTTCTTTTAACTAACTCTATTAGTTTCTCTTTTTTATCAGAGTTAAATTTTCTTTCTTTACAAACTCTTTCTATTTCATCCATTAGCCCTTTAGGTAAACTAATATCAGATCGTGTCTGCAAGTTTTCCGACATCTATTCCACCTTTTTGTATTTTCGAAGGGTCTAAACCATCTTCACCTGGAATAAACTCTATAATTTTCTTTCCGCTGTCCCTAACAGTACCATCATACTCAATTTTTAAATCTTGTAATGCCCCTATGAGTCTTCTTTCCAAGTAACCACTATGTCTTGTTTTTAATGATTTGTCCATGAGTCCTTCTCTACTGTTCATTGCATCAAAGAAGAATTCGAATGGGTTCAAACCAACCTTATAGCCGTGTTTGACAAATCCTTTGGATTCCAGACTTATGTCCCCTTTCTTGAAATGTGTAAATGTTCTGTTATGATAGCCTATTTTTATCCTTTGACCTTTTATAGACTCTTGACCAATACAAGCCGCACATTGGACTAAATTAATTACACTTCCCCTGGCGCCACTTTTTGCCATAATCATTGTATTATTTTCAGGCATACTTTTTTCTATAATTTCGGCAATTTTATTAATAGTATCGGCCAATCTTTTCCGGATAATAGTCTCTAAACTCTCTCTTGGAGTTCTTCCTATGAGAACTTTTATCTTTCCTTTCTTGAAATCTATAATTGTTCTGCCGACATCTTTTCTGGCGTCCTCTATTAATTTATCTATATTCTTTTTTGTTTTATCGTCCAGATCCTGATCTGAAATTGAAACTGAAAACCCATACTTTGTTAAAAATATGAGGGCGAATCTTGTGACGTTATATAAAAATTCTTGAGCAAATTTATGACCATATTTTTTATCCAACTCGTCTAACATCTTACCGCTGAATGCCGAAATACTTTTTTTATCTATAGCACCAGAAATGAGTTTACCGTTCTTCACTACAACATAAGCGTCATATGGACATTTTTCCTTTAAACACTTGCTACAACCCACACAACATTCGGCTTTGAATTTGATATTAAAATCTGGGGGTAAAAACATGCTGAATACTTCTTTGCCAATGAATTTCTCTTTCTTTGGAATTTCAATATCAGAACCATATGACCTCATTATTCCTATGATTTCTTTTCTTGAAATTTCATAATTACCGTGAGTTAATATGTAAAGAGCTGTTATGTGATCTTTACTACATCCAATAATTGGACCACTAAATCTAGGACTCCTGATATGATTCGGTACTTCCATCAGAAGTTTTGTTTCAGTTCTAGCTTCCTCTTCTTGTGGGATGTGGAGATTCATTTCGTCTCCATCAAAATCTGCGTTGTATGGTGGACAATCTAGTAAGTTTAGTCTGAAAGTTTTATGCGGCATTATTCTTACTTTATGACCCATCATACTCATTCTGTGAAGAGAAGGTTGCCTATTGAACAACGACCAATCACCATCTTCGAGTTGTTTTTCTACAGTAAATCCAGACTCGATTTCCTTCAAAATTTCTTCTTTGTTTGTTTCAGAAACTTTCTTTTTCCTACCATCAGGTCTTATCACATAATTTATAGTCGGCCAATTTGGAAATCTTTGAATTAATGATTTTACATAATCGATATTCTTTTCATTAACAACAACAGAGTTTGTTAATTCTTTTGCAATTTCCAATGGCACACCTACTTCATTTATGTCGATTAGAGGATCAGGACTTATAACAGTTCTCGCAGAATAATTCACTCTTTTACCGATTAAATTGTGTCTGAATCGTCCTTCTTTTGTTTTGAGCCTTTGAGTCAAAGTTCTTAAAATTCTTCCTGATCTATGCCTTGCAGGTGGAACTCCAGAAATTTCATTGTTTATGTAAGTAGCCACATGATATTGCAGCAACTCCCATAAGTCTTCAATGATAAAATCAGGAGCTCCCAAATCTATGTTCTCCATTAACCTTTTGTTTATCCTAACTATATCGACAAGTTTGTGAGTCAAATCATCTTCTGATCTTTCACCTGTTTCAAGCGTTATAGAAGGTCTGACTGTAACTGGTGGTATTGGTAATAAAGTTATTATGAATAACTCTGGTCTTACTTTCAACCCCAAGTAAAGTAAATCTGGGTTGGATATTTTTTCAAATCTTTCTCTTATCTGTACAGTAGTTAAGGTTGTACCATTTTCTATGTAAGTTGTTGGTTTTAAGAATTTTATCTTCTTCTGTGGCGTCCCACAATAAGGACATTTTGTTTTAACTAAAGATTTTAGTTTTTTAAAAGATTTCTTACTCTTCTTGAATTTTTCTATACCTGTTTCATCTAAAAGAATTCTGCCACATTTCCAACATGTTGTTTTCAGTATGTTATATATTAACTTTGCGTAATGAACATGAATTACTGGTCTTGTTAATTCTAAATGGCCAAAGTGACCTAAACATTCTCCAACCGAACCCCCACATGTTCTGCATCTTAAACCAGGGTCTATAACACCCAACCTTGGGTCCATCAAACCTCCTTCTATTGGATATCCTTCTTGGTCGTACAGTTCAGTTTTGTTAATCTTAGCAGCAGATATTTTTTTTATGGTTTCTGGATTAAGAACATCGAAGACTATCTTATCTAACATCGCTATATCTTCTTTTACGACCATTCTTGGATAAATCAACATACACAACAATTCGTCCATTAAAAGTTTGAAGGCATATGACATATCTACATCAACAACTTTAGAACCAGAGCATGCAGGACATGACTTCTTATTCTTTGCTCTATCATTTATTGCAACTAAACCGCAATCCTTGCATATCGGAATGGATGTTTTATCAGAACTAAATCTTTCTTTCAAAACCAAAGAAGCACCCTGCGCTATCAAACAGTCTTTTTCCATTTCTCCCAACCTCAAACCACCTTTCTTTGATTTACCTTCAGTTGGTTGTTTAGTCAGAAGCGTTACAGGACCTTTGGATCTGGAATGCATTTTATTCGAAACTAAATGATCTAGTTTTTGATAGAAGGCATTTCCAATAAATATCTGCCCTTTGAGCCTTTTTCCTGTTTCACCATCGTATAATGTCTCTTTACCATCATTCCTGAAACCATATTCTTCAAGTGTTTTCCTCAACTCCATTTCAGATATTGGATGGAATCCGGAGCTGCTAAAAGTCTTCCCTGTTAAAGCCGAAATTTTTCCAGTGAGAATTTCTAATAATTGACCCATTGTCATTCTTGAAGGAATTCCATGTGGATTGAATAATATATCTGAGACAACGCCGTCCTCATTAAATGGTAAATCTTCTTGAGGAACAATTAGACCTATGACTCCTTTCTGTCCATGTCTACTGGCGAATTTATCACCAATCTCAGGTTTTTTAAGCTCCCTAACCAAAACTTTTACTAATTTGTTTCCATCACTACTCTCTGTGACAAACACCCTATCTACTATTCCTTCTTCACCATGTCTTAGCCTCACAGAAGTTTCTCTGATATTCTCTAGGCCTGTAATAAATTGGTCTAAACTACCCAAGAATCTCAACGGTGAAACCTTTCCTATTAAAACATCCTCAGATTTCATCTCAGTTTCACAGTTAATTATACCATCCTCTGGTAGATTTTTATATGCTTCTTCACCAAGATATCCCCTTATTCCTGGTTCAGGAATTCCTATTATATCTTCTTGACCGCCCATGTACCTCTTTTTTTCTGCTTCATAGGCTCTGAACATGTAAGACCAGAAAAGACCTCTCTCTATAGATGACTTATTGATTACTATGGCGTCGTCCATGTTGTAACCTTTGTATGACATGATACTGATGACAACATTTTGACCACCTGAATGATTCTCTTCTTTTAGCACATCGGTTGCATGAGTTTTAACTAGAGGAAGCTGAGGATTAACTAAGATGTTTGATTTTGTATCGATTCTCAACATATAATTCAAAGTATAAACACCAATGGCTTGACCGACCATCTTGGCCCCAAAGTTAACCCTATCACCTCGATTAAACTCAGGGAACGGTACTAAAGATGTTGATAAACCTAGTATTACTACAGGGTCTAGTTCTAAGTGAGTATGTTCTTGTGTTAAATTTTCTGGTCTTAAGGCAACGTAGGCATTCTCTTCTTCTTCTGCATCTAAATACTCTATTATACCTTCCTTTATTAAATCCGACCAAGTCATCTTCTTTTGATTTATTTTTTCTAGATGCTCTCTCGTTAACTTTGGTTTCCCCTTATCGATAATGATTAAAGGTCGTCTTGCTCTCCCGGAATCAGCCAATATTCTAACCAAATCTAAATGTTCTAAATAGGCAACATTTATTTGATCGGATATCTGATTCTTTCTCCTTTTATCTCTAATAATGCTAACCAGTTCTTCTGGGTTATCCGTAGTTCCGATGAATCTCCCGTCTAAAAAGATATCAGTCATTTTTCCACCTTTTTTATTAGATTAATGATGGGTTTTTTTTCTTTTTCCCATGCACCTTTAGTTATTTGGGTCATTACAGAAAGGTATTTTCTCAAACCTATTGTAGCACCTTCAGGCGTTTGAGACGGATCAACTCTACCCCAATGAGTTGGATGCAATTCTCTGGCCTCAAAATGTTCTTGAGTTGATGTTAAAGGTGAGAGAATGTTCCTCATGTGCGATAAAGTTTTTATGTAACTACTTCTTTCCAATCTTTGCGAAACACCAGTTCTTCCGCCGAACCAAGAACCTATAGCTAAGGCAGATACTATTTGGTTAGTTAAAACATTGGCTTCGACTATTGCAGGTAATGGCGGGAATCTACCTCTTTTGGTCAATTTTTGATAATTATAAGTAATCCTAGTAATCAAACCCCATTTTCCAAGTAGAATGGATCTGAATAATATTTCCAGTAAATCACCAGATAGTCTCAATCTTTTATTTGCGTAATGATCTAAATCGTCCTCAGGAATTTTATTCAAATGAAAAAGAAGAAGTTTATTTACGGCCTTTGCGAGGAATATTGCTTTATCTAACCTATCTGCCTTTTCCTGACCTAAATGGGGCAACAAATATCTGTCGATTAACCTTGTTACCCTCTCTCTTCTGTATGCTGCTTGCGGGATTCTGATACGTTTTCCAATTTCATCTATTGCATCTTTTGATGTTGTCGATTCGCTCTCAAACAAATTAGGATAAAATTCTTCTTGGATTTCTGGATCAAGTGATATTGCAGTTATTATATCCTTATCAGATTCTAAACCAAGAGCTTTCAATAAAATAACTATAGGTAAATTGTTTATGTTAGCGAAATTGATTCTAATTATGCCATCTGTTTTTCTTTCGATTATATGTCTCTGAATATAACCATCTTTCTCTGAGTGTATTCGTGCTGTCTCTGATATATTTGAAATATTTGATTTTTCAACAATCACTCTGTTAGGTGCTATTTCTTCAATTAATACTAAGACTCTTTCTGTTCCATTAATTATGAAATAACCACCAGGATCATCAGGGCTTTCACCTGCTTCAATAAGTTCTCTGTCTGTCATCGTTGAAAGAGGGCACATCTTTGACTTTAACATTATTGGCAAATCTCCAAAATTGACCCATATAGTTTCACTTTCAATGCCATTTAAAATTGGAGTCATTTCAACATACATTGGTGATGCGTAAGTTAAGTTTCTAATCCTCGCTTCCGAAGGCAGAATATTTCTGATTGAGCCATCAGCCTCCTTAACAGATGGTGGTGTAAGTTTAAAATCCCCCAATTTTATTTTGAACTCCCCTAGATCTGGAACTTCAGGCTTAATTTCTTTAATTTGTTTTATTATGTTTGTAATTCTATTTTCTATAAAATCGTTAAACGAATCTATCTGAAACTTAACAAACCCCTGTTCCTCAGCAAATGACTTTAATAATAAGTTAAATTCTTCCATTCTCTAACCTTCTACTACTACTCTATAATAAATCGACTCTTTATTGATATCGCTCTTTCTTATTATTTTTACTAAATCCCCAGGTTTTGCTTTCAGCGCCATTATTACAGGATCTGATTTTAGTATTTTGGGAAATTGATTTAATTTTTTGATTCCGTACATCTTAATTATATCTTGCTTTTCCTTAAATGTTAGAACTACATGCTTAGGAACCATTTCGTGATCTTGTATGTTAATCTTGGTTTTCAAAATACCACCTTACGCCCTGAAGGGGATTTGAACCCCTGTCCCGGGAGTGACAGTCCCGGACTCTACAGTTGAAACTTTGATAGACCGGGCTACACTATCAGGGCAAGTTAAAAAAATACATAATAAAGAATTACTAAATTCGAGGGAGGGGGGATGTTCAATCAATAATGGGTCACCATTAAATTGGGTTGGCAACGTCCTGGACTTCCCATCCAAGGATAGTACAGTCCAGATCACTGGAGAGCTTAACTTTCACGCAATCAAACACATATTTTCAACATGTTGTGATTGTTCCGTGTTCAGTATGGGAACGGGTGTTTCCTCTCCGTTTTGGTCGTCAACCCATAAATTATTGTGCTAAACGTTTATATAAATTTTATAATAATCACAATGTTTAGTCCTAAAGGTTTAAATATCTTTCGTATTGCTGATTAGGGATTAATCCCCGGAGCCGGATTCGAACCAGCAACCTATCGGTTTCTTCCGAGCGATTGCTAATGTTCAAGCACAAAAGTGCTCGACTACAGCCGATCGCTCTACCGTTGAGCTATCCGGGGTTATTTATTAGAAATAGTAGAAAGATTATTTAACTTTTCCCACGATCGTTATAGTTTTGGATAGTATTTTCTTCTTCTTTCCTTTTTTTGTTTCGAACATGAAAAAGGCTTTGGGCAGTTTAAACCCTCCTGTAATTTCTATAACCGGTTTTATCTTGTATGTTATAATCCTTTCTTCTTTTGGTTTAAGTTGTTTTATTTCCCATGTTAATTGAGTTCCAGCGGGTGTTCTAACTATTTTAGGTTCTAGAGTTTCAAATTTTTTTATTACTGAAGCAAGTGGTGGAACTATATCTTTAACAACCACGTTGTTTAGTATTTTTCTTCCTTTGTTCTTCAAATTTAATGATATCGTGATTTCTTGTTTTTCAGCTAAACTTCCGATGTAATTCTTTTTTAATGTTGGTCTAAAGAATAGCCAAACTATCCATATTACAGCGATGATCAAAATACAGGCAGTTATGACAACATTCGTAAAACGCAACTGATATTTTATAATAATTGTTTGACCTGGTTTTAGTTCATTAATTAACCATTCGTAAATGATTCTGTTTTCCTTCTCTTCTTGTGAAACTGGTTCGATTTCTGGATAGAAGAAATTTTTAGAAATAGATGGCATTGATTCTGTGACATAAAAGTTTTTTTCAGGATAGTTTCCATTATTAGTTATTCTGATGATTACATCGCTGTACAATATACTATTTTTTGTTTCTTTCTCTTCATCTATCTTGCGAATTGTTTCAATCTTAAACGTGGTTTTTCTTTCATCTAGAATTTTATTCAAAGTATTTTTTGCAA
>Ga0172362_10004670_pt1 | contig 11874 bp, 11 predicted proteins | sample LakKivs1_kivu2a2_FD_114534 | JGI IMG/M metagenome (GOLD analysis project Ga0172362, IMG submission 114534) | Sediment microbial communities from Lake Kivu, Rwanda - Sediment s1_kivu2a2 | ecosystem: Environmental > Aquatic > Freshwater > Lake > Sediment | place: Rwanda: Western Province, Lake...
AACCCAATGGCCCGCGCAAGGTTCGCGCCTGCCGGGTCTTTGGCTTGAATCGTGATCGCGCCGTTCGTGGCCGTACTGTACGTCGCGGACACCGGCATGGACGCGCAAAGCGTCCCGCTGATGTCCGTGCCCGCCAGACTACCCTGAATGGTTGTCGCGGCGAAAGCGCCGGTGACATCTACGTCCCCGGTGATGTCGAGATCGCCAGTCTGAACGACGTTGCCAGTGATCTCCGTTGCGCCTTTGATGATCGCTCTGGCGTTGTTGCCCTGCACCTGCAATCTGCGCGTGATGACACGTTGCACGCCCTGCCCGACCTGATAGTCAGTTTCAGCACAGAGCCATGTCACCGCCATGATGATCGTCACAAGTGCCGCGAAAGGTGTCCATCTTTTCATGTTGTCCTCTTAGACCGGGAGCGGGAATAACCCCGCCCCCGGCCATGCGTCAGGTATGGTTTGATCGTTAGTACGCTGTTCCGCTTACCACAATCGCCTTGTTCGTCGCGGTGACGTACAGGATGATCGTGTCTGCTCCCGTGTCGGGAATCAGGACTTGCGGTGTACTGGAGGCACGCACGACTGCGTTCGTGGCGAAGCCGACCCTGTTCGTGCATCCAGACGCGACCTTGACGATGCACTCGCCCTTGAAGGGGAAAGGCGTCTTCAGAGTCAACGTGTTCGTTCCGTTCGCAACCTGTCCGCTCGGACTCAGAATCAACTTGCGTCCGATCAGACCGATCTGCATTCCGTTGGTGACACTCAACGCAATGGCGTCGTAGGTGTCATTCCACGGATCGGTGGTTTCCTGTGCGCCTGCCCGCGTCTCGCCCGTTGGCGCGAGTAATCCGACAAGCATTCCCAGAACCGCCGCTATCGTGATGTACTTCTTCATCTTACTTCTCCTCTGTGTTGTGGCTTACGCGCACTCGAAGGTTGAACCTGCCGCCAGATTCGTTACCCAGTCTGCCGCCGACGCCATGTAGAACGTGTACTCAGGCGCGTTGTGCGACTCCATGATGTAGGCCGTCGTTGACGATTGCCCGTATGTCACCGTCACGGCACCTTCCGTTTCGCACGGCAGGCAAGACGCCAGCCGGATCGTCACGATCTTGCTCGTAGATTCACCTTCGGGCATCGCCCCGGTTCCGTCCACGGCAATCGCGCTGCTGCCGACATCGGTGCCGCACGGTTCGCAGATTTCCGGCACAACCGCAGGGCAACGCCGGTAGATCACCGTGATGGCCTTGTCGTACCACTTCAACGGTTCCATGAAGGAGCGGAAGCGGGCAACGAACTTGCCCTTCTCCTGCAACTCATTCGTTGCCGTCGGGTAGTTGACCCACTTGAACTCACCGGCCAGACTCGGTGACGCATTGAACTGCGTGCCGCCGCCCGCCGTGGTGATCGTCGGCGGAATCTGCAACCTGAAGACATCCTTCAGGAAGACAATGGCAACACCGTACTCGGCTTCCTCGTACTCGGTGCTGTATATCTTCTTGTTGCCGATGTAGACCGCTTCGTCATCGTAAGGTTCCACGCGCTCCAGCGTCAGAACCGTGGCGGTCTTCGACTTCATGTTGTAGCGCGGCATGTTCGGATAGTGATTGAGGAGCCACTTCCGATACTGGCTCAGACTGCCGAACCCGTTGATGTTGACATCGGGCTTCGCGTACCGGATGTCTTCCCGCTCGTCGGGATGCGTGTCCATCCATGTCTCGAAGTCGTCGCCGTCAATCATCAGTGGCCACATGTGAGCGCCGTCCTGCATTCCCGCACTGGACTCAGGACACTCGTGCTCCAACTTGTTCCTGAGGATACGGAACGGCTTGAGCGCCAGCGCCGAAACCGCGTCCGGGCCGTTGGTGATCGTGATGTCGGTGCTCTGCGTCGGGTCATAGGTGCCCGTGTACTGGAACGGCGATCCGCCGCCAAGCACATACATGTTGCCATGCGTCGAGGACAGCCACATGTAGTATTCAAGGCACATGTTGTCCCACCGCTGCAACGTGAAGTCGGGCAGGTGCTCGAAGATGGACTGAATCTGTTGCGTGAACTCCCAGTCCATCACGACTTCGTTGACGCAGATGTCCATTGTACGCAGGAAGGATTCCCATGCGTAGAAGTTGACACCCTCGAAGTTGTACACCACCATCTCTGCGGCGTACTGGCAGGGATCAAAGCCGGGGTCTTGCTCAGGCGGGATCACGACTCCAGCGTCATTCGTGTAACCCGTTCCCTTTGCGCGGCCTCTGACGACCTTGCGCCAGTTCAGCATTCCGCTCTGCTCCACCATGTCGGCGTGCGAGCGCCACTTTTTCCGCGTGTAGCCCTTGCCCAGTTCGGCGGTGGTGCGCGGGATCATGGCGTTGAACCATGTCGGGCGCTTGATTGAACAGTCCTCGATCAGTCGTTCCCAGTTCTCCGTGGCCTGAATCAAAGTGTATATCTGAACCTCTTTGCTCAGGGCGATTTCCGTGTTGTCCATTGGCGTATCCTTGTTGACGATTCCCGTAGATCGGTGTTTCGGCTTTCGCCGTTGCCGTGAGGGACGGCACTTACGCCTCTTCGACCGTTCTCGGTCAACGAGACGCGGGGAATCAGATACGCCCGCTGCGGTAGATGACTCCGCTTACATCTGGGACCAGACTAGATCAAGACGATCAGGGTTGTCAACAACAATCTTAAAAAGCGCGGGCGGCACAGTAAGCCTTGCGGCAAACCATACCGCCCGTTTGGCAGCCTATGACACTCAGGTCAGGCTGCTCCGCGTTGTGCGGTCTTCTGTCTGGTGATGTCCAGCATTTGCTCCATGAAGGACTTTGGATTCTTGGGATCGAACCCCGGTGTCTGACCTGCACCGGCAGGAGGAGGCGCGCCGCCTGCGCCGGGTCGCGGCACTGACGCCCCCATTTCTGTCATCTTCTGGCGCAAGGACACGAGTTCCTGTAGCGCCTTGGCGGCAATACTGCGGTAGTAGTTCGCCGTCACGCCCTGCACCATCGCCGTTGTCTGGATGCGGGGATCGTCTGACATCACAACTTCATTGGCCAGATTGCGCAAGGTCGCGTTCTGAGGCGTGTCCTTGAGGCATGAGAAGCCAGCCTGTAGGGACCGTTCTATCGCCGCAGCCAAATGCTGTTGCCTGAACTGTCGGACTTGAACGGCCTGCATGTCCTGCATTCGCTTGAGTTCATGCTGTGCATTGGCGAGCCGCGCCGTGCGCTTCATGTTGATGCCGTCAATCTGGCCAAAGAGAGGCACGAGGTAGGGCACCATCTCAGGGGCCTTCTCTTGCAGGAACTTGACACGCTCACGCGGGGCAAGTGCTATTGCCTGTTGCGCCTGTTCATCCGTCAACCCGTACTGTTTGATCTGGGTCACGGTCTCCTGCATGGGAATGTCGAACTCTGCCTTGAACTGGGGATGCCTCGCCAGATTCTCCTTGGCGAGTTCGGTTTCCATCTCCTTCATGCGTTGCGTCATGGCATCGTAGTCCGCAAGTTTCTGCTTCGTGGCTTCGTCGAAGTTCTGGGAACCGAGTTGCGATGTCTTCGCGGACTGCAACTCTGCCTTCAGGGATTCGACTTGCCGCTCAAAGCGTTCCCGCAACCGCTTTACGCCATCCTGATGTTCCTGTGACATCTTGGACGTGTCGAGGTCGGGTTGTGACGGCGGGGGGGCGGGGGGTGGAGTCGCCGGTGGGGGTGCGGCAGGGGTTTGAATGCCAAGTGCGGCGAGTTCATCTGCCGATATACCATCCAGAACGCTTTGCGCCGCAGGCGGCACTGCCGGGGGCGGCGTGGCGGGGGGCGTTGCCGGAGGCTCTGGCGGCGGGGTTGCCGGTGGAGTCGCGGGTGGAGTCGGTGGAGGAGTGGTCGCTACCGGCTTCACTCCTGTCATCTTCGCCGCGATGTCCGATGCGATCTGTTTGGCGTTCGGGTCTCCCATCGTAACTACCTTGCTCATGCTGACCTCCTGTAGTGTTTACTCTTGCTGCCCGTGAAATGGATCATGCTCTTTGAGGATGGCATCGGTGCCACTGACTGCCTCATCCTTGTTGGCTTCCCTCATCAGTCTTGCCACGCTGGCAGGGAAGTTCTCCATGAAGTCCAAGACATCGTTGGCACCGAAACTCCGTTGGTTCTCCAAGGCACTGAGTCCAATGGCGTCGGCACCGACTAGACTTGCCACTGATCGTGGACGTGAATGTACCCGCGCCTGTGCCAACAGGTCTTGAAACTCAGGCGTGGCAATCATGTTCTGTATCCGCGTCAACAACCCTTCTTCCGTCACACATCGCTCTTGCAGACTCTTACTCATGCTGACCTCCTCGTTGTTACATCTCTCCCGGCGTCGGGATGGTGGGGATCGTAGGCGGCGGCATCTGGCCCATCATCTGTGCGCCAGTCTTCGCTATCTTGGCCTGTATATCAACCTGCGCCTTTGCCGCCTTGCGTTGCACTTCCGCTGCCGCCTTGCCATCCTCTCTCTGGATGTCGGCCTGCGTTGTGGCATCCTTTCGGGCTTCCGCTCGCAAGACGGGATCACGTTGCGCGGCCTCGGCCTGCATCTGTGCGGCATTCTCCTGCATCATCTTCTGTTCGGCTTCCGCGATCTGCATGGCCTGTTGGCCGATCTTCTTGCCCGCCTGTTCAAGCAACTTGAGTTGTTCGGCGAGCGCCTTGGCTGTGCCTTCGTTGCCCTTACGCTGGCCAAGAAGCGCGATATGCTGTTCCGCATGAGGTATGCCCACTTGGAATGCAGGCACCATCTGACGCGGATCACTGGGGGGAATCTGACCTCGGACTTCCATTTCATGTTGCTGCGCCAACCTTCCCAGTAGGCCAATGACGGCCTGTGCATGTACCAGATGATTCTGGTCAGTGCCAACAACGACAGTGCCGCCCTTCAGGATGGCGTCATTCTCCAGTGCCGCGATACTGGTTTCGTTCGTGGCGATCTGGTCCCGGTTCATACGCGGCGCGAATGCGTCTACCTGATCCCATCCCATGAGCAAGGCCACGAGTTGCCGTATGGCTTCGCGTTGGCCGATCTGATCGAGGCCACCCTGTTGCGCAATCTGCAACAACTTCTCCATCACCATGCGAGCCTGAGACGGCGAACCGTATCCCACGGCGCGTTGCGCCCGCGCTATCAGATTCTCTGGCTTCAGGAGTTCCGGTGCCACACCCGCTGCCGTCAGGCGATCCCTGAACTTCTTGGACTCCTCGTAGCCCTTCGTGCCTTCCATCTCGTTTGTCAGCAACCGGCGCAAACATTCCCTGTGCTTCCGGTCTTCATGGAGGTAGTAGATCATGGCTTGGAAGGATTTCAGTTTGGCTTCCGTCTCGGCGTTCTGCCGGACTTCCTCTGCCGATCTGGCTTCGCCGCGCCGTTCCCTGAGATCGTCAATGTTGGTTTGATGCACGCCAGCATTCTGATTCAGGAGTGATGCCATCATCTGCCGGACCATGAGAAGCCCATCAAGTCGGGGTTGGAAACTGGATTGAATCGGGTTGGCGTCGGCGGGGATCGAAGTGATTGGCCCGATCTTCCGCAACCTCATGTCGTTGCTGCCCGTGTTGTGGACGACGACACTGGATGACAGAATGGCACCGTCGCAGAACGACAACAGCATCCTGTTGCCGGTCAAGAGTTCGGGGTAGAGCGTCTGGACTTGACCCCGAATCGAGCGAATGAACCCGTCGCCCATGTTCAAGAAGAACGGGCATACGCATTGCGTCATGTTCTGGCGCTTCTCATGGCGTTCCAACAGATAGCCACGCCCTGCCTTCGGTTGCTGCAAGGTATTCTCCACGCAGTATTGCGATACGGTCTTGCCGTCAGGAGCCAACACAAATCCCCAGACAACCGGGACATCTTCCATGTCGCCCCATGCGTCACCCCAGTCGTCATTCTTGATCTGTTGCTGCGCGGATTCCCACTCGGACGTATCGTACTTCACATCCTTGTCGTTCCCGTTGACCGACTTGGCCCCGCCATACCGCCGTTGAAGCAACCGCTTCAACTCAGTTTGGTTCCATCCGTATGCCGCCGATCCTTCCTTGGTAGCATAGAAGAGTAAGTCGCGTGCCGATATGGAGTCCTCAATGAAGATCACGTTCATGCTGGCAATGAAGGACTTCATGCGCGGTGGATACTTGACGGCTCCATGCCGGACATAGGAGTACCGGAAGTCGTATTCGTCATACCATGCCAGCCAACCTACCCCGAAATTGACGACATCGTTGGTCTTCAACAGTTCGTGATGCGCGAAGTCATCCCATGCCTTCATGGTCGCCGTATATTCGGCGGCGATCTTGCCGCACTGTTCGGCCTTGTCGGCGGCAGACAACTTGACTTCGGCAACGGCGGTGACTTCAAGTAAGGTCTCGGTACTGTTCGTGAGCGCCCACAACGCGGCACCATTGGTTTCCTTGACAGACTTGGCTTGGCCATCGTTGAAGTTGGCCCGCCAGCCTTCGCCATCGGCCCTGAGCTCCCGGTCATTGTAGATCGGGTTGCCGTCAACGAGTCCTTGAACCGATGATCGTTTCCGTGCGCGTCCACTCGTGTTGTCCTCGTCGTAGAGTTTCTTGTAGCGATCCCAGAACGCGCCCGCGTTCTTGAAGCGTTTCTGAGGCGGCAGGGGTTTCCCGGCGTCATTCGTGGTCCGCATACTGGTATCAGGTGTGTCCATGACGGCCTCCTACTTGCACTTGCGGCAACGACGCTTCTTGGGTTCCTTGACGGTTTCTGCTTGCGCGGGCGCATCCACAGGAGCAGAACCATGACGGTGAAGAATTGTCACTGGTTTATCTGCCCATGTTCCCAGAGCCGCTGCATCATTAGGGGGTTCGCCGATTTCGCTGGCAGGTTCGGGCACAGGAGAAGAAGCGGGGGCTGGAGTCGAACCAGCAACTTCTTGCCTTGTGACGGGCACTTGTTCTGCCATTGAACTACCCCGCTCTGCGTTTGCTGCCTCCATGATCCGGCGCTTCCAGCAGTCATGTGGAAAATGCTCAGTTTTGAGCACGCCGATACGGGGCAACAACCGCAACATCACTTCGTCTGGCAACCAGACTGAAACCTTCAGGAAGACTTGATCCACGCCGCAGGCTTGCAGGTGCTTGTCATTGGCAACGGCAAGGTCGGCACCCATGCGTTGCTGCAAGTGCTGATAGGTGCCGTTGCACGTCAGGCATCCCATAGGCGCATGTTTTCGGCACTTGAAGCACTGGCTGGCGCGGGCTTCGGCCAAGGCGCGATCCAGTTTCGGACGGCCTGCGGCATTCCATGCGTCAATGATCTTCTGCGTCCGCTTGTTCACTACGGACTGCATGACGATGACGTTAGGCCGGAACGCCTTCTGTGCGTTCGGTCTGGCGTCGGGGTCTTCGATCCAGTCATCGGGCAACTTGGCGACGAATCTGGCTTCGATCTGCTTGCCAAGATCGGAGGGGATCGGTTTCTGGTTCAACTTCAGGATGTCATATTCGGCTTGCACCAGAGTGGCAAAGTCGTCACCGTGGCATCGGATGCCAGTCTGGGGTTCGGTGTCGTTCCACCCCCCCGGTGGAGTGCCGAACAGTTTCTTGCCGGGAATGATTCTCAGCGCCATATCACACCTCACTCGTTACGGCGACCTCTTCCGGTTGCCAGTCATGCTGACAAAACTCGCCCTTGTTGTCAAGGTCAGTGAACTCCCGCTCGCCGGGAAGACGGGTACGCTTCGCTTCCGCCTGCGGCCCTGCGTAGGCGAAGTTCCATCGGTATCGCGCCAGTTCCAATGCCTGTACTGCGGTATCCGCGTTGTCCGGCGACTTGTCCTTACCCAGTCGTTCGGTCACATCTGCCTTGTCTTCAACCTGCATCGGGGCGGTAGATTCCTTCCATTCGATCTGCGTCAACTCCAAGCAGGTGTCGTTGTCCAGTCCGCGTATCTGTCCGGCGCGTGCGTACTGACGGAAGGCGTAGTACATCTCGGCCCGTTTGTTCACGAATGCGCGGCGACCGGCGCGAATGATGTCGTTGACAGACTTGTCCAGAAGTCCGTTGCCCTGTTTGCCGCCGTACTGGATTCGCAGGATGCCACGCCCCACATGACTTTCAATGACATCCGTTGTGGCACCTTGGTTCCCGGTGCAGTCCCCCACCATGTCTTGAGGCTGGATGCCCTCGCGTTGCGCAATGAAGGCTATGGCTTCGCCGATGCAGTCCGACAGACTCTTGTCGGCCTTGAGTTCCATCTTCACCTGTTCGGTCTTGAGACTACAGAGCACCGTCCGGCCTTCACTGTCTATGCCCATAGCGAAGACGCGGATCATTGCCCGGTTGCCGCCTACGGAATAGGCGGGATCGTAGGACATGCCTTTCCGGTATTGATGACTCCACTTTGGCTGCTCCGTCATGCGGAACTGAATGAGCATGGGTTCATCAATCACGGCATTCGACAAGCCTTCAGGCGGGAAGAATCCGATGCACTGCTCCCAGTAGATCGGCGAGTTCTCGCCGTGGACTTCCTTGGTCTTGGCGATCTGCTTGGCGTTGACCAAGAACTTGCCGAACTTGTCGGGGTGCTTGACTCCCGGCGACTGCCTGCCGTCGAAGAACTGGCAGACGCCGTGCTTCGTCCCCCACCGTTGAACATTGACGTTGACTGACCTCCAATCGCCACTGGTGGGGGTCGCCATCTCGCCAAGCGGGTTGCCGTAGCGACGGCGGGGATTGCCCATGCCGATGAAGATGAAGCCTTCGGTCCCTGAGTGTGCATTCTCAATGGCCTCCATGACGCCAATGGGCATCTGATCCAACTCATCTGCGATCACCCTGACTTTCGGCCCGTGTGCGCCCTTGACCGATCCAATGGCGGCTTCAATCGTGCCCTGCTTGATTGCGATGCCCTTGATATAACCCTCTGCACCGCAACTAATTGTCATCTCAGATTCGATATAGTTGCCGGGCAACGCGCCTTCAGGGTAGAGTTGCCACAGACGTTTGATCTCGCGCCATGTGCGGAGGTCTAGGCATTCCTTCGTGTTCGTGGCCACGCGCACACTGGTATGCAGGGGATCGCAACAGAAGTCCCAGACCAAGAAGAGCGCCGAATCTGCGGTCTTCCCGCAGGCCGCAGCGCCTATCCAGACCACACGGATGTCTTCAAGCGATTTTGGCGTGTAGACTCCGCACCACGCCTTTGCGCGTTCCTCGGTCCACTCATTCCAGATAAAGCCTCTGCGTCTATTGGGCGTTCCTTCAGGGTCCAGATATTCGGGGTACATCAACTGGCACCCGGCCTTCATGTGGTCGAACTTGGTCAAGGGATCGCTGGCGTCGAGGTAGAGGGTACGGTGTATCTGCAAGTCCGTAGTGCCATCTGGCCATTCGTACCCGTATTTCTGTAGCGACATGCCGACAGTATGGCATACCCACTGGACTCCTGCAAGGATTTTCGCTAGACACGGGGGCGTTTGTTCTGCTATGTTGACGGCATGAAACGCAGGGCAATCATCCGAAAAGGACTTGGCAGGGCGCGACTGTTCCAGTTGAAGCGCATCGCCAAAGGACTGTGCCCTGAGTGTCCTAACCCGCTTCCGGCCAATCAGGCATTGTGCGCTTCGTGCCTGACACGCAAGCGCCAAGCCGACAGGAAACGTCACAACAGGCAACCGTGGCAGGAAGGCAAAGCAGGCCGTCCGCCGAAGTTCCCTGACGTTCTCTCGCCGTAGTGCCGTCAAAAGAAAACACTTAGTTATCTCTGAGGGCTTGACTCAAAGGGTATTTCTGCTAGACTGCGCTCCGTGACAGAGACAAGTCACAAAGGAGAACAACATGGCAGAGAAACAGAGCAGAACGATAGCCGAACTCAAAGCAGATCGCCTTGATGGACTTGAAGCCGCGAAGGCCGAAACCGGCAAGGCACTGGCGGAAGCCAACGGCATCTACAACGACCTGATGGCGCAACGCAAGGCGTTGGACAAGGACATCGCCGATGCCACGCGCATCCTGTCCATCACGCTGAAGGAAGACATGCTGGCCGACAAGGCGTGGCGCGAAGCCACGGGCAAACCTCAGTCCGGCGTGTTGACTCCTGCGGCCCCGAAGAAGCCCACCGTCATCCCCAGTCATCGCCGGGTCCGTGCCGTCAGGGCCGCGCTTCCGAAGTCCAATCAGGGGTTGTAAGTCATGGTCTTCTCGCTGCCAAACAAGACCAAGACCCACCGTGAACCCGGCAGGAATGACTACTGCCTGTGCCTGTCGGGCAAGAAGTACAAGGACTGTTGCCTGAAGAAGCAACAGGAAGCCGACAAGGCTAACATGCAGAAGTGCAACGAGATGTGGAACAAGATCAAGGCCGATGCCCATGCCGCCGTCGAACGGTTTGAACGCGACGGCGACAAGGCGGAATGGCCTGAGAACGAGGTTGCCGCCATTGCCGTCCTGTCGGGCGTTCCGTGGGAAGCCGACACGTCGAGGATGGGCGAAGGCATCGTCACGGTGCGGTTGAAGCATCCCGTGAAGATGCACATCAAGGACGGCAAGTTCGGCATCGCGGTCTACACGGAGACGCCAGACAAGCCGAGTCCAGAACCCACTTGACATGAGGGCAACGATCTGAGATCATCGTCTCAACGGGACCGGAATCCCGCGACAGGAAAGCACGATGAAACGTCAAAATAGAAGACTGCCAGCGGCAGAATTGAGTACAATCTTGTCGGGCAATCCGACATCCTGTCGCACTCATTCCGGCTGTCGCTGGCAGTCTTCTGCTTTGAGGTTCACATGACACCATATCAGAAACTCCTAACACATCCCAAGTGGCAGAAGAAGCGCCTACATAGACTTGAAATGGCTGGATGGAGGTGCGAAGAATGTGGTGACGCCGAAACCGAATTACATGTTCATCACGTCTTTTACGAAAGCGGCCGCAAACCTTGGGAATACGACGACCTAGAGTTGCTTGTTCTGTGTAAAGCCTGTCACCCCCTGATTCAGCAACTTTCATCTCGGTTGTTGCATCTCGCCGCTCTTACTGGTGGGGCCGTGGGTAGGATAAGTCTTGGCTATCGCGATGGAATCAAATACTTGGGGGCGATATGAGTTTCGCTATGCCCCACGTCAGGTGGTTTGGTCGCGACTGGCTTGGCGACCCCCTTCTCAGGATGGTGGGACCGGCAGAACGGGGGGTGTGGATTGACCTCCTTTCCGCCATGATGCTTGCCGAACCTTACGGACACCTTGCCGTCAACGGCAGACCCATGACAGACCTTGAAGCAAGTCGCCTTATAGGTATAGACGAAACCACCTATAAAGGTATCCTATATAGGTTAGAGGAGGCGGGTATCCCGTCGCGCACTGAGGACGGCTTACTCTACTCTCGTCGCTTAGTGCGTGACTACAAACGGTTTATATGCGGCAAAGTGAACGGAAAGAGGGGGGGCGGTAATCCGGCTCTTTCACGCCCCAAACCCCCTCCAGATGAAGAAGAAGACCAGAATACCAGAACCCAGAACCCAGAATCCAGAGAAGGGATAAAGGTACCCTTTATAGGTCCAGAGACACAGGGGGGGTTAGCCGGTTTGGTTATCAGAATCAAGAAGTGTCGTCCCGAATATGCTCACATCCGAGAGCAAGACATTGTGAGCATCTTGAACGGAAGCGGAAACGTCGAGGCGGTGGAAAAAGTGGTGAACGATTGGTGTACCGAGCAGACTAACTCCTTGGAACCCATGAACAACCCCATAGCCAGCCTACGGAAACGAATACAGAACATTAACGACGAAGACACGAAGAACCCCTACGCGAAGTACGCGAAGAAGGAGGCGACAGCATGAAGCAGGTTGTTCGGCAATTCCGTCTCCGGTGGAAGCGC
>Ga0172362_10004671_pt1 | contig 11872 bp, 8 predicted proteins | sample LakKivs1_kivu2a2_FD_114534 | JGI IMG/M metagenome (GOLD analysis project Ga0172362, IMG submission 114534) | Sediment microbial communities from Lake Kivu, Rwanda - Sediment s1_kivu2a2 | ecosystem: Environmental > Aquatic > Freshwater > Lake > Sediment | place: Rwanda: Western Province, Lake...
AATTTTAAATTTACCCACTTCCGTTCCAATTCCTTCTGCAGCTTCTGCAACTGCTCCTCCAGCTTCTGCTGCTCTTTCTGCTGCTCCTTCTGCTGCTTCTTCTGCAGCTCCTCCAGCTTCTGCGGCTGCTGTTGCTGCAGTAACTCCTGCTGCTTCTTCTGCTGTAGTTGTAGGTGTGGATGACCAGATACTTATGATTAGAGCTTTATTGGTAATACAGGGTGAGTTGATAAAGAAGATATTACAGAATGGTGTTCAAGATGATAAATTAGCAGAACAATTAGTTAATGCTTTAAATAAAATTGGAGCATTAGGAAATAGTGATCCAGATATTTCATCTTCTATTGCTACAGCAAGAACAACTGGAACTTCATTATTGAACACAATAATTAAAAAGAAAACTGGTTCAACATCTTCTACATCAACAGGAACTACATCAACAGGAACTGCTTCAACAAGTGCACCTCCAGTTGTAAATAATAAGAAATTGGGTACGGTGTTGGATAGAACAGCAACGGCGGCGGCAGTTATTGCAGCAGCAGCTGCATCGGGTAAGTAATTAAGAAGTTATTGTATAAATTTATAAATTATTTATAAAAAATAATTTATAATAATATATTAGTTGAATGGATTATTTAATAATATTTTTAGTTTTCATAATATTCTTGGGTCTCATTATTTTTGGATTACCAAGATCTAAAACCTCTTTCAACGAACAAGTCCAACAATTAGAATCCACAGGAGTTCGCGAAAATTTTACCTCCAGAAGCTCTGAAAGAGATGTTGATACCGGCTCAGCCACCTTTTACGATTGGGCCGGATACGCCGCAAGACGTGCTAAAAAAGAAGAATGCCTAAAAAGCCGTACCCCTCCCTCTCCGGCCCCTTCTACTCCCAGCAGACCTTTAGAAGAAGAGAAAAAAAATTTACCAAAATGTAAAGACGGAAGTTGTTTAGTAGATAGAAATACATACATTAACACCGACTTCGATATATTCCCAGTCGTCAAAGAACGTGTAGTCAAAGAAAAAGCTGACTGCTCTCAATGCGACGCAATGAAATGCGGCAATATCGATAAATACGTCCTTAAATCAAGCGTCCCTCCCTGCCCTGATATGAGCAATTATGCTCTTAAATCTATGCTCCCTCCTGACGTTGACCTCAAAGATTACGTTAAAAAAACAGAAATACCTCCTTGCCCAAAAGTTCCAAATCTTAATGATTATATTAAGAAAAGTGAAGTTCCAGCCTGCCCAGCATGCCCTGACCTCAAAGATTACGTCAGAAAAAGTGAAGTTCCAGCATGCCCAGCAAAAGTTGAATGCCCACAATGTCCTGTCTGTCCCAAATGTCCCAAATTTCCAAAATGCCCAACTGCTGAAGAATTATGCCCTAAAATTACTAATTATGCTAAACGTTTTAGATGCCCATCTGCTGAAGAACTCTGCCCAAGAATGCCTAAATATAAACAACTTAAATGCCCATCTGCTGAAGAATTATGCCCAAGAATGCCTAAACGACTTAAATGCCCAACTGCTGAAGAAATATGCCCAAGAATTCCTAAAATTAAAGCTCCAAAATGTCCAACTGCAGAAGAACTCTTCTCAGGTATTAGGTCGAGATACATTCCAATAGGAGAATATAATAAATTGAAAAATAAATATATTGGTGAGGAAGAACAAGTTATAATGCTCAATAAACTTAAATCAAGATATGAAGATGACCTAATTGCAAACGCTAAAGATTTAAGAAAATTAAAAAATAGACCAACCCAAGAAGAATATTCAAGAATTAAATCTAATTATAATAAATATAAACAACTTCAAAAAGATTACGAAAGAATTAACAAAGAACTCAATAAATACAAAAATAGACCAACAAGTGAAGATTACAATAAAATTAAAAAAGAACAAAATAAAAATCTTAAAGAAATTGAAAAAATCAAAAAAGATTACAATAAAAAATTAAAAGATGCTGAAAATATTAAAACAAAATATAACCAACAACTTCAAAACCTTAAAGATGGAAGAAAAAGATTTATTCAAGAAGAACAAGAAATTAAAAAGAAATCTAAAGAAATTGACCAACTTCAAAAAAGACTTAAAGATGACGTCAAACAAAGAGATGATAAAATAAAACAAGTTGAAGATAACATCAGAAAAGAAGAACAAAGAAGATGCCTACTCAAAGAAGATGAACAAATTAAAGTAAGAGAACAAGAAAGAGAAAGAATTAAACAAGAAAAAGCACAAGAAAAATTAAGATTAGACACACAAAGACAACAAATTGAAGCTCAAAAAAGAAAACTTGAAAATCAAATTCAACTCCAAAAACAACAACTTGAAAACCAAAAACAACAACAACAACAACAAAGACAATTTTTCCAACAACAAGTTAATCAAATTGCCAGAAATCAACCACGCAAATATCAAATGTTCTCCACCCAAGAAGAAATGTTTAGAGAAAAAAGAAGATCCCTATCACCTCGCAATAGAATATTCCAAGAAGAAATGATTAGATGTCCCTCCCCAACCAGATTTCAAACCCCAGAACAACAACAAAATCAACAAATTAAATACCAACAAAGACAACAACAAAAAGAAAGACAACAATTCCAACAACAACAAAGACAACAACAACAACAAAGACAACAAAGACAACAAAGACAACAACAAGGACAAAGATACCAACAAGGACAAGAACCACAAAGATATCAGCAAAGAGGTGAAAGACAATCCTACGTAATACCTGAAAAATCTAATGTCAAACCAATCAGAGAATCAACCAGACAAATGGAATCATCCCCAACATCCTGCCAACCAGAAAAGAACTTCTTCCCATCCACACCAATCAACTACGCAGCTGCTGATTCCTGCAATTAAAAAATATTAATATAATATATGGAACTCCCTATATTATACAAAAAAATGAATAACAAAATTAAATTCTGGAAAATTTCCATCCAATTAATCAACAACAAAGCCGCAATATTCACCGAATACGGATTTATCGACGGAAAAATAACCAAACACTCCCCACAATTTATCGAAAAATCTATCGGAAATAAATCTCCACTCGATAGAGCCATACAACTCGCCAAAACTAAATGGAAAAATAAAATTATAACCGACAAATACTCCGAATCAATCTCCAACAACCTTCCCGAATTCCATCCAATGAAACCAACAAACTTCGAAAAATACTCCAACTCCATCCAATTCCCTGCCTACCTTCAACCAAAATTAGACGGAGTCAGAATGTTCTCCTATTTAGATAACGGAAAACTTAAAACACTCTCCAGACAATCCAAACCAATCTCCAACATCAACCACCTACTCCCAGAATTAGAAAAAATATTCAATAAATACCCAAATATAGTATTAGACGGAGAACTTCTTATCAACAAACCATACCAACAAAAAGAACTTAGAGGTATCCTCAAAAAAAAATATATAAATACCCCCAATCTCAACAAAATTAACTCAATCACCTACCACATCTTCGACATAATCAACCGAAATAACCTTGAAGAAACCTTCTCCAACCGCTGGAAATTATCCAAAAAAATTAAATCAAAACTTATTAACATAGTACCAACTGAAATCATACAATCAAAAACAGATATTCCCAACAAATTTAACAAATTTATCCAATCCGGCTACGAAGGCGCAATAATAAGAAATCCAAACGGAACCTACAAAATGGGAAAACAATCACAAAATCTTCAAAAAATTAAACTTTACTTCTCAGAAGATTTTACAATCTCCAACTTCCACGAAGGAACCGGAAACGATAAAGGAACTGTAATCTGGGAAGTAAAATGCCTAAATAACCCAAACAAAACATTTAAAGTCAGACCTAAAGGAACCAGAGAACATAAAAAACAACTATTCAAAAACGCCAATAAATATATCGGAAAAAAACTAACAACCTACTTCTACGAAAAAAACTCCAACGGATGCGTCACAAGAATTAAAACTGCCAACGAAAACCCAAAATAAATTCTCCACTAAATTATGGATAAACTTAACAAAATTAAAAACTCAATCGAAAAACTTATATACCTAAAAGATGATATGCCAAAATCTCTCAGAAATCTCTTCTCAACCACCGAATACCTCTCCTACTCCATCGCTTGCCTATTCCTTATCTACAACTCCATCCTATCTACCATATACCTATTCAAATTCATCCAATCAAAACAAGAAAACTTATTTCTTCTATATAAAACCAGACTTCTAATCGGACAACTTCTTACAATATCTTTAACCCTAATATTAGGCGGTTTAGTAATCCGACTCCTTCACATCACCAACCTCAAAACAATCCTTCTCATCTTTATTACAATCCTACTAAAAGAACTTATAATGTCCAAAATCGATAAAGAATCATCATTTATAAACACCAAAATGAAGGAACATAATCAAATATAAAATGTTATTATCCTTATGAATAATAACTCAATATTCTTCCAATCAAACGAATACATCCCAAATAACCTCAAAAACTTTATCACCAACGAACTCCTCCTCCGCAACTTCAAAACAAACCAAAAACCTGAATTCGGAAACTACCTCAACGCCAAAATATTAGGATGGGGATTCCCCAACTCACACACCTTCAAAATATGGCTTCACAATATATTCAAAAACAAAAAATACTACCCAAAATCAATAATCATCAACAAAAACTTCTCCATAAATAACCAAACAATTCTATCCAATTTTATCAACAATCAACGAAAAATACTTAAACCAAATAAAGGACACAGCGGAAAAAATATTCATATAATCCACAACCCACAAGAATGCATAAACAATATAAATAATAACGACCACTGGATTCTACAAGAAGAAATAAAACCACTCCTATTCAACGGCCGAAAATTTGATATCAGAATCTTCCACTTCATCCTACGCTACAAAAATAACTACTACAACATCATCTCCAACAACGGATTTGCCAAAGTTTCTTACACAAACTTCAACAATAACAACTCATCCGGCTTTATAACCAACATATCCTTCAACGAAAATAAAAATAATAACCAAATAAAATACGAATATACCGACTTCCTTAAAAAACTTAACAAATCATATAGCAACAGCATTGACATGGAATATGATATCATAAATCTTATCCGCAACTACTCAAAAGATTTTGCAAAAAAACTTCATCAACAAAACCAAAAATATTATCACCTTAAAGCACAAATAATGATTCTCGGCCCAGATATTATCATAAACGAAAATAAAGAACCAATACTCATAGAAACAAACTGCAACCCCGCTATCCTACTAAAAGATGACCTACTTTACAAAAAACAAAAACTTATGATATTAGAACTTATCGATAATATACTTATCCCAATCCTCTATAACGAATTTAACGAAGAATACTCCGGAGAACAACTTACTATAGAAAAAATTATATTCTAATATAATATAATGCTATTCATCGGACCGCATTATAGTATTATGGATGGAGTTATTGATGCAATAAATAAAGTAGAAGCAATGGATGGAAATGCTATGCAGATATTTACTGGCCCTCCCCAATCATTAAATTTAGGTAAAATATTCTCTGACTCAAATAAAGATTTAAACAAAATTAAAAACTATATTAAATTCCCAACATTTATCCACGCAAAATACCTTCTCAACTTCTCCAAACCTCTTATCCCCAAAAATAAAATCTTCCTTATCAGATACTCACAAGACTTAGATATAAGCGTTAAATTAGGAATGAACGGCGTCATATTACACTTCGGAACTGCATCCAATGGATTAGATAGAGATGAAGCAAGAAAAAATATGGTAAAATCAATGATAAGTTGCTTAAAACATGCAAACCCAGAATCTAATCCAATTTTAGAAACATCATCTGGAGAAGGAAATTATCTTGGTAGAACAATTGAAGGAATTGCAGAAACTTATAAAATGTTTCCTAAAAAATACCAAAAACGTATAACATTTTGTATAGATACTTGTCATATTTTTGTGTCAGGTTATCCAATTCATAAGGTAGGAGGCTGGACTGATTATATAAATAAATTTGAAAAATTAGTAGGTAAAAATAAAATATCAGTAATTCATTTAAATGATAGTAAAACAAAATTTGATGAAAAATTGGATTTACACGATGATATTGGAAAAGGTTATCTATTTAACTCTAAAAAAGGTGGAAGTAAAGAAGCTCTAAAAGAAATATTAAATTGGGCCTCCAATAATAATATTCCATGCATATTGGAAACCTTCCACAATTTTCCAAAACAAATTAAAATATGCCGCGATTTAATAAAACAAAAAGGTGGTAATAATGATTTAATTGAATCATTTCGACAATTAATGAATTTTCATAAAGCATTAGGAAATATACATCAATTTCAAGCCTACAAAAATTTAGTTAATAAACTATCCCAATTAGATGAAATTACTTTAAATAAAATAAAAAATATAGAAGGAGTTGGACAAGGTATATTAGGTAAAGTAGAAGAATATCAAAAAACAGGAAAAATTCAAGTCTTAGAAGATATGAAAAAAGATAAAAATTTAGTTGCATTAGTTGAACTCCAAAAAGTTTACGGCATTGGCCCTAAAATAGCCCAAAAATTTATTAAAGAAAAAATTTATACCATTGATGAATTGGATGAAGCATTTAAAAAAGGTAAAATACAACTATCAGATAATCAACAAATTGGATTAAAATATTTTGAGGATTTAAATACAAGAATTCCTTTGGAAGTTGCGAAGAAAATAGTTAGGTATATATCAAAGAAGATAAGAGGTGAGGTTTTATTAATGGGAGGGTATAGATTGGGTAAAAAAGATGGGAAGGATATAGATTTGGTGGTTGTAGATGGAAATATAAATGATTTATCAAAATTGGATATAATAAGTGAATTGGAGAGAGGAGAGAATATGTTGATGTTATTAGTTAAATTTCCATTTTATGATAAAGTAGTTCATATAGATTTTCGGTTTTGTGATAAAAGGTTGAGAAGTTTTTTTGAGTTATATTTTGGGAGTGGTGAGAATTTTAGTAGAAAGATAAGGGGAATTGCGAAGAGTGCTGGATATACTTTAAATGAATATGGATTAAGAAAAGGGGGAAAGTATGTTGATAAATATTTTCCTGATGAGAAGTCTATATTTGAGTTTCTTGGAGCAGAATATGTAAAGCCGGAGGATAGACTTTAGTATGTAATTGGGGAGAGAAGAATATTTTTGATTTCTTGGTTTACATTGGATATATTTAGATTATTGGAGTTTAATCTTCGGGTAATTGGATGAAAGTTGGAAGTATTTCCGATTAAAGTTTTAACTTCATTTAGTAATTTTTCTTCATTGGAGGAAGAAAGTTCCATATTTTCTTTTTTCATTTGGATTGAGTAATCATAATTTTCTTGGTTATATATTTCTGTTTCTTTAACGTATTTTATGTAGTCTGCAAAATATTCTTGTATAATTCTTTTATAATTGGATAGAATTGTATCTTTATTTTTTTTCATAAAGAATTTGTATATTATTTCTTTTGAGGAGGCTTCTTTTAATCTAAAATCATTTTTATTTATATTTTTAAGGTTTCCGTAGTTATAGTCTTCATTCGAAATTCTATTTTTAAGATATTCATCAATATAGTATAAGTCAGGTAAGCAATAAGCGAATAGGAGAAATATTAAGCCGAATTTTTCTATAAAATATTTAACTTCTTTATTGAGGTAGTTGGAGTAGTGGAATATTGTGCATATTATTTCTAATTCTTCTTTGGTTAATTCTTTATCTATAAATTGTCCGTTAAGAATTTTAACAGCGAAAGGAGAGTTTGGTATTGTAAGAGCAAGTTTATTATTTTGGGTAAATTTTTCAGTGTATTTATTTCTTATATATTGGAGTGGGTTTATAGTTGTATAGAATACGTGAGATGTTAGGAAGCTATAGTATGGGTATATTTCATTAAAGTAGTAGTACATTGTTTTGGGTTTGTCGAGGTTGATGGTGAATGCTATTATAACGGAGAGAAACCAGTCTTGTCCGAATGTTGTTAGTCCATTTTCGATGTAGTTAAGCATTATTTTGAAGAATTTGTTGAGTGATTGGATGGAAATGTTGGAGGTGTTACCTTTGATGTTAATCCAGTTATTATTTTTGTTTTGTTGGATATATTGGTGTAGACGTTTAATTAATTCTATATTTCTGTTGTAATCTATATTCATTTGTTGGTAAATTATTTGTATTGGTTCTCCTACTATGCAGTTTTCATATAATTTTTTAATTTTATTTAGTGATGGTTCGTTGTTAATAAGTGGGGTAAAGTTGGTTAGGGTTATGTTTGGATTTTTGGTATTGGGGGTGAATGGGTTTATTTTTGTTTCTAATTTGATTGGGGATAGGAAGATGGATTTGATGAGATTATCGGCATCTTTTGATTTGGTTATATTTGATTGGTTTATAAATCTGATGTAGTTATCTTTATATTTGGAGATAATTTGGTTATATTTGAATAGAAGTTCTTCGTTGGGCATGTTCATGAGGTGTTCGAACATCATAAGTCGTAGGTTATATTTATTTCTGGCGAGATGTTTAAGTTTGAGTGGTCTTTCTCCTTTGAAGATGGATGATGATTTAATTATTATTTTTCCTTCAATAAAATCGTTATAGAATGCGATGGTTGGGAGGTAGATAGACATTGCGAGAAAGTATAATCCAGTTTCTAATTTTTGTATGACTGGTCCGTAGGTGTAATTGGAGAATGTGAATATAATTTTGCATTTATTTATGATATCGTTATAATTTATTTTTGGGTGATTTGTTTGATATTTTTGTATGAGATTGTCGGTAAGGATGCTCATTGAGAGTGGGTTGGGAATATTGCTGAGAAGGATTTGTTGAGCTTCAGTAGAATTTTTTATACGATTTTCGAAAACGAAGAAGTTGATGAAGTTAATATTGTTCCAGAAGTTAAAGTCGAGCATAAGGGTGTAGAATGGGTAGCATTGGTCGAATATATAGTTGGCGTTGTTTATGTTACCGTTGGCTAAGATGTATGCGATTGGGTAGGAGTAGTCCCACCATTGACCGTAGCTGACTAAGCCTATATCGGCGTATTTTTTGATTGGGTTGAGTATGTGTGAGGATTCTTTTAGTATTTTGTTGGTTGGTATTTTAAGGAATTTTTGGAATTTTTCGGGTGTTCTTCTGATATCTCTGATTGGGACGTATTTTTCGAATTTTTTGATGAGAGGTAGCATTGGGTCGGATTCGTTAGTTATGAGAGCTTGTTTGGTTTCTTCTTTGAAGTATTTTTGGTAAAGTTCGATGATAAGTTGAATGATAGGGGTTCCATTTAATTTGGTTGGGCTAAATTGGAACATTTTTTTGAATTTGGAGGATGAGATGTTGAAGTTGTTGAATTGGTTTCTGTTGGGGTTTTGTGGGTTGGAGCTTAATTCTAAGATATCAAGTTGGTTGACGTCATTGATAAATTGGTTGTTGTAGGAAAGGGTTCTCATATTTTTGATTTGTTTTTTGATTGTATTTTGTTGGTTTGGTTCGATATTAATTTTGTTGATTGGGTGTTCGAGAGGTATAGATTTGAGTTTATTAAGTTTAGTTTTTATTTTATCGAAGTCATCTTTATTTTTGGCTTGTTCGGTTAGTTGTAGTAGGTTATTTTTGATTTTCATTATTTTTTGGATATTTTTTTGGGTAATTGGGGTGGATTGAGGGATTTGTATGTTTTTGTTGATAAGGTTTTTATAGAATTTTTTGTCCATTTGGATGTTGTTCATATATATTATTATTATATTAAAAAAAAATGAATTATTTAAGAGTAAATTACTAATAATATAAAATGAGTAAAATCTTTCAGGACGATATTCATGGGCCGATTGAGTTATCATTGACAGCAGTTAAAATTATTGATACGCCAGAATTTCAGCGTTTAAGAAACATTAAGCAATTAGGTTCAGCATATTATGTATTTCCCAGTGCGAGTCATAATAGATTTGAGCATTCAATTGGGGTTGCGCATTTAGCGCGTTCTTTGATAAATGAGATTTCGCGTAATCAGCCGGAGTTGGGAATAACTGATGAGCAGAGGTTAAATGTGGAGTTGGCGGGTTTATGTCATGATTTAGGACATGGTCCGTTTAGTCATATTTATGATGATGTTTATTTGAGGTCGAGGGTATCTGAGACGCATCGATTTAGGCATCATGAGGCTCGTTCTTGTGAGATATTGGCGAGGATTAATCGTAGGTATGGAATAGGATTGAGTGATGAGAATTTATTGCAGATACAGAGGATGATACATCCTGTGACTGTTGAGGAGAAGAAAAATTTTTTGTATCAGATAGTATCTAATGGTAAGAATGGTATAGATGTGGATAAGTTTGATTATATAGCGCGGGATAGTAGGGCGACTGGGATATATTTTGGCTTTGATCATCGTAGTATATTTATTTATTGTCGGGTTATAGATAATGAGTTATGTTATTGTGACGAGGTGATATTTAATATATTTCAGTTGTTTGAGACGCGTTATAGGTTGCATATGCAGGTTTATAGTCATCTTAGTGTTAAGAGGGTTGATATGATGATGGAGTTATTGTTTGAGCAGTTTGATTATTTTTTGATGTTTTTTCGGGAGCAGTTTGTTGGTGATGATTTGAGTAATTTTTTGAGGTTAACTGATAGTTTATTGGATTATCCATTTTTGGTGGATGGAGAGGATGAGCATTTGGTTAGGGCGAGGGAGATTATATTAAATTTGAGGGAGAGGAAATTGACGCCTATATTGGATGAGGTGGAGATGAAGACAGGAGAGAAGTTTGAGGATGTTAAGTTGGCTTGGCTGGATAGAAATGGGGGTGTTAGTCAGGAAGATTATCAGTTTTGTTTGAGAAAGTTAAGTTTTAGTGCGGGGACGAGAAATCCGTTAAATTATGTAAAATTTTATAGGAAGGATACTGGAGAATTATTGACACGAAGAGAGATTAAGAGTAAGGTGGGTAATATATTGCCGAGAACTTTTGAGGAGAATTATTTGATTGTGTTTCGTAAGACGGTGTAAATTCAGGTAAATTTTATAATGTTTAGAAAAATATTATCTATATAATTTTATAATCATGGAGGTATGTACATATAAGTATTATAATCAAGCAGTTATAGATGCAAATCCAGAAACTAAGAAAACAGATACATTTGTTAGATATTTATTGTGTAATCAGAAGGCAATACAAGCATTAACGCAGGCATTTTTGTTAGCTGGAACTCAGCAGCGTCAGTTGGGAAAGTCATATTGTTATGTATATTTTAATATATTTAAGTATTTGCCAGATCCTTGTCAGAATTGTACTTATTGTGATGGGTTGCCTGAGTGTAGGGCATATCAGTCGACTACTTTGTATATTTTTTGGATAACAAGTCAGAAGATGAGGAATGATGCAGCATTTACTGCTGATTTATTGGCTAATCGTAAGTTAACTTATTATGATAATTTTACGAGACAGTATAAGGAGATGATATTGGATAATTTAGACATACAGGTTTTGCTTTTGTATATGATGGGTGAGAAGATACAGAATTTGTATGATGCATCTGTAAGATGTTTTAATTATTTGACGCAGGGTAAGGATTATTGTTATATTGTAAATTTTCCGTATGATTTAGCGGGTTGTCAGTTGTATCCATTTCAGTATAGTGGTAGGGCTTTGAGGGAGTTGACTTTTACTTATAGTAGTGCTTTTGCGAATAGTACAAGTCCGAAGGGAGGTGCTTGTTTGTTAAATCGTTGTGATGATCCTAAGGGGATGGAAATTAAATAAATGAGGGTACAAATCTGATAAATAAATCTATTATAATATAAATGT
>Ga0172362_10004672_pt1 | contig 11872 bp, 14 predicted proteins | sample LakKivs1_kivu2a2_FD_114534 | JGI IMG/M metagenome (GOLD analysis project Ga0172362, IMG submission 114534) | Sediment microbial communities from Lake Kivu, Rwanda - Sediment s1_kivu2a2 | ecosystem: Environmental > Aquatic > Freshwater > Lake > Sediment | place: Rwanda: Western Province, Lake...
GAACGCCACAGCGAGGCCGGCATGATTTTCTTTGCTTCATGGCGCGCCGTGCCTGTCACGAGGCCCAGTGCCAAGCCCTTCTTCTCCACATGGTCCACGAACCGGCGCGCCCCGCGAACGAACCGGCGCCGGACGATCCTCTTGAACAACCGCTCTTTGTCGCGGATGATCCTCCCCGCGAGCTTGAGATCGAACGCCAGCCCCCTCTCGGCAAAAAATTCCCTGATCGTCACGCGGCCCGGCTGGCCCTCCCTCAGGTACACCTCGCACTTGGTCACGTCGATGCCATTCTCCTTCATGACCTTCTTCCAGGCCCTGAAGTGGTACGGCATGGTGTCCGTGATCACGCCGTCCATGTCAAACAGCACTGCTTTTACCTTAAGTCTGCGCATCCTGGCACACCTTTTGCTGCAAACTGAGACTATGAGCCAGACTCATTAGTCTCATTTTTTGAGACTCAGGAGCCAGACTCATAGTCTCACTCATTTGTCTCATTTTTGGAGATGGGCGCCGTGGCTGGCGAGCTCGGCGAGGGCCTTGTCAGAATCGCCGGGCTGGAGGTCGACCCCGCGCACGGCGTCAACGAGGACCGTGACCCTGTACCCCTTGGCGAGCGCCTCCAGACCGGTCTCTTTCACGCAATAGTCAGTGGCCAGGCCGCCGATGAAGAGCTGCTTGATGCCCATCGTCGCCAAGAGGGTCTCAAAGGCCACGCCCTTGTCGTCGCGCGCTGAAAAGACGGAGTAACCCTCTGTGCCCGGGTCCGTGCCCTTGGAGAGGATGACCGCCTCTTTGGGCAGTTTCAGGTCAGGGTGGAACGCCGCGCCTTCAGTGCCCTGGACGCAGTGGACAGGCCAAATTCCGCCGTGCTTTTTAAAGTGTCGCGTGACCTTGGGATGCCAGTCGCGCGTGGCAAAGACTGCGTCCCCGCGGCGGTGAAAAGCGTCGATATGCTTGTTGAGGACAGGGATGACCGCGCCGCCGTCAGACACACCCAGCGCGCCTCCTGGGCAGAAGTCATTCTGGATGTCCACGACCACCAAGGCCCTATCGCTCCTCATCTTTTGCCCGCCGCCTCTGCCATCAGGAACAACAAATCTGATAATCTGTTGATATATATGAACATAGCGTCATTCTTCAACTTCTTCTTTCTTTTCAGCGTGACCATCCGGCGCTCAGCCCGGCGGCAGAGCGCCCGGCAGACGTGGAGCAGGGCGCCAACCGGGTCCCTGCCCGGCGTCTGGAAACACCTTTTCCCCCTGCCGGCTTTCTTCTCCAGGGCCCGGATGGCCTTTTCCACCCGCCTCACATCTGCGGCTGCGATGCGGCGCCTGAGCTCCTTCAGCTGCTCCAGGGGCGTCACCACCTCCGCGCTCAACCAAAAGATCTCCTTCTGGATCGCCTCCACCTGCGCCTTGAGCCGACGGCAGACCGCCATGCTCCGGACCACGCCCAAGAACGAGGTCAGCTCATCCAGCGTCCCGACCAGCTCGATGCGCGGGTCGTCCTTGGCCACGACCCCCTTCGGGAACAAAGACGTCTTGCCTTTATCGCCGTGACGCGTGATAATGGACATAAGAGGCCTCTTACCCTAATCGCAACGCCTTGAAATGGGCCAAGTTTTATGTTACATTTTTAGTAGCCACGGATCCCCGATGAGGAGGATGAAGTGGTTTTTTCTTTAGATACCACTCCTATCGATGAACGGCGCCGGTGGCCCCGGTTGAGGGTCTACTCGCCGGTCAAGTACCGCTTCCTGCAGGAAGAGAGGTTCCAGTGCTGCATCACCTGCGACATCAGTGAAGGCGGCGCCGGCCTCCTGATGGACAGCCCCGTGCCCCGCGGCACCTGCCTATACTTCCAGATCAAACTGCACGACTTGCCCAACCCCGCCTCCGGCATCGCGCGCGTCGTCTGGACAGCGAAGGACACCTACTCCGAGAAGTACCGGGCCGGCCTGGAATTTTTGGAGATCAGCCGCACCTCGCGCTGCGAGATCGCCGACTTCGTCCAGAAGAACGTCCCTCCCGCAAAAAACAACTGACGAGATCAAACGACCTCTATTTGCCCCGGATGAGAAACAATCATCTCGACGCTGCCGTCGTACGTCTGGATGAGGCCAAAGGCGCGCACGTCCTTGCCGGTATAATCGCTTTCCGGATGAATGCCCTCCTTGAGGAACTGACCCCTGTCCTTGGTGAATATCACGATGCGGACGCCGTCCAGGACGAGCCAGAGGGTCTCGGGAGTGGCGTCCACGCGCCTGACAATGCCCCGGACCATCTTGCGCTCGCCCACATGGTCGGCGGCCTCCAGGGCAGGGATGACCAGGTCTACGGACCACAGCCCCTTCTTCCCGCGCCGCGCCTCGTCCTGGGCCTCTTTAAGCCGCTCCACGTGCTTGACGTTCGGCGCAAAGGTATAGAGGAACGCCAACCCACGGCGCAAGAGCTCCTCCTGCACCAAGACCTGGGCCCCTTCCTCGCCCACCCACAGGTATGCCAGGAGCCGACCGTACTTGTCGCGCCGGTCCACATCGTATTCCAGGCGCACCTGCCGGCCCAACACCAGCTCCTCATTCGCCCTGCGCGCCTCGGCGCTAAAGGGCTCGTTGACTTCCTTCCAGACGTCTCCCACGCGGCGCCGCGACTCAGGCGTGTCGATGCCGATATAACGCACCTGCGCGCCGCCCGCCACGACGGCGGTATCGCCGTCCACGACCCGGACGACGCGCGTCGTCCCGGAGGGGTCCCTGGCGCACGTGGCCAGGCCCAGCGCCAGACACAGGATGCCCAGCAACCGGACAGGACGTCCGCGTAAATAAGATAAGATGTCCATGGGATGACTCACGTGTCCCTGGGATGACCCACGGTGGCGGGTTACATTAACTCCGAGACGATCTTCACGAACACACGCTCGGCGGTGCCCAGGCGCGGGAAGATGCCCCGCCGCGCCTTCACCTTGATGCGGACGGCCTCCTGCGTCAGCCGCGTTATCGTGACGAGAACGCGGGCTTCATTGACCGTTGCCTCGACCGTGCCTTCGGAGGGGCTCTTGGCCAGGACCGTGCCCAGCATCCCGCATACCTCGACGCTGGCCCGGTAGGCGTCGTCCTGGCGGGCGTCGTATTCGCCCTGGATCGTGTCGCGCGTGATGGCGTATCCGCCGACCGCGCCGGCGCCGGCCGCGAGCAGAAAGATGCAGCCGGACAGCTGGGTCAAAAGCACGAAAGGCAACAAAACCAGGGCGCCTCTTTTTATCTTCATAAAGACCTCACCGGATGACTCTTTTCGAAAAGACCTTGATGAAACAAAAAACATTCAGCCCCAGGATGAGGAACCATGAAAGCGCAAAAAAAACCCAGCCCGCAAGCTTCATATCCGCTCCCTTTCACGTCTGCGCTGCCGCCCCCTCAAGCCGACGCGCACAAGGATCGCCAGAACCGCAAAGAGCGCGACGAGGCCGATGCGCGTGCCGAAGACAAACATCCTGTCAGCCTCAGCGACCCCCTTCATCATGATGGTCGGCAGGCCCTCCTGGACAAACCACGCCCCCAGAACGATCAGGAGAAAGACCGGCGTCACGTACTTGATGATGAACTTGTAGACGGCCGGCACCCCCATGTCCGCGCCGTGGTGGATCTCCTCCCACGCCTTGTCGATGCCGAAGACCCACGCGAAGAGGATCGCCTCGACGGTGCCGAAGAGGACGAGGCAAAAGGTCCCGCCCCAGAAATCCAGCTCGTTGACCACCCCGCGGCCCAACCAGAAGACAGCCGGCTGGCACAGGATGAAGGCGGCCGCCGCAAAGATGCCGACCGCCTTTTTGCGGCTGATGTTGAACTCGTCCTCCATGAAGGCGATGGACGGTTGGGCCAAAGAGACGCTCGAGGTGACGCCGGCCAGGAACAGGAGCGCGAACCAGATGAAGCTGAAGAAGGCCGCCAGAGGTATCTTGCCCAGGACGAGCGGCATGGTCACAAACCCCAGGTCAAAGGCGCCCTGTTTGGCGATCGCCTGGACCCCCACCGGGCCGAAGAAGACGAAGGCCGCCGGGATGATGATGCAGCCGCCAAGGATGACCTCGGCGAACTCGTTGACGCCCACCGCGGTCAGCCCCGAGAGAACGACGTCGTCGCCCTTAGAGAGGTAACTCGCGTAGGTGAGGATGACGCCGATCCCGACGCTGAGCGTAAAGAATATCTGGCCGGCGGCCGCCAGCCACACCTTGGCGGATTTCAGCGCCGTCAGGTCCGGGTTCCACAGAAACCCCAGACCGTTTACAAGGTTCCAATCGGGCCGGGCCGGATCAGGCGTGCCCAAGGTCAGGACCCGACCGACGAGGACAATGCCGAAGAGCAAAAGGACAGGCATGGCGATCTTGCATAACCACTCGATGCCGCCGCGGATGCCGTAGGAGACGACCGCGACGTTGACAAAAAACGTGACCAGGAAAAAGACATAGGTCAGCCCCAGGTCGGTGAAAAAGGCGTTCTTCTCAAGCCCCTGGAAGCCTTTCAAAAAAGACTGCAGCGCGGCCTGGTCAGGGAGGCCGGTGAGGACCCCCTTCAAGCTGTAATAGCTGTAGGCGAGGGTCCAGGACTCAATAAAGGTATAATAGATGAAGATGACGAAGGGGCCGAAGATGCCGATGACGCCGAAGTACTTGATGAAACGGTTCTTCTGCCAGATGCTGTGGAAGATGCCCGGCGCGGTGCCGTGCTCGAAGCCGCCGCCGAAGCGGCCCAGCGTCCACTCGATCCACATGAGCGGGATGCCCAGCAGGACGAGCGACACGAGATACGGGATCATGAAGGCGCCGCCGCCGTTGCCGGCGGCCTGGACCGGGAAGCGCAGGAAGTTGCCCAGCCCCACGGCAGAGCCGGCGACCGCCATGATGATGCCCAGGCGCGAGCCCCAGGTGTCCCTTCTGGTCTTCGGCTGATTCATGGAAAACCCATAGGGCGAGCCCGCAGCGCTCGCCTTCTTTTAAGCGTCTAGGAAGGGCTTGCCCGTCCAGCGACATCCCGCCGAGCAAGATATCCTGCGAAGGCGGGATCAACTTGTATTATAATCAGCCCCCTTCTCCTTTTCAACCGTTTCGTCGGGGCCGGCCCCAGCGTCCCACTCCACTATCCGGCACGTCAGGAAGATTGCCAACTCCGTCTTGCGGTCGCGCTCCGAACGGCTCCGGAAGAGCGCGCCCAGAAAAGGTATGTCGCCCAACAGCGGGACCTTGTTTACCGTGCGGACCTTCTCCTCTTTCATGAGACCTGCGATCACCATCGCCGCGCCGTCCTTCAGGAGGACCGTCGTCTCGGCCTCGGAGGTCTCGACGACCGGGATGGTGTTGCCCACCGCCGTCCGGTAGTTCTCCACGACCGAGCTCACCTCGGGCCTGACCTTGAGACAGATGAAGCCATCGGGGCTTACCGCGGGGGTGACATAGAGCTTGACCCCCACGTCCACGAAGTTCACCGCCTCCGTCGTCTGCGTCGCGGACGGACTGACAACCGCCGAGCTCGTCACGTAGACCTGCTTGGAGCCGACGAGGATCTTGGCCGACTCGTTGTGCGTCACCGTGAGCCGCGGGCTGGAGAGGATCCTGACCTCCCCGACCGTGCGCAAGGCCTCGACGACGGCGCGCCAATCCTCGGGATCCTCCGGCGCGAGCGTGCCGAGCGTCCAGACGCTGCCGCCGGAGGAGACGAGCTGGTCGAAGCGGCCCTCCCACCGCACGTTGTTGCACAAGAGGGCGTCCCAGTCCACCCCCAGGCTCAACTTGTCGTCGAGGTTGACCTGGACGATCCGGGCGTCGATCATCACCTCGCGGCCGCGCACGTCAAGTTCCTCGAGAAGACGGCGCAGCCGGGCGAGGTCCTCGCGCGTGGCGCGCACGATGAGCTGGTTGGAGCGCTCGTCCACCACCACCCCCGCCAGCGGTCGGCCCAGCGCCTCGGCGAGCAGGGGCGCCACCGCGGCGGCCGGCGCGTAACGCAGGGGCAGACTCTCCGTGAAGAGCGCGACGTCCATCTCCCGGAGCAAACAGCACAGCTGCTTGTTCTTCTCGGCCGTGTCCACCAAGATGACGGCGTTGGCCGTCTCGTCGACGAGGATGCGGCCTCTGGTGGACTTGAGCTGTTCCAGGAGCGCGGCCGCCTGCCGGGCGCGGACGTGCGTCAAAATGACGCGTTCGAATTCTCGGTAATCCGGCGGCAGGACGCCATAGGCCTCCTCGTAGTCCTTGGCCGTCATGATGAGGGAGATGCTGCCGCGCTCCTCGCGCACGAGCCGGTGGGCCGCGAGGACCGCGTCCAGCGCCTCCTCGGGACGCACGTCCTTCAAGAGGAGGTTCACCCGGCCTGAGACGCCCTTGTCGATGACGAGGTTGAGGCCCGCCTCGGCCGCGATCATCTTGAGGACGTCTGCGACGTCCATGCCCTTGATGTCAAGGGCGATCTTCTTCCCCGCTGCCCCCTTGGGGAGGGGTTGGGCCGCCGCCGTTGCGCCGAGCAAAAACAGAACGGAGAAAAAAACAAGGGCGTGATTTTTCATTCAAAGGTCAGGCGCAAGGCCTCGGCGCCCATCGTGAACACCACGCTGTCGGCGTCAATGGGGCCGACTGTCGCGCCGGCCACGGCGTCGCCGACTCTGACGGTAAAGACGCGCCGGTTCTTCTTGTCCTCGATGACGGCCCTTGGATCGGCGCCCAGCAGGATGCCGACCAACTCCCATCCTTCCGACAGACCGACCAGGCCGCTGTCTTCGTGCGGCGCGGCCTTGGGGTTCGGCGCCGGCGGCCGAAAAAAGGCGCGGTCAAGATCTAACGCGCTCCTCGACGTCTTCATGACACGTCCCTCCTGTGCAAAATAACGTTCCATATCTCCGGGAGAAGCCCCCTCTTCTCCCATCCTCTCCAGCGCGAGGTGGACGGCAACCTCCGCCTCGCGCCTCCTATCTCCTGTTACCTCCAGCGACTCGATGCGCCACGGCATGGACGCCTCTTCCAGGGAGCCCAAAAAGGCCCTCATGCCCTGTTCGCGGCAACGCAGGAACACGAGCAGACGCCGGGCCTGCATCTTCGCTGCGCTATTTTGCGACGGGAAGACCGGCCTGACGGACTCCAGGTCCGCTGCGGCACAGCGGGCCGCCTCCTGGAGAAACGCAATCAAGGCCGTCTCTTCTCTCAGGTCCTGCGCAGTTCTTTTCTCGGGGTGGCGCTGCATCCACCGCAGGCTTCTTGCGGCCAGGCGGTACCTATCGAGCATCAGCACGTGTTCGGCTTTTGCGGCGCGGTAGGCCCTGAGCGCCGGCAGCATCCCCAGTCCGAGAAGCAAGGCAAGACACGCCGCCAGCACGAGGGCCGGCACTCTGCCCACGGCTGCCCCCTATTGTTTCACGGCACAGCGCATGCTGAACCGTTGACCCTCCTCATGCGCGTCCTGTTGGACTTCATTGGCCAGGCCCTGGCCAATGAAGTCCAACAGGACGTCTGCAAAAAACCCTGAGGACGCCAGCGCCCTGTGCAGCGCCAGGACGGTCGCTGCGTCCGGCGCCAGGCCTGAAAACGAAAAGACCCCGCGCTCCGCCTTCATCTGGGTCAGGACCGTTGTGGCCGGCATGTTCCTGAATATCTCCTCCAGCAGAGCCGAGACGCCTGCCGTGCCCCACACCTCGCGCTGAAACGCCGCGCTGCCGGCGGCCGCGCTGAAGCACTCGACGTCAGGCTGCGCCGCTTGCCAGGCGGCCAGGCAAACGGCCGCAGCCTGCGCGTGCCGGACAACAGCGAACCACGATGGAAGAAAGACGGCCCAGACGAAACAGTAACAGACGACGAGACACCTAAGTCCTGCGCGCCAGCGGGTCTTTTGACGAACCCGCTCTTTTAACACAGGCGGCATCATGTCGAGGCGGTTGCGCGCCGGACGCAGGACCAGGCCCATGGCCGCAGAAAAAGAGGCGTCGGTCTCGTGGAGGCTCTTTAAAAAAGGTGCGAGCGCAGCCGCCTCCTGTTCGTCCAGCCGACCGACCACATGCAGCTCCGTCAGGGTCTCCGCCGCCACCCTCTTGAGCCGTCGAAACATCTCAAAGCTGATCTTGACCTCGCGCAGGAGAGACGCCGGCCGTTCCCTCGGCGGACCACCGAGGCAAAATGTCCGGCTGAAGACCGGCACGCCCCCCTGGGTGGCGCAAAACTCATGCCCCTCGCGTCCGACACACAGGATATACCTGTTCGCTTCAGCCGGCGCGTCCAGGGCCACCCAATCGGCCAGACCCTGAGTGCTCAACGTCACCTCAGAGGGAAAAATCCGGGCCTGCTCGAGGATACGCAGGTACGCCAGGACCCTGTCAGCCGGAGCAAAAAAGACGCCGGCGACGGCGTAGCCGTCATCGTCGTATCCGAGGACGCGGAAGTCGTAGACCACGCTGCGGCTTTTTTCTGCCGCCGTCTCGCGCCTTAAGCGCCAGTTCAACATCGCGCGCAGCTCCTGAGAGCTGCGGCCGGGCAGGCGGAACGACCGCCACAGGACAACCGAGCGCGGCACGACGAGCACCGCTGCGTCGGCCGCGATCCGGTTCTCTCTCAAGTGCCGCCGGATACGCTGCGGGAGGTCGGCGTTAAAACCCTCTGCCGGCAGAGACGAGCAGTGCGTAAGCACGCGGCCGCGCCCTTTTTCCCACACCGACCGGCACACCTTCAGGGCAACGGCCGTAAACTCCAAAATGACTTCAGGCCTGTGCGACTCCATTGTTCCATTATTGTAACATCAAAGCCCATTCAAGTCAAGCCAAATATTCCATTTTTGGAACTAAATGCCCCAAAAAATAAGACTGCAGACCGGGTCTCCAGTCTCAATTTGGACCTCAAAAAGGTCACACCTTTTGTCTCGCGAAAATGAGACTAAGGTATTTGTCTCGCGTCAGAATTTTTTGCCGTGGCGGTAAGGCCGGGACTTGTTCTTCTCGGCCTTTTTCTTGAGGGCGGCCTCGAGGTCGAGCTCGCGGGCGCCGCAATAGTCGAAGATACGGATGCAACAGTCGGCCATCTCCTCGGCCACTGCCTCCTTGCCGCAGTCGTTGCGCAGGGCCTCCAGCGCCTCCGAGAGCTCAGAGTGCATGAGGGCGATGAGCTCGCCGTCCGAGCGCTCAAAGTCCCACCACCCCTTCTCCTTGGCCGTCTTATAGCACAGGTCGATCCATTGCTTGATATCCAATGTACACCCCTTACCTTCCCGTACATTGGCCCCGCGCCTCATCCCCTTGCTTTCCTGAGATGCGGGGCACAACATACTTTATTTTTTTGTTCCATGAAACGCCGGATGAGGCGAGAGCTCTTTTTGCCGGCCTTAAGCTCAACACCGCTGGAGACGTCCACGCCGTAAGGCCGGATGCGTTTGAGCAGCGCGCTGACGTTCTGCGGCGTCAGGCCGCCGGAGATGAAAAAAGGGCGACGCAAATTCTTGAGCCTCTCGAGGAGGACCCAGTCAAAAGTCCTGCCCGTGCCGCCGAAGGCCTTTTTGTGAAAGGCGTCAAAGAGGAAAAAATCAGCCGGGTAACGGCTGATCTGCCGCAACGATGCCGCGCCCTTCACGCGCACGGCCTTGATGATCTTGTATCCCTTGAAGCGGCGAAGGTAGGCCGGCGTCTCCTCGCCGTGGAACTGAAGATAATCGAGACGGCAGGCCGCCGCTGTTCTCTTGACGTCCTCGACAGAAGCGTTGACAAAGACGCCGACCTTCCGGACGCGGCGCGAAATCTTGCGGAGGATCAGGCGGGCTTTGCCGGGCGGGATGAAACGCGGGCTCTTGGCGTAGAAGACGAACCCCAGGAGGTCCGCCCCGGCCCGGACCGCGGTTTGGGCGTCCGCGAGGTTGGTGATGCCGCAGATCTTGACCCGGACCTTCATCGCGTCAGCGTCCAGATGAACTGGCGCACCAGCGCCTCGGGGTCTGGGGCGCGCAACAGGGCCTCGCCCACCAGGACGGCGCGGACCTGGCTCAGCGAATTGATGAACTCGATGTCCTGCTCGGTCCTGATGCCGCTCTCGCAGACGAGCGTGCAGTCGGGCGGGACACGCTCGACCAGCAGCGGCAGGATCCCCATATTGACGGAGAAATCTCTCAGGTCGCGCGCGTTGACGCCGAGGAGCGTCGCGCCCGCGGCCAGCGCCGTCTCCAACTCCTCATTGTCATGAAACTCGACCAGCGCGTCGAGCTTCACCCGGTGGCAGAGATTGATGAACTGCTGCAGGCGCGCCTCTGTCAGGATCCCAACGATCAGGAGGACCGCGTCCGCGCCGTGGTACTTGGACTCATAGATCTGGTAAGCATCGACGATGAAGTCCTTGCGCAGGAGCGGGACGTTCACCGCCGCGCGGATCTGGTCAAAGAGCGCCAGGGACCCCTGGAAAAAATCCTCCTCCGTCAAGACGGAGAGGGCCGACGCGCCGCCCCTCTCATAGGCGAGGGCGATGGCGACACCGTCAAAATCTTCCCGCAAGACCCCGGCGGAAGGCGACGCCTTCTTGACCTCGGCGATGAGGTGGCGGTTTTCTCTTGCGATCGTTTGAAGAAAGCGGGGCTCGCCGAGTTTTTCATCGAGGACGGCCTGCACCACAGCAGGCGGCACGGCCTCTTTCTGGCGGGCCACCGCCTCCCTCTTGCGAGCGACAATCTTCTCGAGGATGTTCTCGGACACCTCCGCCTCCGGCTTAGAGACTCGTCGTGGACTCGATCAGCTTGTTCAACTTCTTTATCGCCGCGCCGGACTCGATGGCCCCGGCCGCGAGCTCTATGCCTTCCTTGATCGTGGCCGCCCGGCCCGCGAGATAGAGGCAGCAGCCGGCGTTGTAGACCACGACGTCGCGCTGAGGCCCCTCCATGCCCTTTAAGACGTTCAGGGCGATGTGCTTGCTCTCGTCCTTGTCCTTGGCTATCAGGTCCGCAGCGGACGCGCGTTCGAGGCCGAACTTCTCCGGCTCCAGGACGTACTCCTTGATGTGCCCCTCTTTGACCTCGCAGACGTGGGTCTTGCCCGTCGTCGTCACCTCGTCGTAATTGCCCTCGCCCCAGACGGCCATGGCGTGCTTCAGGCCCAGCTGCGCCAAGGCGCGGCCCACGACCGGCAGGAGCGGCCGCTCATAGACGCCCAGGAGCTGGTGCGTCGGCAGGGCAGGATTGATGAGGGGCCCTAAGACATTGAAAATGGTGCGGCGTTTCAGGCGCCGGCGCACCGGCTGGACGAGGGCCATCGCCGGGTGCAGCTTCGGCGCGAAGAGAAAACCGTAGCCGAACTCCTTCAGGCACTGCTCGATCACCTCGGGCCCGACCTCGATATTGACGCCCAGCGCCTCAAAGAGGTCGGCGCTGCCGCAGTGGCTGGAGACCGAGCGGTTGCCGTGCTTGGCCACGACCACGCCGGCCCCGGCCACAACGAGAGACGCGCAGGTGGAGATGTTGAAGGTCCCCTTCTGGTCCCCGCCGGTCCCGGCGGTGTCGAAGATGACGTCCGCCTCCACGTGTATGCGCCTGAGATGCTGGCGCATCGCCTGGGCCGCGCCTGCTATCTCCTCGGACGTCTCTTTCTTGTCGGCCAGGCCGACCAGAAAGGTCTCCATCTCCTTTTCAGAGACCTCTCCACGGGCAATGGCCGAAAAGGCGTCCCGGGCCTCTTCGAAGCTCAGGTCCTGTCTGCAGCGCACCTTTTCGATGGACGCGGTAATCATCTCTCTAAAAAGTTCTTCAGAAGTTTCTTCCCATGGGCCGTCATGATGGATTCGGGGTGGAACTGGACCCCGAAGACGGGAAATTTTCTGTGGCGCACGCCCATGATCTCCTTTTCGCGCGTCCAGGCCGTCACCTCCAGCTCAGGCA
>Ga0172362_10004673_pt1 | contig 11871 bp, 13 predicted proteins | sample LakKivs1_kivu2a2_FD_114534 | JGI IMG/M metagenome (GOLD analysis project Ga0172362, IMG submission 114534) | Sediment microbial communities from Lake Kivu, Rwanda - Sediment s1_kivu2a2 | ecosystem: Environmental > Aquatic > Freshwater > Lake > Sediment | place: Rwanda: Western Province, Lake...
AAGTTGCCGAAGCCTTAGTTGAAGGCAAGGCAATAAAAATAACAAAAATATATAGCAAGAGATAATTGAACCTTTATTAAATTACTACGAATAGTTTTTTTGAACGAAATTAACAAGAATCGCCAATCAGGCGGTTTTTTGATTAGGGTACTTAACCTTTTTATTTGAGTTGAAAAATATTTTTTATTTGCTTATAATTGAAACATACAAATTAATTAATTCTTTATGTGTCCAATATGTTCAGTAGGCATAGCTGTTAGCTTGGGCCTTTCCAGATGGTTAAAAGTAGATGATTCTATTTCTGGCGCTTGGATAGGCGCTTTGCTTTTGGATTTTTCTATCCGGACCTTCAACTGGATTTTTAGAAAGAGAGAGAAGAAACCAACCATCTTTTTGCCCATTATACTAATTGCATACTGGCTGTTAACTTTTATACCATTATATAAGACTAATATTATTAGCAATGCCGAGTGTCAGACTCTTTTTGGATTGAATCGTTTAGTTTTCGGCTCTTTGTTGGGCATTATTTTGACCGGCATCGCTATTTTTATAGATAAATTTTTACGAAAACAAAAAGAAGGAAAAGGACTATTTCCTTATCAAAAAATTATTCTACCCATTGGCATTCTTTTAATCGCCAGCCTTATTTTAAATAATATTTGTAAATAAGAACCTCGCTTCGCGAGAACCTTATTTTCTCGCCACGGGCTCGAAAATAATATTATGGAACAGGAAAATCAAATTAAAAAATTAATAGAAAAGATAGAAAAATTTAAAACATCTGATAAGGTTGATTTGTCTTCCAAAGAAGATTTGGCCGTTGCGGTTATGAACCTAATTTCTATTGAAGAACACCTCTTTTTTACCTATGAAAAAACAGGGAAAGAACAATATCTTCAGTTGTTGAATGAAGTTCGTCAAACAAGAAAGAAATATTTAGCCGAAATAGTTAAAAATCCCGAAGGTGAAATTTGGTGCATTTCAAAGCATCTTTTAGCATCAGCTATGCGTTTTATGGAAGTTGGCACCAAGATGCTTCAAGATAATAAGAAAAAAGAGGCGGAGGATCTATTTGGAAAAGCTAATTCATTATGGAATATGTTTTGGGGGTTGAATTTAAATCTTTTAGATATCAAAGACGTCAATATAGAAGGAGAAAGCGATAAAGAAATAAACCTAGGAAAAGGCAAAAAAATTTCTATTTTTGATACACTTAACAAAGTAGTAAAAAAAATATTAGATTGTTGCCGTGAATAATGCGGAACTCCATTCAAAGAATCGCCAATCAGGCGGTTTTTTGATAGAATGAAATAATGTCTTATTGAAAATTTATTAACAAAAAAACATATGCCATTTATCACTCAAGGTAAAAACAATTGGAAATTCCTCTTAATTGTAGTTGCTTTGGCTGTTATTACTGGTAGTGGGATTTTATGGTGTCAGAAAAATATAACTGAGCCAGAAGCAACAACAATATTGTCGCCAGACAGCGAAACTGTTGATTGGAAGATTTACAAGAACGAAGAGTATGGGTTTGAATTTACATACCCACAAACTTGGACATTTCTTGGGGAAAAAGAAGAAATGATTTCGAACGAAGATAATGTTAGTCTTGAACTTACTACCGGCGGGATGTCTAACTTTCAGGGATTCGGTTTAAATATTTACACCCTATCGCAATATATGAATTCTCCTCTAGAAAGACCAAGCAACGATAAATTAAAAGTAGCCATTCAAAAAAATGACATACATGAATTTATTGAATATAGTGATCTTTACTCTTGCAAGACCAGTCATACGATTTGTAGATTAACCCAATACAAAGATTATGTAATAATAAATGGCAAAGAGGGATATGCGTTTGTGCATATTGCTCCTGATGATGGTATTCATATTGTAAAGTTGTTAATGCTTTCAAAGCAGCGAGTTTTCAGTATTACAGTAAATGACGCGAGTAATGTTCCCATAACAGCAAAACCCCTTAAAGATGTTTTAACCCTTGTGGACGACAGGGTATATGGAAAAATGTTGAGATCTTTCAAAATCCAAGAATGATGATATTCGAAAATCGTCCCATCGGGCGAGTCAAACTATAGTTAGTCGCACAGTAGGGTAGAATTATACTTTAGCGTATTCTCTCAAATCCGGCATGTAAATATATCCTTCCAATCTCCTTATTTTGGTTCTAACATTGTTTACGATGCGGAGCGAGCTAAGATTCTCAATACAAAGAATCGCCAATCAGGCGGTTTTTTGATAGAATGAAATAAATTATTTATGATTTTTTCCGAATACACAGCTAAAAAAATTGAAGAGGTTTTAAGCCTTCTAAAAACTTCTAAAACTGGTCTCTCTGAGGAAGAAGCAAGGGAACGGCTAAAAATTTACGGTTTCAACGAAACAAAAGAAAAAGACACAAGTTTGTTAGATATTTTTTTGAGGCAGCTTAAGTCGCCATTTTTTTATCTTCTTTTAATCGCTGCCATTATCACTCTTTTTATTGGTGAGAAATTTGATGGTTTTGTAATTTTAGTTTTTATTTTTGTTAATACTATTTTGGGTTTTTTCCAAGAAGCTCGAGCCCAAAAATCAGTTTCTCTTTTAAAGAAATATATACCTTTAAAAGCAAGAGTTTTAAGAAACGGAAAGGAAATTACAATTGATAAAAAGTTTTTGGTCCTGGGCGATATGGTTTTGCTTGAGTTGGGTAACGTTGTGCCAGCCGATTTAAGGATGATAAAAGTTGAGAATTTTTTAGTTGACGAATCGGTTTTAAGCGGAGAATCTTTTCCCGTTTCAAAAACATCAGAAAATATTTCTAAAGAAGCAAAGGAAATTTTTGAAGCTAAAAACATCGTCTTTGCTGGTACTTCAGTAATTTCAGGGACGGCCGAAGGAGTAGTCATTGGAACGGGGAAAGAAACAATTTTTGGTGAAATTACAAAATTAGTTTCGAAGACAAAACGAAGAAGTGTTTACGAGAAAGACTTATTTAAGTTTAGCCGTTTGATTTTAAAAATAGTTATAATTGCAATTATTTTTATTTTTTTGGCTAACTTAATACTTAAGGGAACGGAAGATTCCGCCGTTTTCTTAATATTCTGCATCGCTTTAATAGTTAGTATTATTCCGGAAGCCTTGCCGGTCATTATTACTTTTGCACTTTCTGAGGGTGCTTTAAAATTAGCCAGAGAAAAAGTTATTGTTAAAAGATTATCAGCGGTCGAAGATTTGGGAGATATTGAAATTTTATGTTGCGATAAAACAGGCACCTTAACTAAAAACAAACTTCAATTAAAAAATGTTTTTAGCCAAGACGAGGAGAAGTGTTTACTCTATGGCCTTTTGGCTTCCAATTATATTAAAAAAGAAATTGAATCTAGCCTAAATCCTTTTGATATTGCGCTTTTTGAAAAAGCCTCACCCGAAATCCGTCAGTCTTTAAAAGATTTTAGAATCATTTCGGAAATTCCTTTTGATTCTAATCGTTTAAGAAATAGCGCTTTGTTAAAAGATAAGAACGGTAATTTAATTTTAATTATTAAGGGAGCGCCAGAAGTTATTTTAAAATTATCTTCAAAACTTTACGATGGTTTCCAAAATACAGAAATAGAAAAAGAAGAGAGAGAAGGCAAAAGAATTTTGGCGGTTGCTTTTAAAGAATTCAACAAAAGAACCTTTTCAGAGGAGGACGAAAAAGACTTTAATTTCTTAGGATATTTTTCTTTTGAGGACCCCTTGAAAGAAACGGCTAAAAAAACAATTTTGATGGCAAAAAAATTAGGTCTTCAGATAAAAATAATAACAGGCGACAGCAAAGAGGTGGCTGGGAGAGTTGGGAAAGAGATGGGCTTGATTGAAGATTCTGAAAGAATTATCCTCGGAGAAGAATTGAATTGTTTGCCAGAAAGCGATTTTGATAAAACCTGCCAAGAACTTTCTATTTTTGCTAGAGTTTCACCAGAGACAAAACTAAAAATAATAAAATCACTTCAAAAGAAATTTGAGGTTGGCTTTTTGGGAGAAGGAATTAATGATATGCCTGCCTTAAAAATTGCCAATGTTGGAATTGTTGTCCAAGAAGCGGTTGACGTAGCCAGGGAAGAGGCTGATGTGATTTTGGTTGAAAATAATCTAAGGGTGATTGTTAATGGCATAAAAAATGGTAGAAATATTTTTTCTAACATTAACAAATACATTAAATGTGCCTTAGCCAGTAATTTTGGTAATTTTTATTCTATCGCCATCATCTCTTTATTTATTACTTTCTTGCCAATGTTGCCCATTCAGATTTTACTTGGGAATCTTTTATCGGATTTTCCTTTAATTGCCATAGCTACCGACCAGGTTGACATTGAAGAGTTGAAAAAACCAAAAAAATATCAACTGTCTCGTACTATTTGGTTGGTTATCTTTTTGGCTCTGGTTAGTACAATTTTTGACTTCATATTTTTCGCAATTTTCAGAAATAGCCAACCGGCAACGCTCCAAACTCTTTGGTTTATCGAAAGTATTCTTACCGAGATTTCCCTTATCTTTTTGATTCGAACTCGACGTTTTTTCTTAAAAGCCAAAAGACCAAGTTTTGTTCTGATGCTTTTTACGTTTTTAGATGCGATATTGATTATTTCATTGCCATTTACTAATTTTGGAAAAGAATTCTTCCACTTTGTATCACCGCCTTTGTACTCCCTTCTAATTGTAATCTTACTCGTATTTAATTATTTTATAATCAGCGAAGCGGTAAAATTATCATATTTTCATTATTGGAAAGATAAAAACCATAATTAAAGAATCAACGAATAAAAGAAGAAATTAAATAACCAATAAATATTAAAATTCTAATCACGAGCAGGATTTTTATTTCCAGACCAAAAAGATTTGACTTGAAATTTTGCAAAATATATTGTAATATCCAGGCGTAAACTATGCCCAAAAGAGAAGAAGAAAAACTTGTAGCCCAGTATTTAAAAGGCGACGAAAAAGCGCTGGAAATTTTGATTAAACAATATCTTAAGCCGATTTATAGTTTCGTTTACAGTTATGTTGGTAATGCCTCAGACACTGAAGATATTACGCAAGAGGTATTCGTGAAGATGTGGCGGAATATCAAAAAGTTTGACCAGCAAAAAAGTTTCAAGACCTGGTTTTTTACTATTGCCAAAAATGCCTCAATCGATTTTCTCAAAAAGAAAAAACCGATACCATTTTCTAAATTCGAAAATGAAAAGGGCCAAAATGTTTTTTTAGATAATTTAGCTGCCCCCGTTCTTCTTCCTTCAGAGATTTTTAACCGGGCAGATATTGACTCCGCCCTCAAAAAGCTTTCACCAAAATACCGTTTGGTTCTTTCTCTTTATTATGGGGCTCAGTTGAATTTTCGGGAAATCGCCGACTCTCTGGACGAACCACTCAATACGATAAAAAGCAGATACAGAAGAGCACTTATTCTTCTGAAGAAATTTCTCGTTTAATCTCTCAATGAATCTCCATGGGCAACACCTATGGTATCTTCTTTTTCTCTCTCGGCTTCGCCGAGAGTCCTGCTTGCCAGCAGGAAGAAACTTCCACCCGCGGACTTACGTCCGCGGTTTTAAGTTTTGAAAAATAAAATAATTTTTGAAAAGGAGATGCACCAAAATGCACTCCTTTTTCGTATTAATAAATAGGGTATATGCCAAAAAATTATCAAAAAATTTTTAATCATTTTGTAGCTCCTGAACTTCCAGAAGGGCTTTTCGATAAGATAATGAATAGAATTAGAAAAGAGCAGCGTCTTTCGGCCCTGAGGCGAAGATTAATATTTTCTTCTCTTGGCCTGATAGCTTCGGTAGCAGTTTTTATTCCTGCTCTTAAGGTAGTTCAAAGAGAACTTTATCAGTCTGGATTTTTACAATTTGTTTCCTTATTATTCTCGGATTTTGAAATTATAATTGTTTATTGGCAGAACTTCGCAATATCTTTGCTGGAATCAATTCCGGCTATGAGCTTGACTATATTTTTTGTTGCTATTTTTGCTTTTTTGGAATTGCTTAAATTTTGGACAAAAGATATGAAAATTATTTTGCGCCAAAATTCTATTTTTACTGGCAGACAATTAAGCAGTATTTAAATTTATGGATTTAAATAATTTTTTTCAATCAAAAGCATTTAAAATAACACTTGGAGTAATAGGCGGAATTATTATCTTTTTGCTTATTTTTAGTATCGGTATGTTCGTGGGATTCAAAAAAGCCAACTTTTCATATCGTTGGGGAGAAAACTATCATCAAAATTTCGGCGGTCCCAGAGAAGGGCTTTTCAGGGATTTTCGTGGAGAAGATTTTATTGCCGCTTATGGAGCGGCTGGACAAATAATAAAAATTGATGGTTCGACTCTGGTTGTTAAAGGACGCGACAATGTTGAAAAAATAGTTTTGCTTGCAGACAGTACCGTAATTAAACGTTTTCAAGAAACAATAAAAGCAACTGATTTAAAGGTTGATGATTTCGTAGTCGTTATCGGCGAACCAAACGATTCGGGTCAGGTAGGGGCAAAATTCATCAGGGTTTTACCGCCTTCGCCGCCAAAAACACCTCTTAATTTTTTTCCGCCTCGGCCATTAAATGCCAAATAAATTTATATGTTTAAAAAAATCTTAAAATTCGTATCCGGACACAAAATTATCACTATTTTAGCCGTTTTAATAATTACAGTCGGTGGTTATTTTGGATATAAATCTTCCAAAAATAACGGAGCAGGAACTCGTTATGTTTTGGCAGCGGTTGAGAAAGGAACAATTATTACATCTGTTTCCGGCAGCGGACAAGTTTCCGCTTCCGATCAGGCTGATATCAAGTCGGAAGTAAACAGCGAAGTTGAAGCTGTTTACGTCAAAATCGGAGATAACGTATCAAAAGGAAAATTACTTTTTAAATTGGATGAAACCGATTTTCAAAAAGCGCTCAACGATGCCCAAACTTCTTTGGATACGGCAAATCTTGAATTGGAAGAATTATTAAGTCCGCCCGATGAACTTTCTTTGCTTCAGGCCGAAGACGCTTTGAATCAAGCCAAAGAATCCAAGACGACGGCCGAAGAAAATTTAACCCAGGCTTATCAGGACGGCTTTAACGCTGTTTCCAACGTATTTTTAGACTTGCCTTCCGTGATGTCAGGCTTACACGACGTTCTTTTTTCTTATAATTTCAGCGCCGTCCAGCAAAACATAAATTTTTACTCTGATGCAGCAAAGCAGTACGATATGAAAGCCATACAATATGGAACGGATGCTTTTGACAAATATCAAATCGCCAAAGCTGCCTACGATAAAAATTTCCAAAATTACAAAGATGCCAGCCGCTTTTCTTCAACCAGCACGATAAACTCATTGCTTGAAGAAACTTACAATACCGTCATTAACGTTTCCGAAGCAATAAAAAGCGCCAATAATTTAATTCAATTCTATCAAGACGAACTTTTGACCCATAATCTTCAGCCACAAACACTTTCTTCCACTCATCTTTCAAGCCTTGCTTCTTTTACTTCAAAAACAAACAGTGAAATTTCAAGCGTGTCTTCGGCAAAAAAATCAATATCTAGTTATGAAAAAGCAATAGTGAATGCGGAAAATACCATCAGGCAAAAAGAATTGTCGCTGGAAAATTTAAAAGCGGGTGCCGATGAGCTAGCCATTCGGGCCAAAAAAATTTCTGTTCAGCAAAAAGAAGATGCTTTGCTTGATGCTCAGCAAAATTTGAATAGTTGTTACATTAAGGCTCCTTTTGACGGCGTCATCGCGGCGGTAAATGTCAAAAAAAGGGATTCTGTATCGGCTAACACAGTAACGGCGACCATTATTACAAAACAGCGCATTGCCGAGATTTCTCTTAATGAAGTTGATGCAGCCAAAGTTAAGGTTGGGCAGAAAGCTACTTTGACTTTTGACGCAATCGACGATTTAACCATCACTGGCGAAGTAATAGAAGTGGATGCGTTGGGAACTATAACGCAAGGCGTAGTGACTTACAGTGCGAAAATTGGTTTTGACACGCAGGAGGAAAAAGTAAAACCGGGAATGAGCGTTTCGGCATCAATTATTATCGAGACAAAACAAAATGTGCTTTTGATTCCGAACTCGGCGATTAAATCGCAAGGCGATAATTATTACGTGGAAACACTTGAGGGCGTAACAACTAGTAATCAACTTTTGGCAAACACGGCAAATAGCGCAGGTTTGCTTTCAAAAACGCCTCCCCAACAACAGTCTGTAGAAATTGGTTTATCTAATGATTCTTATACCGAGATTATCAGCGGTCTTAAAGAAGGCGACCAAGTTGTGACTCAAACAATTACCAAAAGCACTTCACAGACTCAAAAACAACAAAACTCTAGTCTCCGAATCCCTGGCATTAGTAGCGGAGGCGGCGGATTTCCTCGTTAGAATTTATGATTGAATGCAAAAATATTACAAAAATATATAAAAGCGATTCTGTTGAAACTGTCGCTCTCAAAGAAGTTTCCCTTGCCATTAAAGACGGCGAATTCGTCGCCATTATGGGACCTTCCGGTTCTGGAAAATCAACATTGATGCATATTCTGGGTGCGCTCGATACGCCTACAAGTGGTAAGTATTTCTTAGACGGTAAAGATGTTTCTCAACTTTCAGATGATGCCTTGGCCGATATTAGGAAAAATAAAATTGGCTTTGTCTTCCAGTCATATAATCTTTTGCCTCGAACCACAGTTTTGAGAAATGTTGTCTTACCGTTAATGTATGCCGGAGTGCCGGTCCAAGAAAGGGAAAGATTAGCAAAAGAATCGCTTCAACGAGCCGGCCTTGGCGAAGAAAACTTTAATCATCTTTCCAATCAGCTTTCCGGCGGTCAGATGCAGAGAGTGGCAATTGCCAGAGCTTTGGTTAATAATCCTTCTTTGATTATGGCTGACGAGCCAACTGGCAACCTTGATACGAAAACCGGTGAAGTTGTTCTTTCAACTTTTCAATTACTTAACGAAAAACAGCACTCAACTATCGTTCTCATCACTCACGAGCGTTATGTGGCAGAACACACCGATAGAATTATTCATATTCGAGATGGCGTTATAGTCGAAGACGAAAAAAATATAAAAAAGAGAAGTGTTAATAATCATTTATGATTTTTTCCGATTTATTCCAAGAAACATTTTCAGCAATAATGGTTAATAAAGCCAGATCAGGACTTACCATTTTGGGTATTGTCATTGGAATCGGTTCGGTTATCGCTTTGGTTTCTATCGGTCAAGGCGCCAAAGGTTCGATTGAGTCGAGTATCCAGTCGATTGGTTCGAATTTAATTCTTGTGATGCCGGGATTTCAGAGAGGAACAAACCTCGTCAGCTCGGGCAGAGGTTCCGCTACCACTCTTACTCAATCAGATGCCGATGCTATTCAGTCAGAAATTTCGCTGGCTAAAGCTGTTGCGCCGGAGATTTCCAGACGATATCAAGTAACTGCCAAAAGCAAAAATACCAATACCCAAATTGTTGGCACGGTTTCGGCTTATCCTGAGGTTCGTAATATACAGATTGATACCGGTTCTTTTATTTCCGACCAAAACGTTGAAAGTATGTCCAAGGTAGCGGTTCTTGGTCCCACTACCAGAGACGATCTTTTTGGTACAAGTACCAATCCCATCGGAGAAACAATTCGCATTAATCGTATTGATTTTAAAGTAATTGGCGTGACCGAATCGAAAGGCGGTTCAGGGTTTAGCAACCAAGATGACGTAATTTATATACCTCTTTCCACTGCCCAGCGTTTTCTGGCTGGCGATGAGTATGTCTCAACAATAAGCGTTGAGGCGGTTGACCAAAATTCTATGGAAACTCTTCAGCAACAAATTAGCGATTTGTTGCTGCAAAGGCACAATATAGCAAACGCCCAGCTGGCTGATTTTCAGATAATGAACCAGCAAGACATTGTTCAGGCCGCCTCGACAGTAACAAATACTTTTACAATTTTACTTGCTGCAATAGCTGGTATCTCGCTTATTGTTGGCGGCATCGGCATTATGAATATGATGCTGACGACCGTTACCGAACGCACTCGCGAAATCGGTTTGAGAAAAGCTATTGGCGCCAGAAAGAACGATATCAACACTCAATTTTTAGCCGAAGCGGTTATGCTAACCTTTTTCGGCGGTTTTGTTGGAATTATTTTGGGTTGGCTTCTCGCTTTTTTAGTTAGAAAGTTTGCCGATATTCCCACCACTGTTTCGTTTTTTTCAATTATTTTGGCTTTTGGCGTGTCGGCGGCAATTGGTATTATATTCGGTTATTATCCGGCGAGGCGAGCTTCCGGACTTAATCCCATAGAAGCCTTGCGCTATGAATAATAAAAATAAATCGAAGTAATTTTAAAACAGGTCGATGATAAAAAATAATAAAAAATAATATTATGAAAAAATTATTACCAATTATTATCGTTTTAGCGGTTGTAGTTGGCGGAGTGGCATTTTACGGCGGGATGAAATATGCCCAAAGCAAATCTTCAAGACAATTCGGTCAGGGAAATTTTCCAGATTTCAATAATCTGTCGGCCGAAGAAAGACAGCAGAGAATGCAACAGATGGGAGCGGGTAATGGTTTTAGAAACGGAACTTCAACGGCAAACTTTGCCTCTGGAGAAATTATCTCTAAAGACGACAAAAGCATTACTGTTAAATTAAGAGACGGCGGTTCAAAGATAATTTTTTATTCGGATACTACAGAAGTCAGCAAATTTATTGAGGGAACTTCCGGCGATTTGGAAATTGGCAAGACCGTGACTGTAAACGGCACAGCAAACCAAGACGGCAGTATCACTGCTCAATCAATTCAATTGAGACCGGAGATGCCAACCCAACCAAGTCAGCCGTAATTCATTTAGTAAAGGAAAAAGCCTTCGGCGAAATTTTTCGCCGAAGGCTTTTGTTTTTTGTTAATGTTTAGTTTTTACTAAGAGGGGAGCTTCCGAGAGGCAGCGAGCCCATAGCGGTGATAATTCGTTATCTTGTGCGGTGTTGACTCCTCAGCTCCAAAGAAGTTCTTGCCCATGATAGCGCGAGCATGCCTTTGATACACCGAGCCGTCCAAACCGCCACGGAGCATAAACTCCGCCACACGCTTAGCGTAATCGGAATCAGCTCGAAGTCGAGCCAGATGTTCTCTTTTGACGCCATGGTCTTGGAGTGCCTTAAGAGTTGCTCCAATCTCGCCGAAAGTTACATTCCACAATCCATTAAGAGTTGTGTTTTTCATAACACTTTCTCCTTTATTTTTTCCTTGTCTCTTCAGAGACTTTGGAAGATTTGCCTCTTGCCGAGAGGCACGGTTTTTGAAAGAGCAATTCAATATCAAAATTATATTAAATTATTAAAAAATGTCAATATTGAGTGCGGAGATATAATAAAACTAATCTTTAACAATTTCGTTAACAAAAATGATTAAAAATTCTAATAAAAAATTAAAGTTAGTTCTTTGAAAAGGAGGGGGTTGATGTGGAAAAAAATAAGAAAGTATATCCTTGGGCGGATTATCTTAAATCAATAATTTTACATCCTGATCCTTGCTGGGTAATTAATAGTCTTAATGATTTTTGGACAGTGATGTGGCACATGCCTCATACAGATTTAATAATAGTCTATGTTTTTTCCGAAGAAGAATTAGCAAGAGCATATCTGCAAGAATTAAAATGGGGAAATTGTGTTGTCAGACGTTTTCGTTGGTCTAAAATTTGCAGGATGTTTCCTAACTTATTGGCAGCGATTGATTACTCTTCTGAACGCGATTTGTGTAAATTAACATTACTTAAACCTCGATAGAATTTTTTTTAAAGATTTGCCAGAGCGAAATATTGCTCTGGCTTTTTA